>Ga0209755_10006270_pt1 | contig 13238 bp, 13 predicted proteins | sample TergutCo191P1_FD_187301 | JGI IMG/M metagenome (GOLD analysis project Ga0209755, IMG submission 187301) | Cornitermes sp. P1 segment gut microbial communities from Petit-Saut dam, French Guiana - Co191P1 (SPAdes) (version 2) | ecosystem: Host-associated > Arthropoda: Insects > Digestive system... | reverse complement strand
ACCAGACAGTCTGTCATTTGAGCATCGCGAGAACTTTCGGTCAGGAACACCGACATCATTCCAATAAGCATCATCACAGTAGCATAGTTAGGTGTCTTGGCGCCCCGGGCGAGTAATCACAATGGCCGCTCCCTAAGAGTAATTATGTATAAATTAAGGAAAATCACAATCATTTATTGAGTTTTCTCCTATTTCACTATTAATTTATCTTTTTTAGTACAGAAGTTTTTAATTTAAACTATTAATTTTGCCGTCAATTTCGCCGCACCGGCAGTGTCGCTGGGGGCGGCGGCACCACTCTCACAACCCCTCCCCGCTATGCAACTGCGCCAAAACAATTTTTTTTGTGTGTTGTGTGTCATGTTTCGTGTGTCTTTGGCTCCCCTGACCCTAATTTTTGCCATATGGTCTTACACGTATCGTGGTTTTACCTTTTGCAGTATTTATCAGGAACAGGACCCCAACAAACGGCGAGGGTTTCTTATATATGTATTTCCTAACTGTACCTTAAACGTGATCTCACTAGGACCTGACTAAAATGGTTAAGATTTATAGACACTCCTGTATTGACTACACCAGTGACAGTGGAATTAAGATACACGCAGCCTTGTTGTATGCCTTTTACTGTATCGCCGCTTGCTAATTTACACCACTTCTAAACTTGCGGTCTATCATTTTCGGTTTAAAGCCCTTTGTCTGGCTGTGTTCTACTATGCTAACCCCTTATTTCTGATGAGAATAAAATTTATTTGTTTTTTTTTATTTACACATATTTTTTCAGGAATACAACTGCAGTGTAAAGCAAGGGCTGGGTGTACTTTACAAGGGATATGACAAGATACAAGAGGAAAAGAAGTAAAATCTTTAGCTGGATACACATAATTAAGAGTTACTAATAAATGATGGAAAATTGAGTTCTATAATATATTCCGAGTTAATGTCTAGCAACAGATGGAATAACCACATGTTGAAATGGAGAATATCATAAAATATTAAAAAGAGCAAAGCAGAAACCTTTTATCAAATGCTCAGTGTAGGTTCTGACGTCCCACGTTCAGTCTTTACCACCCTGTCAACATGGAACACTGCACTCAAAATACTTTCTTAATGCACCAAAATCTTGGCAATGTCTTCTCTAACTTAATGATGGAGCATGACACTATCAGTTTACATGGTATCGTGAGAACACCACCACTGGAGTCCATTGTGTTGCCTAGCACTGTTTACTTCTTCACTTCTCCAGGGCCAGTATCTGTGTCTATGTCAGCAATGCCTTACCTCACATTATCCTCAAAATGGAGTGCTACAAGGATCAATTTTAAGTGTGACCTTATTCACAGCAGCAATTAATGAGATGGTTAACACAGTTGGCCAACCTGTCACAATACCGGCATGTGTCAAAAACATCACAAGTTACTATGCTTCCTGCAGCCCTGTTAAAATTGAATGACAACTGCAGCCCACTACAAATCTTCTGTCGCACTGGACCCTCCTCCCAAATAGCAATGACCTAGTGTGTGATCTTCACACAGTTATGGGGTTTGCAACCTTCCCTGTATCTCCACTTTAGTAACACTATTTCAATGTTTGTTCCACCTCACAGAATTGACTATTAAGGTTAATGGGGTATGATGTCATTCAGTTTTGCAGGAATTTAACACCTTTGGAAACACCTGCTGTTTCCATCTGTAGGACAATATTCTGCATCCTGAAAATGAAGGCTGCAGGCTTGCCAGGTTTGTCCAACATGATTTCTATCAAAATACATCTTGTCACATGCCAGCAAGACAGTAATCTTCAAAAAGCTTACTTTCCAACTGCACAGACTTCTAGTTCTACAAAATTGTTAGTACTGTTACTACTGTTGTTTTGTTTTATTTTTATGAAGGAACTTCAAATTCTCAAGTGTCAATTATGTCGGATATAATTCCTCAGATCTGCACCTTCGCTAAAATGGTAGTTGTTAACTTACAAACAATAAACACAAAACATACAAGTATTATTACGACCCACACCCAGCTCCAATGGTTCAATTACTGCCACAAAACCAAACTGTTGTATGGCCACAATGTCATTACCTTAGGTTCTACAGAAATACTTTTCCAAGATCTGTTACCTGTACATGATTTTAAGACCATAAAGAAAATGGAGCTAGTGTCACTACTCCAACCTCATGAATGCATGTGCTGGGCATGCTGTTATTACTAATTGTAAGGAAATACACAGTAAGGTGTTGAAATGTCCTCAAAGTATCATGAAAATTGGTCAACTAGCTCAAAAAGTAGACTGGAGAGGAAACACAATACAGCATGCACTTGTAAGAATGCTTCTCCCATACAGGCAGGAAAGAGGTTAACAAGAACAGACTACTAACTTGGGTGAGAAAATATTTGTTTATAGCTGTAACAAAATGAAGACACTCATAGTGAAGGTACTGTGACAACCATAACATTCTAGAGGCTATGTTCTTACCCAGCACAAGTCCTCTACAGTGTTTATAGAAGTCTTTATTTTTTCAACACAAATGGTGCTTACTTTCACATTATCTGAAGTGGATCTCTGTCAGTTTCAGACAGCATAACATCAACACTTCCACCACACAGTTCTGTTGCTAGCTTTTCAGCAAACACTTTGAGGAAACCCCTCTCTGTGTTGCTGTGATCACAAAGGATTACATGGGTGTCTTTGTGAACAGCATCCAGAATATCATGATGTTGCATCTCGCCTGTCAAATAAAGATCAGCTTTCACACCCCTCAGGACAGATGATCCAGAACCGGCACAAATGGCAACAGTAGAGACAGGTGATTCTGTAAAAACAAACGCTCAAAGAAATTAAGCTGCAAGAAATAAAAATGAAAGAGCCATACACAGGTATGAGAAGTGTGTACCTTTTGACAGATGAAAGAGACAATTTGTGAGACTAAATGTAGGGGAGTGGGTAGTATTAAAACGGACCTTATAATAACAGGACATGAAAGTGTGAACAGGATCTCAGTTGGTTTATGATACAGAACATGGTAATAAACCTTCAGATTTCATGCAGCAGAAATATCTATGTCAGATAAGCGACTACAAAATATTTCAAGAATCTCTTGTCCCATAGAGATTGCTGTCATCCTCATCATCTTCACTCTCATGTGTACGTTCACAGCTACCCACATATCTTTCCACATATGGTTTATACACACACATTGTCTTGGATGGCTTGTGACCTTCCATTCATGTAAAACACCCCATCCATCTACATCCATAATCTGAAAGTCCCTCTTGTAAGGAGAAAATCTTTAACATTTATCCTTGGAATTGATTTTTTTTACCATCTGGGAGGGATGACAGATTGCTGAATTCTTGAAACTGTCACATTTATAAAGTGTCTCGCCAAATAATCAGAGCTGGAATCCATGAAGATGCACAAGAAGCATGCAGTGAGTGACAAATAATAACATCCCCAAACCCTCAACCAACTAACGTCAGCACCCACACCTCACATCCTTGAACTTGTCAGGCATTTCCTATAACATTATTGGGATATCAGCTGCATCATAGGTGGGTCAAAATACAATAAGAATTCACGTACCACCATGAAAGCTTGAAGTCTTGCATTTTCAGGAGCTGTAAACCATGAGAATGAGGAGGGATTAGCAGCTAAAACTGGAAAAAGTTTTAGCAAATGAAGCCAAACATCTCGAAATAAATCACAAGACAGAGGAGTTGGTGGGTTAAATCAGACAGAATTCAAATGTTGTGCGACTTGATGCTGTGTCTTTGGGTGAATGGCTCCCAACATTTCAAATGTTGGTAGTGCCTTCATCTTCAGCATTTAACAAGAGATGGGTTTTGCCAACAAACAGAGGGCACAACAGGCTACGTAAATGAAGAAGAGGTGCTATCAGACAGCTACATTAGAAACTATTTTAGCACTAAATGGAGCACACATATGCCTCTCAACAATCAAATTCATGAGGAGAGTCAGTATATAATATGACAAAGGCCAGAATTGTTAAACTTGTCTCAAATTATGAACCATGAGGATGAAGAGATGTTGACAGACCACAGACAAGATGATCTAACCAACCACATAAAGCTAATCCAGAGCATGATAAATCACTCATTAGACTATGAAGCTTGTTATTAAATGATGCAAATAAGAGAATGGTTTAAACATTGGGAATGTACTGCAGGTTGCACAATTTATGAGTTATAGAACCAACTTCTTCAACCATTCCATATCATATCTCAGAACTGAATAATAACTGAGGTACTGACCTGGACTAATATACATTTTTTATTAAGTCATCATATCTGACAACACAGCACTGGCACAATGATTCCCATCTTTTTAATATCACCCCTGCACCCCCCCTTCCCCTCCCACTAAACACAAATATCTCACTTCCTTTTCTAAGACATGGAGAATGTTTCTGCGAGCTCTCAATGTACCCCATTTCCTATCCTTTTGTCTAATAAACTTATGGTCATCCAACTTTATTACAAAAACTGAAGATGATAACATTGTGTCCTCAGTGGCACATGTTCCCATGTTAGGAATATATTTAGATTATCATTCCCATACTATTCTGAAGCCACATTCCAAATTGAATTTCCATGGATTGTATTTTCGAAATTCCAATGACTGCTCTTGTTATTGTTGCTTCATCAGGTGACAGTTTCTTTCTGGATTGTAAACTGACTTGAACTTCTGCAGCAAATATTCACACAGGATGAATTTTGAAAAGCCCTCATATTTTTTTGTCCTTGGTGACTCTTGTTCCTAAAATGTTAGTCAAATGGCTTAAAATCAGTTCCTATTCATAGTGTTGCCAGAAAAGTGGATGCAAAAATTGAGGGATCACTTGAACAGTAGTCCTTTCTGACTTGTCCAATCAAAGCCATTTAGCCTGAAAACATTTTCACTTCCATAGCTATAATGGTGGACCACTTCAATAATTTACATGGTTTTTTCCATGGTTGTGCACTGTGTTACAGACTGGAATGTCCAGTAAATAACTGTATACAATAGCCCCAGTTACTGTACTTAAAACTCCAACCGCCTCAGGATTATCAATACTTATGGTCAATCTTAGGGTTTTCGATACATATTCATTACTTGGGATTTTGCAAGTTCTGCGCCACACATCACTCTTCTCATCATCAGGATGACCACAGTTATCTGGTTCACTACTAGCATCCTCACCTCTGCTTATTCCATGCACAACAATCTAGCGCCTAACTGAAGAATGAGCAGAGTATACCACCATTTCCTCTACAACATGCCTTCACGATGTGTAGAAGGAAAACTCTCCTGTTGCCTGTGCTTATTTCAATGGCCAAAGTAAAGAATAAAGGACAAGGTTCTGGTTTTGTATATGAAGCAGCTGTGGTGATGTTTCTCCCATTTCACACTCCTCCTTGTCACACATGTCCCAAGAAATATCTTCATATGTGTCAAGCAAAATACCATCTCTACAGCTATCATAAGTAAAGCTATGTTTCACACTGATAAATTATAAACAAAAATTAAAAGCATATTTGAGGTTGTGTTATTTTGAATCCTAGTAATGTCTGTGTGTGGTGCTGAAAGACATATACATTCCTGCTTCAAGCTGCCAATAACCTTGCAATGATAAGTGTGGCAAATGATATATACATATGGACAATAAAGCATAACAAAACAAACTACATGACACATATAAGTGCAAAACAGAAATGACGTATTCCTACATGACCTGATAATAAAGTGTCAAACTGAGATGGGCTGACAGGTTACAAAGCATGCTTACACAAAAACTCAAAAACCATCTCACCCATATGTTTGTGTCTTGCCAGTGCCACCCTAATATGCTGCAAGTTAAGATGCTTCTTGACAAGTTCTGCCACAGCTGCCAGTTGCAAAGGTGTCTTTAAGCAACATAAGCGTCCCATACCAACACCATGAGGTGGAACCTGTCATTGAACATATAAAAATAAGCTTTAACATTAAAAATACTACAATATACAAATCCACTATAAACAATGCAACTAATACCAAGTCTTTTATTTTTTTTACTTTTTTACTTTTGCTGACCGTGCATCTCAGTATATTTATCTTGGTAATTAACCAACTTGATGCACAAAATTTTTGTTTTACAATAAGTTTATTTCATGTCTCTACATGTTTCGAGCACATGTGCTCAAAACATGTAGAGACATGAAATAAACTTATTTTAAAACAAAAATTCTGCGCATCAAGTTGGTTAATTACTGAGATAAATAATACCAAGTATGTATCTTAAATGTTTGTAATGTGTACCATACAGAGTACTGAAAATATATACAAGTACACTATGCACAAATGACTTTCTGGTAATATATTTCAAAAGTCCCCTCTTTTTTTTATTACTGGTAAGTGAAAGTGCAATATAAAAATGAACAACACAAGCACCACAGCTCACCACTGAAAATATTCCTGAGGAAATTCTTATGACCGCAATTGATCCTGCAGTCTTCCCTGGCTAGACTACTCTAAAAGACAAAATGGCCATTACAATTCATTAAAATCTTTAATGAGCAATGTTTCCCATATTCCTTCATCTCTCTCACATTCAGATAATTATACATAACACTTTTTTTTTAAACATACACAATGGTCATCCCTCAGAGTAAAAAATTGCATTTTACAGTACACAAAACAAGTGGTAAAATGACCTATAAATGATTTTATGATGCAAGAGACATTAATAGCTTTTGAACTGAATAAGACACATTTCCTGCATTTATTCTTCTCTTACTTTCACTGTGAATTAAATTTTAGACACACATGCACACACAGCAGTTAATTTATGTTGTCTTGACTAATTTTGCACATAATAACATACTTAAATATGCCCATACTAATGACTACACTAGAACAGGCATTCAGCAAACAGTCTGCAACTTGTGGACTTTGATCTTCTACAATTTTAAGGCACTTACATCTTCATATTTCAAAACTCTGAAATGCTCTTTGCCTGTCTTATGGACATTACTGTGGAATATCTCAGCCAACAGTGATATAGAAGATTTGGAACACCAAACAGTCAGCTTCAATTCTCCATGTGACACACAACTGGAAAAGAAATGTTAATTCATTACAATAACTAATTAAGACTGACAAGTGTACCTGCTGCAACTGACTACACACACATTTACAAACAGTCTGCAGTCTTGATGTACATTTATTGCAAATATATATAACTGAAATTTAAATATAAATATGAATATATGACAAATAAAACTATATTGCAGGCAAACTATTTTAAAAAATCCATTACATCTTCATATATTTCATTAAACATTCTGGATTAAGCAAATTTTATGCATTTGTAAACAGACATTTAGTGTTCAATTACTGCAACTAAAAATGGTGCATCAACACAGTTAACAAAGCATAGGAAGGTGCATTAGTTATACCTTTCATTTTATTAACTTAACTACTTCAGACTTAAGTAATGAAAAACAGATAACCTCACCAACAGGACAGATGTCACACACTGGAGATGGTATAAAAATGCTAATAGAGCACTTCTTACTCTGCTTTCATGTTCTTTACTTTGTGTTTACCTCTTGTGGCAGATGGAAGAGCTAACAGTCACTAACACAAGTCTACTGCTCAGTAGATGGAAACATTATATTTTTACTGTACTGTAGTCCATCAAATATTTCAAAAAGTCATAACTTACAAGATTCAGAATTTATCAGAACCAGACTATCTTCTGACAACCTTAATACTGGTACGCACTGTCTGCAAGCAAATCAATAAATGCTTCATGGGCAAAATTATTAAATACAATTTCTGTAGCTGGTTGCTGGTACCAAGCTCACATATGTACAAAGAAATCACCACTACCATCTCCACCATCTTCTTTGTCATTCCAATACCAATTTATTGTCATCATCATCATCATCAAATAGTCAAGGAGTTAAGCCATCTGTTCACCAATTGCAGCCTTAGCAGTTTCAGTTTCCATACGCACATCCTTGCCCCAATCTGCTACAATCAACCCATTTCTGCAGTCAAATTCTGTCTAATACAGGTTCAGTTTTCAATAAATATCACTATTTTTTACCTTCTCAGATTAATTAAAAATAAAATCTAAGTTTGATACTATATTTTAAGACTGCTACTAACATATCACCAATCAACTCCTCTTGAGTTCCTCTGGTACTCTCCTCCATATACTTCTTTATTTGATACACAACAGATCCTGATTCTGCAGGTTCAATAACAGGGCCAGTGATTTCCACCTGATAAAGTTTTGATCTGCTACCAGAGACATCACTCTGAATCAGAGGTTTCACTGATTCTGTTTCTATAATGCACAAGGGAATCAAAATTATTGAGTTTATACATACAAAGATGTAATAAAAAGTACTACATTTTTCAGAATGCATTCACTATATTTCCATAAACCTCTCACTTCAAGTGAAGAACAATGACTGACGGTGTGTAAGAACAGTGTCCAGGGCAAAGTCACATAATGAGGAGTTCTGCAAAACCCGCTCTTCAACTAATACCATTAGCATGATTAAATGAAGGCACAATAGGCAGAACATGTGTCATGTCTGCGGGAAAAGAAATAAAAAAAGAGACCACTTGGAAGACCTATGGGAGCATAACATTAAAATGTTCCCACGAATGGTACCAACAGCAAACTTTTGTGAACACCACGATGGGTTTTCAGGTTCCACTAAACCAGGACAGTCTTTAACCAGAGAAGGAACTATCAACATTTGTATCTCATAAGATACATATATTATCACACAAATACAGCAAAACATTTCAATTGAATGTGGCACATCCAACATAGTGGAAATGATAACCCTGTCTGGGTCAGTGGGTGCCCAACACTTGAACATGTGAGCTTCACACAGCATTGAAATGGCCATGCATCAGACACAATGTAAGAATATCCCGCTTGTAAGGGGTGCTTGATGTAGAAACAGATAGTCACGAGATGATACAACTAGTCTTCCCTTCTCTCTGGGCAGGGAGGTTCTGGTTATGACAAAAGTGGAGTCTATCTCACTATATTAAGAACATCACTTGTTATTTGGAATACCATGAACAATTACATATAAGCAGCTGTATTCCACAAATAATTACTGTATACTGAATAACTGTTTACATTTCATGTCAGTCAGATGTTCATCTGTGGAGGTCATAATCAACCCCCTTTGACATTGAAACATCAGCTCCTGAAACCAATCTGCAGCATCTGGCACCACAATTCCACCAAGTGCCCTGCATACCCCACAGCACAAGACACAATACTCTGTATCAAGTTACAGAGAAGTCTTGCAAAGGTGCTAGGCAGTTTTATTTTGACAATGTCATACAGTGTCCACCTAACATACCAAAAGCACTTGTCAGCCAATCATTCACGCCACCAGACACAGCATCAAAACTTGTGTGAGGAGAATATATTGCAATTCTGTTCTCAAGGCATGTAGCAATTATACGCTCCTGAAATAAAAAAAACAGGGAGACTGTTAGGACCATATATAAGCTAATAAAATACTTTTTAAGTTAAAAACTGGTATTATTAAAGCCAAGACAATAGGAAGAGTAAGAAAACTTGAACATGTACATAAGTGGAATGACAAGCCTCTTAAAACATGGTAGTAGTAATAGAACACTCTCATGAACACTACTGCCTGCAGTTATCACTTTAAAATTTCTTAATATGACCCAAATGTGGGTATGAAGTATTATAGTTGTGTCACTGGCAAAGAAGACAATAGTAATGATGAGGATGCTCATCACCATCACTAACACCAACACTGTCACCACCACTACCACCACCATTATTGTTGTGTTGATTTGATAACAGATTGTCTTGGAGGTGAAGAGGGAAGTGAATTCAGCCCAAGATATGTCAGGACTTACTCTGGTATGCAGATGGGTCTAAAACAAGTGATCACTTGTGCAGCAATGTATGGTTATGACACCAGAAAGGAGCTTAGCTACAGTTTTAGAAAACACACCATAATATTACAGGCAGAAGCACAAACCATTAATGTTTGTGCAGCACTGAATGTAGACATTGGCTGTAAAAACACAAATAGCTATACTCTAACAGACAGTTGAACTTCAATACAGTGACCTCTTAATTATAAGATCAGCTCTGCAGTAGTCTGGGATTGTGGTCAATCCCCACTGAAACTGATGGGGCAATACAGTAAAACTGAAATGGATATCAGAATTGAAAGGAATGAGGTTGCTTAAATAATGTCCATTCATAGGACCTACTCTAGACTGAGGAAGTTTCGAGTCACCGACTGAACAGAAAATGCAAGCAATACTGGCAACTCACACTTGGACTGGAACATGCAAAAGTACAGCAGTCCTCAGCTAAAAGAACTAGGGAACCATTACAACACAATAGGAGCCAAGGACAACATGTTACTAAACACCATCACTTACATCTACTCAAACTTGGGACTGGTAGTTCCACCTGCAACAGTCCTATGACAAGCAAGAATCAACCTTACATACTCCATGTGACTGATAACTTCTAGCTGAATTAAAACTCCATCACCTGAGAGCCAGTTAGATAAAACCAAGCAACCAACAAAAGCAGCAACATAGATACACAGTTGGGAACCCACCATGATTAATAATCAAGGCCCCTCTATAATTATTACCAAAGTCATTCCCAGAAGCTCTTAACAGGAATTCAGAATACTACCTTCTGTCAGAAGAATTGGGGACCCCCTGTGCTATGGGATCTGTACAGACCTTATCTACACAACTAATCCTAAGACCCATTAAGCAAGGTACTGTGCTTCATTAAAGATGCACAACTGCTAGAGGGATGAAACAGAAAAGGATATAAAACAGACGACATACTCTCATGCTCTCTGGGTTTTTAATGCCCATATTTTCACCCACTTCTATTTTGAATTGTGTTCAAAACTTTAATATTTTAGATACATGATGAAACCACTTCTAACATGCCTGTATAAAAATGAATACGTTTTGCATGACTGCCATTAGAGTTACTATAAGTAGCATCATCATCATCATCCCACTCCTTTCTTAGTCAATTCCAATCATTGCATGTCCAAGCGAGAAGTCAAGATAACCTTGCACAGTAAAATGATCTGGTGCCAAGATTAAGAATCTGTCAGCCTGTGTTTCCAGTCACACCCTATGCTGAGAAGAAGATGCAAAAAATAAAAAAATTATAATAAGAAGCTGACAGTGCACAAGGTGAAGAACAGAAGGAAAAGGAGGGCAAAAGGGAACAAGAAAAAAAGAACAAGATTGCAGATAATAACATTACAAAATGCAATATTTACCCAAACATAGGAGTGATTTCTGAATTCACCATCTGAAAAACACAATCACCTTACTTGCTTGGCAGTTAAACAGGCTTTGTAAAGGTATTTTCCTGAAAACTGATGATAATGAGGGAAATAATGTAGTACTCAGTTAAATGTGGTATATAGGTATGATTTAGCTCTTCAGACTTGGATCTTACCTTCCATGTTCTTCCTGTGACAGATTTCAGTGGCACAAATATCGGAGGATGGTAGGAAATGATCAGATCAGCAAGCACCTTCACAGCTTCTTCCATAACATCCTCTGTTAAGTCATTTGTGAGTAGAATTCTTTCAATATTCTTCTTTGTGACTGGCTCAACCAGAAGTCCCACATTATCCCAAGATTCAGCCAAAGATTTTGGGGCAAAATTGTCTAATTTTGTAATCACATCATTTAGTGAAAGACCACAATTTCTTGCATTTGTCATAATTGAATATATGTGTGCCTTGTAAAAACCATAAAGCTTCCAACTATGCTCCGACTCCAACCGTTGCTCAGAGGCACATATGCCTGACTTCGTGTTGTTAGTGCTACCACACAGATGTGAATAATTATAAACGTTGTACCAGGAGCTTATTATTATGGATCTGAATGGAAGACAATATTTCTGTTGAAACTTACTTCCAAACAACAAAGATAAAAGCATCTGTTAGTTCAGTCCTCTCAATATCTGAAAAGAAAGACATGAAATGTAAAATACTACATACAACAAATTAAACATGCTTCAGTACAAAACGTGTCTCATTCAGGAGGCAAAGTCTTAAAGTACACCACATGCAGTTCCTTTGCATTTCATAATTTACTTTCATCTTTCCATTCAGCTACTTAGTACCTCCAGGGTACAGAGTTCAATCAATGAAATATTCTCAGGCTGCTAGCCCAAGAATATTTTATTGCATTTAGTCACTGCAAAAGCTTTAAATTATATATGGAATTCATCTTTTTCATGGAAATGCTTTCCTCAAACTTCAACCTCAAATGACCACATTCTATGCTCTTCGTTAAAGACAGGAAGACATGATTTTTATCCAAGCAAATTCATAGATACAACTTTATTTTTGTATATTCTGATCTTTAAGTTTTTAAATAGCATACACCAAACATGGTGGTGTGGCAAGAAGGCTCCCATTCTTGTATTCAGGAATTTCAGCCAGCTATTCTGAAGTTTCCCTCAGTCCCTACAGATAAACAGTGGGATATGGCCTAAACACAAGCCATGACTGCACCATTCAAGATCTTTTGCTACTTGCTGCTTGCTATCCAATTTGACACTGTGGTTTGACCATTGTCATCATACAGGCAAATTAGTCAATTTGACATGATATGAGAAGATACCACATTACAAACCAAATGGCAGCAAAGATTCCAAAATTTAACCTGCTATGTTCTAAAATGTACTTTTCACCTATTCAATGCATTGTCAAGTACTTCATGTACTTTTCCAATGGATTGATTAGATGTCCTTATGTGTACAGTATTATGAACATGTCCTGTATTCTGATGGAATGTATATTTATATTTAGCTTTTAAACATACAAATACAAACAGGCACTGGGAGCACTCAAAGGAAACTAAGTTCCTACATGGAGCAATATATCACAGGATGCTAAAAAGGCATGTATAACAGAGAATAACAATCAGAAAATGTATATTCTGTAAGACTGTGAAGCTCCATTTGAAACACCTCACTCCTTTCAACAGTTCAGAACTATCTTAATACCACTTGCAAACCCCCCTGACAGTAGCATAACATAACCAGGTAAACAATTATGGAAGGTGAGGCACAGGTAAATAGCAAGCAATATATGTGCCATTTCTTGGCACAACAGAGGTCAGGAACACAGTTTGTAGGACTGGAGCTGCCTGTATCATGGGCCTGTCAGGACGGCAAA
>Ga0209755_10006269_pt1 | contig 13239 bp, 9 predicted proteins | sample TergutCo191P1_FD_187301 | JGI IMG/M metagenome (GOLD analysis project Ga0209755, IMG submission 187301) | Cornitermes sp. P1 segment gut microbial communities from Petit-Saut dam, French Guiana - Co191P1 (SPAdes) (version 2) | ecosystem: Host-associated > Arthropoda: Insects > Digestive system >... | reverse complement strand
TAATCCCGCTTACAAGGTCGTGGCTTTTACCGCCGCGCAGATTCCGGATATTGCGGGTCGCAAATACCCTGCGGCACTTGCCGGCAGCCTGTATCCAGAGGGCATTCCCATTTACGTGCAGGACGATCTGGAACGGCTTATAAAGGAACTTGATGCCGACGAATGCGTCTTTTCGTACAGCGATGTCCCTTACAATTTCGTGATGGGCCTTGGGGCGAAGGTGAACGCCGCCGGCGCGGATTTTTCCCTGCTTGGTCACAAAAACACCATGATCAAAAGCACCAAGCCGGTTATAGCCGTGGGTGCCATACGCACCGGCTGCGGCAAAAGCCAGACCTCGCGCCGTATCGCCGAAGCCCTAATCGCGAACGGTTTAAAGGTGATTGCCATTCGCCACCCTATGCCCTACGGCGATCTTGAGGCGCAAAAGGTGCAACGCTTCGCCACGATTGCCGATCTTGCCAAGCACAATTGTACTATAGAAGAGATGGAAGAATACGAGCCGCACATCGCCCGCGGAAACGTGATCTACGCCGGCGTGGACTACGAGGCTATCGTTCGCGCCGCAGAAAAGGACCCCGACGGCTGCGACGTTATTCTGTGGGATGGCGGGAACAACGACTTCCCATTCTACAAACCCGACCTGATGGTTACGGTGGTTGACCCGCACAGGCCTGGTCACGAACTTGCATACTACCCTGGCGAGGTTACCCTGCGCCTGGCCGATATCGTGATCATCAACAAAATAGACAGTGCGGACTTTGACAAGGTGCAGGAAGTCAGGGCCAATATCGAAAAGGTAAATCCTGGGGCCACGGTGATTGACGCGGCTTCTACGATAACGGTAAGCAAGCCCGACGCGATTCGGGGCAAGCGGGTTCTGGTCGTGGAAGACGGCCCGACCTTGACGCACGGCGAGATGAAGATCGGGGCGGGCATTGTCGCGGCGCGGCGTTTCGGCGCGGCGGAAATAGTCGATCCCCGACCTTACGCGGTGGGCAAGCTTGCCGAAACTTTCCGTATTTACCCCCAGATCGGCAAGCTGTTGCCGGCGATGGGTTACGGCGAGCAGCAGATGAAGGACCTTTCGGCCACCATCGAGAAAACCGACTGCGATTCGGTGGTGATTGCCACGCCGATAGATCTTGAACGTGTCGTAAAGATTAACAAACCCTGCACCCGCGTCGAGTACAGCTTGCAGGAGATTGGACAGCCGAATGTTGACGATGTTATCAGAAATTTCATCGCAAAAATAAAGAAATGAGCAGCCTAGCCGAACGCGACACCGCGATCGGCAAAGACCGACTAAGGAGCAAACGTGAAAAAGAAAATCGTCCTCGCCTATTCTGGTGGTCTTGATACCACTGTTATCATCCCTTGGCTCAAGGAAAACTACGATTGCGAGGTAATCGCGGTGTGTGTTGACGTGGGTCAGAACGCCGACTGGAAGGATATCAAAAGCCGTGCGATCAAGACCGGCGCTTCGGTCTGCCACATTGCCGATGTCAAAAAGGAATACATCGATGAGTACATTTGGCCGACCTTAAAAGCTGGCGCAATATACGAGGACAAGTACCTTTTGGGAACGGCCACGGCCAGACCGCTTATCGCGAAAACGCTGGTGGAATACGCTCGTAAGGAAAAAGCGCAAGCGGTCGCCCACGGCGCGACAGGTAAGGGCAACGATCAGGTACGTTTCGATCTTGGCCTTATAGCCCTGGCACCCGATCTAGAGATCATAGCCCCTTGGCGAATCTGGAAGATCAACAGTCGCGATGCCGCAATGCGCTATCTGGCAAAACGGAACCTTCCCCTTCCAATGAGCAAAAAAAATTCCTACAGTCGCGATGACAATATCTGGCACATGTCCCACGAGGGTCTGGAGCTTGAGGATCCCTCTGTCGAACCACAGTTGCGAAAAATGCTGGTCAACACCGTTCCGCCAGAAAAGGCCCCTAACAAGGCGAGTTATGTGGAACTTGAATTCGAAAAAGGCATTCCCGTGGCACTTAACGGAAAAAAGATGGACGGACTTGCCCTTATCAAGGCCCTTAACAAAATAGGTGGGGAAAACGGAATCGGCATTGCCGACCTTGTTGAAAACAGGGTCGTCGGGATGAAATGCCGGGGTGTTTACGAAACCCCAGGGGGAAGCATTCTTTTCTATGCCCACAGGGATCTAGAACATCTGTGCCTGGATAGGCAGACCTACGCATTCAAACAGCAGGTCGGTTTGAAGATGAGCGAGCTTATCTACGGCGGGCTTTGGTTCACGCCACTTCGCGAGGCCCTGGCCGCCTTTGTGGAATCCACGCAGTCCGGGGTTTCCGGAAAGGTGCGGCTGAAACTTTACAAGGGTTCTATCAGTTCGGCCGGGGTTACTTCGCCCAACTCCCTTTACAATGACAGCATCGCTAGCTTTACCACTGGCGATCTGTACAGCCACGCCGACGCGAAAGGTTTTGTCAGGCTGTATGGGCTGCCCATTCTGGTGCGTTCGCTGATGGAACAGGACAGGAAAAAGGGCGGTGCTAAAGACAGCTCCACAAATGTGGCCACAAATGCGGCCACAAGTGCGGGCAAAAGAGTTGATAAACCCAAGCCGACAGGCAGGGGTAGGCCCAAAGCCACAAAGAAGTAATCGAAGCTGCGCCGATGGGATCTTCGCTTTTCGCAAGAGCGTTGCGTTATTCCTTCCCCGTTCTTCTGGGGTACCTTGCCATAGGCTCCGCCTTCGGGCTTCTGTTGGCGGACGCAGGGTACCCCTGGTGGCTTGCCGTTGTCATGGGCCTTGTCATGTACGCCGGCGCGGGGCAGTACATAGCGGTGGGATTGTTCGCCGCGGGTACAACCCTGTGGGAAGCGGTACTGGTGCAGCTTATGGTAAACGCCCGCCATATCGCCTATGGCCTTTCCATGATGAACCGCTTCAAGGGGGCTGGCCCGCGAAAGTTTTACCTTATCTTCGGCCTGACCGACGAAACCTTTGCCCTGCTTTCGTCCCTGCCAGAAAACGAGGACGGCAAGGCGCAGTCGCGTTTCATGTTTTTGGTAACGCTGTTGAACCAAAGCTACTGGGTAATCGGCAGCCTGATAGGTGCGGTCGCCGGTGCGATTATTCCGTTTAACACGGAGGGAATCGGTTACGCACTTACCGCCCTGTTCATAGTTCTAATGATCGAACAGATGCTTCGTCTACGAAAAGCGGGTATCTTTATTGTTTCTGCAGTATTTGCGGTTTTGTGCGTACTGTTTTTGCCAGCGCGTATTTCCCTGCTTGCCGCGCTTACGATTGCCCTTGCAATCGGTTCCTTCTTGCCCAAGCGTAACACACCAAAGGATGGCGGCGTATGACCACGGGCATAGGCGAGGCCCTGCTCCTTACCCTGGCAATGGGCGCGACGATTTTCTTTTGCAGGGTTTTTCCATTTTTGTTTTTTCAGGGAAAGGCCAAAGACAACGCCAGCAATACCACCGACAAAGCAATGGACGATTCCATGGAACGGCGCAAGCGGCGCAACACCGCCTTTCTAAGCTTTGTCGAAAAAACCGTGCCGCCCGTGGCAATGACCGTCCTCACCTTTAACTCCCTCGCTGGCCCGATACGGGCAAACCTTGGCGAGTTGGTGCCAGTGCTTACGGCGGGGGCCTTTACCGCAATTGTCCACCTTTGGCGGCGCAACCCGATGATCAGCATTTTTACGGGAACGGCATTGTATATGGTGTTGATACGGGTTTTGGGTTAGCAATTGAGTAAAGGCCTTGTAGACATACAGTTTTTCCAATAAGAACTATTGCGGTAACGCCTGCTGCAACAACATCAACTGTTCCGCCGCCTGGCGCAACTGGTTAAGCTGAACCTGCAACCTGGTGTTTTCCTCTTGCAAGCGACCGATCTCCGTTACATGTTCCGCCTGAAGCGCCAAATGGATCGCAAGAATGTTCTCGTCAACACGTTGCCCTTCCATTTCCGCGATCACCCTTTCCAGCCGCTCTATTTCCTCTTGGTACCTTAGTTCGGCACCCCTGTCTGGCGGCAATACACCAGCAATCATGGCTTCGTAGGCAATGCGGTATTCCTCCAGCAAGGTTTCCAGGGTGTTGGCCGCCTGTATGTAAAGTTCCCTTCTGGACTGTATGCCGCGAATGGCAAGAAAGGCTGGGGCATCCAAAAATTCGCGAAGCAACCCTATTGTCTGTTCCGCCTCGATAAAGCTGTTTTCGGCAACCTGCCTGTAAATACTGGCAAACAAACCAGTAATCTGGGCTTCCATCGCGGCGGCTTGCGCCTGTGCCTGTGCCAGCTCGGCCAACTCGGCACGGGCGGCATCAAGCTCATCGTCTTGCCGCTCCTCGGTAGCGACAAACTGGGCCCGAAGCGTTGTCTCCCTGGATCGGGCCAGGTCCAGGATATGGGAACGCTCCTCCCGTGCAAGAGCCAGCTCCGCGCGGCGTTCTTCCTGCTCGTTTATAAGCTGCTCTTGAATGGCCAGTTGTTCTGGGGTCAGAGCTTCGCCGCCAAGCGCAAGGGCTTTCAACTGCGCCTCGATGTCGCTAAGCGAGGCAAGCAGCAGGTTGATCTCCCGATCCTTTGCCGCAAGGCTGGCGTTGGTTTCCCTTCGAATTTCGTCGATAAGCCTACGTTCAATGTCGCTGAATACCCTTGTCCCTTCGCGGGCCTGCACATCGGCCTCGTTCTGGAACGACGAAAGCACGAAAAAGCCGCCAGCAAGCGTCAACGCTGCAAACACATTCACCAGAATCGGGAAAAGCCCGCCATTTTTTTTCGCCTTAAAGTTTTTACGCAATCCATCGATGCCGCCCCCAGCTTCGGAAAGGGCTCGGCGGTTTTTTTGGGCTATGTCATCTATCGTTAAAAGGATTTCACGTTTTTCTTCCTCGGAAATTTCCGAGACTTCGGCTAGGTCCCTTTCCATGCTGTCAGAAGAAAGCTGGTCGGGGCCAGTGGGGGGCACCATCGTGTCGCCTTTGTCGCTCGTCGCCATACTTTGGTTAATAGAAGGCCAGCCGTTTACTGGCTTAATGCCTGCAATGCCTCCCTTATCTGGGTAAGTTGGGTGTTAAGGTTCGCGATGGTTTGCTCTTGCGATGTACTTTGCTCCTCCAGCTCCCTAATGGTATTGTCGCGTGCGCCGACTGTCTGGTTAAGCGACGCGATTTGCGTCTGGTGCGCCGCAGCTTCCTGCCGCAGGGTTTCGGCGGCTTGTGTCTGCGCGGTCAGGTTTCCCTGCAATGTACCCACCTGCGTGGTTAGGGTTGCATTCTGGGAAGCCAGCGTCGTATTTTGGGAAGTCAATGTCTGGTTTTGAGAACTCAACGTCGTATTCGTTGACTGCAAAGATGTGATGGAACTTTGAAGCTGGGCGATATGCAGTGCCGCGCCCGCGTCCCCGGCGACGATTGCCTCCCTAGCTGCGGCGAGTTCGTCTTCAAGCCTGGACACATCCCCCTGTAGCCTCATTTCGGCATCCCTGTCTGGCGGCAACGCGCCAGCAATCATGGCTTCGTGGGCAATGCGATGTTCTTCCAGCAGGGTTTCCAGGGTGTCGGTCGCCTGGGTGTAAAGATCCCTACGAGCCTGTATTGCGCGAATTCCATGAAAGGCCGGGCTGTTTATGAATTCCCGCAGGGACCCTATAGTTTGTTCAGCATCGTTAAAACGATTTTCGGCAACCTGTGTGTGAATGTTCGCAAAGAAAGCGGCAATCTGGGCTTCCACCGTGGCGGCTTGCGCCTGTTCCCTGGACACCTGGGCCAGCTCGGCGCGGGTTGCGTCAAGTTCGGCACTGTGCCTGGCTGCAATGGCAGCAAGCTCGCGGGAACGCGCGTCAAGCTGGGCCTGAAGTACCGCTTCCCTGGATCGGGCTTCTTCCAGTATCTGGGAACGCTCCTCCCGCGCCTGCGCCAGTGCCGCAAGACCTTGCTCCTGCTGAAGAATAAGCTGCCCTTGTATGGCCTGCTGTTCCAGTGTTAGCACCTCGCTTCCGACAAGTAGTTCATGCAACTGTGTTTCAACATCGCCAAGCGAATTAAGAATCGTGTTGATTTCATGATCCTTTGCCGCCAAAAGTGCGCTGGTTTCCCTTCGTATTTCCTCGATAAGTGCGCGTTCTATGTCGCTGAATACCCTTGTTCCTTCTCGTGCCTGTATGTTGGCCTCGCGCTGGAAAGAGTAGAGTGCGAAAAAGCCCCCGGCAAGGACCGCCAAGGCGAAAAGATTGACCAGAACGGGGAAAAGCCCGCCGTTCTTTTTCGCCGTGAATCGCTTCTTTAGATTTCCCCCAGTTTCAGTTCCGCCGACGGAAAGGGACTGGCGGTTTTTCTCGGCTATGCCGTTTATCTGCACCAGGATTTCCTGCTGTTCCTCTACGGAAATGCCAGAGCTTGTGTCTATGAGTATTTCGGAGCCAGCGGCCTTAAGCGTAAAGTCTTTGCTTCGCGCCTTTGCCGTCATGGATGTGTTGCCGCCATTGTTCTTTAGTGCCATTTCGTTTTCCTCCTCCGTTTATTACTGGGTTTTCGCCGTTATTTGCCACCATTTACTTTTTTCCCACATCCACCTTGGATACTTCTTTGTTTACCAGACGAATCCCGCCAGCCTTCAACCCCCGCACGCTGTACTTCTGGGCCTTAAAGTCCTCCGCCAACTTCTTTAGTCGCGGTTTGGGGACATATTTCAGGGTGAACGTGAACTTGGACCTTGTGTCGATGTGCAGAACCTTTGCCCCATCGGGTACAAGAAAATACTCTTTGTTCATAATCCAGCCCTCGATGACGCAACGCTTGATGCAGGCAAAGCCCGTTTCCGCTTCCTTGTAGATAATCGTAAAAATCGCCTTTGCCAGAAGCTCCTTGTCCGCAATGCTGATCCACCAAGCGTTCGCCCCTATAAACAATTTATCGGGAAGATCGGTTACCGAGTACATACCGTTGTTGCGTATGGTCAGGATTCGGTCAAAAGGCGAAACCTCGGCGATTTTATCCCCGGTAACGTTGGTCCCAAGATAACCGGTCTTTTTGTCGTACTTTAGCTCCACGTCGCGCTTAACGACTTCCTTAACGTCAACCTTGTCGAACGCGCCGACCTTTGTCCTACGCGCCCCCCGCCCAACCTCCTCGTTGGCCTCGATTTTGGCAATAATCCCCTGTAGATAACCCACCGAGTACGCCACAATGTTTTTAAGGTGCCCATTGATTTCCTTGATACGGGCCTTTATCTGGTCCATTTCATCGCGGGCCTTGTTTATATCGTAAAGCGAGATTCGGCGGATGGGAATGCGCAACAGGTGATCGACATCGTCAGGACTTACGCCTCTGGGCCCCACTTCCTTGGCGAAAGGCTCAAAACCCTTAACGACAGCATCATGCACCCCTTTGGCGGTCTTCATCTTCTCGATTGACTTGTATATGCGCTCTTCGATGAAAATCCGTTCCAAGGTGCGCAGGTGCAGCTTGTTCAGCAGCTCCTTTTTTTCCAGTTCAAGTTCCCTGGTAAGGATTTTGACGAGCTGCTTAGCATGGTGCTTGATTACCTCGGTAACGGTCATAACCGTGGGCAGGCCGTCTTTTATGACCAGCAGGTTCACCGAAATGGATTGCTCGCATTCGGTAAAGGCGAAAAGCGCGTCTATGGTTTCCTCGGCATACACGCCCCTGGCAAGTTTGATTTCGATCTCGACCTTGTCCGTGGTAAAGTCGCTGATCCCCTGGATCTTAAGCCTGCCAGCCTTGGCCGCCGTTTCCACGCTGTTAATCAGGCTTTCGGTAGTCGCGCCAAAGGGCAGCTCGGTTATTAGTATGCGCTTTGGGTCGGATGTGTCCAGTTTCGCCCGAACCAGCACCTTGCCACAACCGTCGCGGTACTCGGAAACATCGACTAGACCGCCAGTGGGAAAGTCTGGGAACAGCTCGAACTTTTTGCCAGAAAGACAGGCGATTTCGGCCTGTAACACCTCAAGCACGTTATGGGGCAGAATCTTCGTGGACATGCCCACGGCGATTCCCTCGGCCCCCATGACCAGTATCACGGGGATCTTCGCGGGGAACAGCACCGGTTCCTTGTTTCGCCCGTCGTAGGAGTCCGCCCATTCGGTAAGCTTTGGGTTATAGAAAACGTCCTTTGCAAGCGGACTTGCCTTACACTCGATATAACGAGGGGCAGATGCGTTATCGCCGGTAAAAATGTTGCCGAAGTTCCCCTGCCTGTCTATGAAAAGTTCCTTATTGGCAATAACCACAAGCGCAGGGCCTATAGAAGCCTCGCCGTGGGGATGGTACTTCATGCATTCGCCCACCACGTTTGCCACTTTGTGGAATTTGCCATCGTCCTTTTCGAAAAGGGTATGCATAATCCGTCTTTGGACCGGCTTTAGGCCGTCTTCCAGGTCCGGAATTGCCCTGTCCTTGATTACATAGGACGCATATTCCAGAAAATTTCTATCGAAGAGGTTTTTTATGTACGCCACGAGGATAGTTTAGCAGGTTTTGCCTTAAATGGGGAGTATGCCATTCCATTTGCCCTGGCTAGCTCAAGGATATCTTGTACCCAAACACATCCTGGAAAAGGTCGGACTTTTCCTCGACGCTTAAAAGCTCCAGCGAAAGGTCGTAGACACCCCCCGCATGTAAGGCCACAGTCGCCGTTCGTCTTTCCACGGTCAGGTTTTTGACTTTCTGGGAATGCCCACGGTCCAGCGCATCCGCAACCCGCAATATCGAGGCCATTTTCAGCACCAGGATGCGTTCCTCACGCTGAAGACTGACGTATTCGATGTCAGCTTCGGATGGAAGATCGCCACGGTGATAGCGGACCACGTTTGCAATAATGTTCAGCTCGTCGCGGGAAAGACCAAAGATTTCCGAGTTGGAAACGATATACTGCCCGTGCTTATGGTGTCCAGATGCACGGATAATCGTTCCTATGTCGTGCAAGATCGCGGCAGCCTCCAGCATCATACGTTGACGGCGGTTCATGCCGTGTTCCTTTGCCAGCGCGTCGAAAAGCGTCATGCACAGGCTTGCCACATGCTGCGAGTGCGCCTCATCGTAATTATACTTTTTGCCAAGACTAATCGCAGACGCGATTATCTGCGAATGAAACTCCTCTTGCAGGCTAGGATCCACCCCCAAGGCCATGTCTATAAGGTAGCCTTCCCGAATGGACACAAGGGGAACCACAACTTGTGCGGCCCCAGTCTGCTCCAGGAAAAGCTTCAGCGCAAGAATCCCCGGAATAAACCCTTCTGCCTCGGAATAGGATATCCCAAGCTTTCGTATGCAGTCGTCGATGGTAAAAGTGCGAATCCGTTCGGCAAAGGCGATGAAGTCCTCCCTGCTAATATAATAACAGTGCTCGTTAAGTTCCGTACCCACCTGCGCCGACGCAAGCCTGGCATCGACACCCGCCATGACCAGGGTGCGAACATTGGCTATGTCCATTTCCGTGCTCAAAAGCCCCATGGTGTTTCTTACCGCGTCCCGCAGGTAGCGTTCGCTAAAAAGCCCAGGCCCGGCCCTTAGCCGCATTCTACGGTCAATAAGAACCGTTCCCAGCTTTATACTATGCGCCGCCGCCATCTGCCCCTGCCGCAGCAGCATAACCTCGGTCGAACCGCCACCCATCTCCAGGATCATCGAGTTGGTACGCCAGAACAGGGGTAGATCCTGTTTCAGCGCGAAACGAACCCCCAAATACATAAGGCGATTTTCCTCCAGCCCATCCACCACGGTAAGACTAAACCCGGTTTCCTGTCGTATACGATCTATGAATATGTCGCGGTTACGTGCAACCCGCAGGGCGCTGGTCGCGATGCCGTGAACATCATTTGGGACAATGCCCCAGCCCGACAGAAGCTCGCGGAAATTTTGCAACACGGAAATACATTCCAGAAGGGACTCGCGGGAAAGCTCGCCAGAGTTAAACACGTCCCGACCAAGGGCGACAGGCCTGCCAGCACTGTCCATCATTTTCCACTGCCCGCCATCCTGTATCTGCGCGATAATCATGCGGATGCCTGTGGAGCCCATTTCAAGAACGGAGACAAGACGGTTTTCCATGCTTCTGCGGCCCACCTACAATTTGTCGATTAGCATGGAACACTTCCCGGATGGAATGGGCAGGGTCTTTTTCTTTTTCCCCAGGATATTGATGGTGAAGTAATACAACTTCTCGCTTTCCATTTGTATTTCCCAGCCCCGGCTGCTCTTGTTTGAAAGAATCGTGATCATGTTTTTCTTCAACGAAAGGTTTTCCACCCCCATTATTTCCAGGTTGGGAATGATCCAGTCCACGGTTTTGCGTGGAAGAGAGATGCTAAGACCCACAATATTTTCGATTGTCAGGCAGATTGTCGAAAGCGCATCGTATGACAGGTATTGGCTTCTGGGAAAGCCTTCCCTGCCTTCCCACTTTGCCGGGCCTTCCTTGGTTGGCATGTAGGCTTCCCACAGGCTTCCCTTGTGATGGTTTCCGTCGGGGCTCATGGAATCCAGCATGAAATACAGATGCCGTATCGCGCAGTCGCGGGCAAGATCCCAACGCTGGTAACGTTCCAAGCCCTTTATTACCATGAACGTAAGGTGAGGATACACCGAACCGCAGTAGCCATGACCGTCTTCGTTGAAGCCTGCCTCGGAAAGGGAAAGCGAGGGGAAAGGGTGCGGCGCGCCGAAGAATTTCGGGTCGGAAAGCTTGGAGATTATCTGTTCCGCCTTTTCATCGTTGGCTATTTCGGCAAGCAGCACCCAGTAACAGGCTATTGTTTTAACCGGCACCCGGTTTTCGTTTGCATCAATGTCGTAGTAGAAACCATCATCTTGGTCCCACATCAGGGCGTTAATCCTGGTTTTCAGGGCGAAATACTGCTTTTTGTACAAAAAGCTGGAATCCTTGTCGTTTAGGATATCCGCCATTGCCGACATGTACAGGGCACTTATCGCCATCATCGCGTTAAAATCGAGGGAATAGCAGGCATTCCCACGGGGCGAGTTGCTCATACCGCTAACCCCCAGGGGAACCTGGTACAAACCGTTTGGCTGCTTAAATGTCGCGTCTATCCACTCGGTGTACCTGTGCAGAATGGCAAGGACATCCTTTAGCCGCTTTTTGTTCGCCGATTTGTGGTAGATGTTGTACTCCGCCCATGCGAAAAGGGGAATTCCCAGGCATTCGGCATTGTCGTCGTCTATTATCGGCAAGCCAGTTTCGATGTTGTAGGCGCAACGGATCGCCCCACTTGCCTCCTGGCGATCATAAAACAAATCCAGAGTTGGCGTAGCCTGGTAAATACGGTTGGAGTACACGAGAAAAAAAGATGAATATATCGCGTCTGACTGGTATACAGCCCCGGACCCTGGATAGGTAAAAAAATGCCCATCTATTCTGGCCCCGCTTTTTTCACTCCCGCTGCTCCAACAGTCTTGAATCCAGGCCCAGCTTTTATCGTATATATCTACAAAATCCTGATCGTAGAAATGAATTCTGGGAAAATCGTGTTTAGTCACCTGAACCCCTCGGTCTAAGAGCTAATGCTTGTAAGCAGGACCCCTAAAACCAAGTTTTGAGAAAGCCCCATATATATGATACACATAAATCAGCCAGGATTCCAGTTTTTTTTTATTTTTTTGGCTTCGCTCAGATTATCGCATCAAGAACTCAACCGAAATCCTAGCGGATATTTCCATCTCGCCAGCAGGCAAGGCTGTACCTGCAGCCTCCGCCACTGCATCCATGGCGAACGCCATTGTCCTTTGCTCCCTGGCCCGTACAGGGAATGGGGAAATAGACATGGGCCCCTCTTCCAAAATGTGCATGGTCCTGACGATCCTCCGCCCAGAAAGCCTGGCAAACTGCCGCGCTTTCTCCATGGCTTCCTGGTATGCCAGTTCCCTGGCCTCGTAGCGCAGCCTGGACGGATCCCCGACGCTAAAGTGCATTCCCTGAAGTTCCATGCCGTTTATCCCAATAAGTTGGTCGATAATGGCCGAGGCCCTTTCGCCATCGGTACCAATGTCGCCTATCGAGAAGGTGATTATCTGTTCCGCCCTTTGCCCCAGGAAATTGCGTCCTATCGGTCCCCACTCGTATTCGGGCGAGAACCGCAGGAATGCCGTTCCGATGTTTCTTTCCTCTACGCCAGCAATGTGAAGTATCTCCAGGGCCTGCCTGACCATGCCAGTTACTTCCTGCTGGGCCTCGCGGGTCGTTTCGGCGATATGTCGCAGCGAGATGGTCATATGAATAGTGTCCGGCTGTGCCCGCACGGTGCCCACACCAGACACCGTGACAGTGTTCTGCCGCGGGCCGCCCACACAACTAAGCATGGACAGCGCGGCGACAACGACAACCGGAAAAACAAAGCGTCTTGCTACAACATAACTCCGCATTCTTCGTTCTACCTTATCAAAATGAACTCGACACGCCTGTTCTGCCACCAGTAGTCCCTGTCTTCAAACTCGACAAGAATCCTGGAGCCACCCATACCGACGGACGAAAGCCTTCCACGATACACACCCAAGCTTACAAGGTATTCCAACACGGTTCCAGCACGCTCCTCGCTAAGGGGCTGTAGACCAAGCATACGGTGAGAACCAGTTTCCTCTTCGGCCCTAAGCGCGGTGCCAGGAGGTGTAGTCGGGTTCGCGTGACCTTCAACCAGTATCTCGTATTCATCAAACCTGTTCAAGATTTCCGCTATACGGCGCAGAACCCTGTCGTTGTTTTCCATTACCTCGGGATCCAAGCCGGCAAAGGTTCCAAGGTTGGGGCCAAAGATAATAGACGGGACTATTACCCTTAGAATGCCGCCTTCTTCCCTGCGAACCAGCACGTCAATCCTGACATAGGATTCATACGCTACCACTTCGCCATCGGCATTGGTAATTATTATCTCGATTGGGTAGTCCATGGCAGACTGCACAACCTCGCCAGCCGTGCCGATTCCATCCCAGGTAATCGCTTCAGGTACTTCCCCTTCGCCGTAGCGTTCGTAAAAAGGATGATGGGGGGCCACTGGCTCGCGAATTATGATATGCCAACTTGTAACGGGAACAGTCCCACTGGTGGCTATCTCAATCGTAAGCTCATCGTCAACGCCATCACCATCTGGGCTAAAAGGCTGGGGCCATATATTCACTTCCACTTCCAGCGGCAAAATAGGCTCTGGCTCTGGTTCCGGCTCTGGTGGTGGAGGCGGGGGGGGTGGAGGCGGCGGCGGTGGT
>Ga0209755_10006268_pt1 | contig 13244 bp, 8 predicted proteins | sample TergutCo191P1_FD_187301 | JGI IMG/M metagenome (GOLD analysis project Ga0209755, IMG submission 187301) | Cornitermes sp. P1 segment gut microbial communities from Petit-Saut dam, French Guiana - Co191P1 (SPAdes) (version 2) | ecosystem: Host-associated > Arthropoda: Insects > Digestive system >... | reverse complement strand
GGTGATGTGGCATCATCTTGCTTTATCACCTGCGGTTCGGGGGCGATTAGCGGCTCGGAAATTGGAAGCTGCATCGATTCCGGTTCGGAAATTGGTGCAATCATTGGCTCTGCAACAGGTGCAATAAGCGGTTCGGGTTCATCCAGTGGGTCAGGAATCGGTTCAACCATTGGCTCCGGCGCAATAAGCGGCTCGGGCGCAGGAATGGGCGCAGTAAACGGCTCGTCATTCGGGTCATTCGCTTGTGGTTCTTCAGGCTTGTCTTTCCGCCCAAAAATACGGTCTACTTCAGAGCGCAAAAAGTCGAGCTGCCTTTCGGCTTCCCGTTGCTCTTTCATGGTTTTGTCCAGCTTGTCCTTTGCAACACGAATTTCTGCATAGCATTCTTCCAGTCGCTGTGCCCGTATTTGCTCAAATTGACCGGATTTTTGCAAAAATGACTTCTCCAGCTCGGAAATACGCTCTTGTCGCAGGGTTTCCAACTCATGCAGTTGCGTAAGGCGCATATCATCTATTTCTTTCATTTTTTCAAGCCGCAGTTTTTCAAGTTCAACCAGCGCATCTGCACGGGAAGCCGCAAGCTGTTTTTCATCGTCTACACGGGTTTTTTCCAGCTTCAAAATATTTTCGGACTTTGCCTTTTCGTACTCATATTCCAAAAATTTTGTTTCGTCTTGGATTTTTTGCTTTTCCTTTTGGCATTCCAAAATTTCTTTTTCCCACTCACGCTTTTCCGCAGAAATATCGGCACGTTCCTTGCGCACAACGGTGCGAAGTCCGTCTTTTACCACGGCTTTTTCCTTTTCCAAATCGGCAAGAAATTTTTCACGGCGTTCGTCAAGCTCGGCTTCTTGCTCTACACGAGAACGGGAAATTTCCGTTTGCAGTTTGTTCCACTCGATTTTTTTTGTCTGCTCCAGGTTGGCAAGCTCGTCCTTTAGCTGTGCAACCTCCGCTTCCAAATCGGTTTTTCCCTGGATTAGATAATTCAGCTCGTTTTGAAGCTGTTTTACCTGTGCCGCACTTTCCGCCGTTTTTTCTGCATGAACTTTTTTTAGTTCACCGCCAAAACTTTCTATGGACGAATCCCGTTCGGCACGCAGGCGTTCCGTCTCTGTTGTTAGTGCGGAAATTTCTTTTAGAAGCGTTGCCTTGCGGTCTTCCTCTGCCGACAAATCCATTGGAACAACGGGTGCGGCTTCACGGATAGAAATCTCCTGCGACCTGCGCTCCAAAGACGCACGAAGCTCGTCCAGCTCCGCACGTTCTTTTCGAATTTGCTTAATTTGCTCGTCTACGATTTGGGAAATTGCCATGTTTTATCACTACTTTCTAGCGTGTGTGGAAACCACTGCCTTGGGCTTTGTATGTTTCTTTCATGTTGCTTACTTTAGAGCTTGTTGCAGACAGGCATTTGCCGCACATCCGCCCGGTTCTGATGGGTACGCCGCATTGGCTGCAAACTACATCGTCCTGCATTCCGCTGCTTGCTTCGATGCGACCTTCACGGATGTACTGCAAAATGCGTTTGGTGGAAACCTCACAGGCTTCAGAAACCTCGGAAATAGAGCAATTTGGGTTCTCTTTTACGTACTCGTACACACGCTCGAACATTTCCGCTTCCTTTTTTACGCAAGCGGGGCAAACGATTTCCATAGAACTTGAGAATGCTTTTCCACAACGTGGACAATTTTTGAAGTTCATACAATTCCCTCCTCTTAAATAAAACCTACAGCATTTTTGACTTTTTCCAGGGTAACTGCGGCAATTTCTGCCGCTTTTGCCGCACCCTTTGCGGCAATGGCATCCAGGTTTGCCGGGTCTGCCATTAGGCGGGCGTGTTCTCGCTGGTATGGCGAAAGAGTTTCACGAACGGCTTCGCCCACCGCAGTTTTGAACTGTCCGTATCCCGCACTTGCAAATTCTGCTTCAACTTCCGCCACGGTTTTTCCCGTCACACAGGCGTAAATGGCTATCAAATTGCTTATGCCCGGCTTATCCTCCGCCACACGCACCTCGTTATCCGAATCCGTGACGGCTCGCTTAAACTTTTTCACAATCGCCTCGGGTGAGTCTGATAGGTAGATGCAGTCATTCACATTATCGTCAGACTTGGACATTTTGTCTGTCGGGTTTTGTAGCCCCATAATTCTTGCCCCTGTTGGCGGAATAAATGCCTCCGGCACGGGAAAAATATCGCCGTACAGCTTGTTAAACCGCCCCGCAATATCCCGGCTAAGTTCAAGATGTTGCCGCTGGTCTTCCCCAACGGGAACCAGGTGCGTGCCAAAAAGCAAAATATCTGCCGCCATCAAAACAGGGTATGTGTAAAGCCCCGCATTTATGTTTTCTGCCTGCTTGGCGGATTTATCCTTAAACTGCGTCATGCGATTCAGCTCGCCAACATAGGTACTGCACCCCAAAATCCACGCAAGTTCTGCATGTGCCGGGACTTTCGACTGAAAGTACAAAATGTTTTTTTCCGGGTCAAGCCCGCACGCAATTAGCCAGGCAAACAAATTGCGGCTGTTTTCCCGCAAAACCGCAGGGTCTATGCGAATGGTGATTGCGTGCAAATCTACAACGCAGTACAAACAGTTGTAGCTTGCCGAAAGTTTTTCCCAGTGCGACATAGCCCCAAGAAGACTGCCCAGGGTGGGAATGCCCGTGGGTTTGATGCCGCTAAAAATTATTTGCTTCTCGCCTGTGCCACTGCCCAAGTTTTCAATTTTGCTCATGCCATAAAGCCCCTGTCTTTGTTTTCGTCGATATATTCGTTTGCGCTACCGTCACGACCATAGGTTAGCCCTGCATACACCCTGGGCGAATCGGTGGAGTCTTCCGGCACATCCGAAAGGTTTTTCTCCTCCGCAACACGCCAGCCCTCAAGCAAAGTTTCCATAAATTCCGCAACATTCTTCACCGCAGAACACGCAGCTTCCATGTCCGATGAAAATATAGCCTCACTAAGCAGCTTGTAGCAAAAATTGTAAATTTCATAAAAATCGTGGGAAACGGCTACATCAAAATCCAACGCCTGAATCAACTGCTCCAGTCCGTCCTTGGCTTTTCCTATAGCCGTGCGAAAGGCTTCCCGGTCGTCTGTAGCCGCCGTGGCTTCATTCAAAAACTCGAGAATCAGTTCAAAATTTATTACCACAAGCCCAACAGGACTCGCTTGCGAAATTCGCAACATATACGCAGATTTGTCTATCATAAAACACCTCATTTCTATTTTGCCACTTACTTTCAATTATGTAAAGAAATTTTCAAAATGAAATGGTTGGTGTCACTAACCGGTGCGCCCGGCGCACAGCGAAAACCGAGGACACATCTTCGAGCGTTCGCATTCCCTCGAAGCCGGGTTCAGTTCCCAGGCACATAAAAAAGTGCGCCCGGCGCACAGCGAAAACCGAGGACACATCTTCGAGCGTTCGCATTCTCTCGAAGCCAGATTCAGTTTCCTGGCACATAAAAAAGTGCGCCCGGCGCACAGCGAAAACCGAGGACACATTTTCGAGCGTTCGCATTCCCTCGAAGCCGGGTTCAGTTTCCTGGCACATAAAAAAGTGCGCCCGGCGCACAGCGAAAACCGAGGACACATCTTCCAAGCGTAAGCATTCTCTCGAAGCCAGATTCAGTTTCCTGGCACATAAAAAAGCCCGGAAAAAAATCCCGAGCTTTTCGAATACGTTAAGATGCCTACTGCAACATCTGAATTATTTGTTGCGGGCGTTGATTTGCTTGCCCAAGAATGGACATTGCCGCCTGGAACATCACATTGTACTGCGCAAAACGTGTGGTTTCACGTGCCATATCTGTATCCTGGATGCGACTGCGAGATTGCTCTGTGTTTTCCGCCGCAACATCAAGGTTGCGCACCGTTGCCTCCAGGCGATTTTGATACGCTCCCAGGCGAGAGCGCACAGTAGAAACAGTTTGAATAGCCCTATCCAGTATACCCATTGCGGCCTCTGCACCAATCGGCACAACCGCACCTCTCTCAAGGCTTCCCTCCATCGGGCGCACATCAATAATTTGTCGCCGCTGTCCGCCTACATACTGCACAAGCCCCAATGTTTCCGCATTAAGCCTTGGAATTTGTACCTCCATTGCAGTGTTAAACCCAGGCCCGATTTGCAACATAATAGGCCCGAAATCACGAAATTCCTTGGACATTTGAAGCGGTTCGGCATTAAGGGTTTCAATCGAATCTCCGTTGGGAAATTCAAATTCGCCCGTTCTTTCATTAAATGTCACTTGAAGATTCATGCGGATGTCCTCGCCTCGGCTACCCACGAAGTTAACACTGTTGCCGTTTGCCGAAATACCCAACGATGACCCGGGGATAGGGCTACCGTTTATATCCACAAGACCGCCACCTCCCCCGGGAATAGAGGACATTGGATGTGTGTGCGTGGTTGTTACCCGTGCGTCACGCCCTGTATCGGTGAAAGTGGTTACAGTCATTCCAAACAAATCAAGGTCGCCAGTTAGGGTTATGCTTTGGTCTGCGCCGGCAAGATTTGTCACAAGAAAGAAGCTACCCTCGGTACTCCCCGCAGGATACCCCACTCCCGTGTACATAGACATTCCCAAAACCGGCAACATTCCATTCATTTCTGCACGAACATCAGCCCATGTTCTATCGCCTATTCTAAATGTATGCCCGTTTACGGTAATAGCGGTGTTTGGCGGAAAAGTATCCGTGTCAAGCATATCAGGCTCAAGGGTAGCAAGCGCACCTCGCCCGGCTTCTTCAACGGTATAGTCCAAACGCCCCGGCTGAATTGTATGGGAAACAAACAGGGTGGTTACAAGATTTCTTGTGGCTTCCGCCGGAACATGACCGGGCTGGCCTACAGGAGGGTTGGGGATGGGTTCGCCTTCCGCAACAGCAGGATTGTTGCCGGGTTGACCCATAGCAGGGTTTGCAATGGTTCCCGTCACACGCATATTATCCACAACTCTGTTGGCCTCGCCGTTTAGAATGCGCATACGATTATACTCAGCGTTTCGAGAAATATTATGAATTTCCGCAGTAAGCTCCTCAATTTCGGCTTGAATCATTGCTTTGGTGTCGTTTGTTTGCGTACCGTTTGCCGCTTGAACCGACAGCTCACGCATTCTTTGGAGCATATTATGAACCTCGTGAAGCGCACCCTCTGCCGTTTGTATCAGCGAAATGCCGTGGGTTGCATTTTGGCTTGCACGGGTAAGCCCACCAACCTGATAGTTCAATTTATTTGCAATTGCCAGACCAGCCGCATCATCTCTTGCGCTGTTGATTCTTATGCCGGATGACAAACGCTGCATCGCTTGCTGCATTCCTCTGTCCGAACGACGCATACTCAAATGTGTAAATAGTGCCGGGATATTATGATTTACTACCATCTTGCAACATCCTCTCTGTTTTAAGACCTTGGCGTAGCTACAGCAGGGGGTGAGATACGTGACTATTAAAAAATAACTTGCACAAAAGCACAGCTTATTTCTTAACAGTTCCTAAGTCCTCGTCCGCTGTTTCTATGAAGCGGGTTATGGCTGATACTATTGCGTAAAAATCGTCTGTGGGTTTTGGTTCATTTTCCATTTTTGATGCCCTCCTACACTTTCACGTCCACGGTGGATGATGTGAGACTTCGCACTTCCGGGCTGTCGGTTGCCCATTGTTGAAGTGCATCCGGCGGTAATGATGTTTCCAGCGTGGGTTCTTTATCCAGTGCAATTTGCAGATTATCTATTCTTACGCCTGCACCGAAAAACATTTGTGTTAACGCTTCGGCACGGCTTGTTAGTGCGGCTACTGCTTGCTCGGTTTGTGCGGTTATGATTACGTCAATTCCGCCATCGTTCATGGTGAAATATGACGTTACCAGTCCCAGGTTGTTTGTGTCCAAGGATAGCAAAATCCTTGCGCCGTCCTGGGTAAGCGCACGGTCGTTTAGCACGTACAGTTGTAGGTTTGCGATGCGACCGTTAACTTTGACGGGTAGCTGGAAGCCGCTTTCGCCGTTACCGTTTAGCCCGTGCGTAAGCGCAAGAAGCGACTCGAGTGATGAAGTGTTTTTGCCGGGCAAGGCACTATTGATTGCGTCAAGTATTTTAGCAAGCATCAAGCCCGGTGTCGAGCCTTTTCGCAAATCGGAGAGTGACGTGTCCGATAGTGCGTCCATGATGCCGGATTCGTCATCGCTTTCACGCTCGGATTCTTCAAGCTCTTCCGCTAGGGCACGGTTGGAGCGCGTCATTTTTTCCAGGGATTTTATATTTCCGATGGTGGTAGAGATATTGCGGCTTGTAAGGAAATGCACAAGTTGTGGATTTGCCGCCACAAAAGCCTGAATTTGCTCGGCAACCATGCGCTCGAAAACGATTTTTGCGGCGTTTACTGTCTCGGAAGCGGTGTAGCTTGGCGTTTCGGGGAGAATGCCCGGTGCTGTCAAGTCTTCCAGGGGCTTTTCGAGTCCGTCGGAGGATTTGAGAAGCTGTTCCAGGTTGGCGGGAGATGCAACATCCACAAATCTGTCCAAAACAACGTCGATATGGTTGATTTTTTGGGATGTTTGCTCCACTGCGCCCTTGATGTTGCCCTCGGGGCGAATTAGGCGTTGCAATTGCCCAAAACTTTCGTCAATCTGCATATCAACCGCATCACCTGTGCGGATGTGTTTGAATTTCTTCGCAAGCTCCAAGAGTGCGCCAAGTGTGGGCGAACTGCCCATCTCTGCCGCAAGTCCGAGGGCGGAGGCTTCATCCCTCTGGATAATATGAAGCATACGATACAGGGCAACCATGGATTTTCGCATTTCAGGTTCGAGCTGGGTGCTTTCGTCCATTTCCATGATGTATTGTGCAATTTTGCCGGTTACATCTTTGCCCTTGCCGATGTTGAACTGTTTTACATAGGCAAGCACTTGGTCTACGTGCATTTCCAGCGGATTAAGCCCCTCGTTAACCATGTTTGCGGCGATAATCGGATGCAGTTTTGTTGCAAGGGAGTTGATTTTCGCATCAATTTCTTTAACGGCTTGCAGGTTATCCTGGGTAAGGTCCATGCTGTTTTTGCTGAGGATGAAAGATGCTTTCAAGTTTTCTGCAGAGGGGGTGATGTTAAGTTTTTCAAGAAGCGGAGCGAATTCGCCTTTTACCTTTGCGAAAGAATCGCCGAAACGTGCATCCGGGACGGTTGCGTATTGCTCGTACTGACTGCGGGCACGGGCGAAAAGCACAGATTCGTGTATGCCTTGAATTGTAAAGGGCGACTGCCCTTTTATTATGCCGGCGTGGACGTTTACGGTAAGTGGCGGAATATTTGAAAGGTAATTGAAAAGTTTTGTCATACGTCCGGTTGCGAGGGATGTTCCGTCTCCGCCGGCCATGCGGTGATACCTGAAAGCATCCGGCTCGGATACGGTTGCTGTGCGCATAACATCCAGCATATGACCTGTGTCTACGCCAAAAGACCTTGCACGATTTGCGGCTTGCTCTGCAAATTTAACTTGCGCTTCGCCCATGCGGGCTACTTCGGGAAGATTCATTGCGCCGATTGGGTTATTTGTCGCAAGCTGAAATGCGGCTCGGTCGAAAAAAGCCTCTGTGGGAATGTTTCCCGACATTGCGCCAAGAAAGATAACTTTGTCTATGTTTACACGGGTTAGCGGCAGGTCACGGTCTAGTAGGAAACGAGCCGCCACAAGATTATCCTGTACGTAGTCAATGCCCTCACGTGCAAACAGCCGCTTTAGTGCATCTTGAAGTTGGTCCCACGGTGCGCCGTCTACGGGCGGCGGTGCAGTTGAACCTGTGGCGTGCTTGCTTTTGTATACATTGTCCAGCGTAAGGTCTTGCTCGGTGGAAACGAGTTTTTCTATCGCTTGAGGTTCAACTTTTTCGGGAAGTTTTTCGAATGCGTGTTCCATGGCGGTAACATTTTGGTCGGAAACGGGCATCCCGTGTTTGTACAAACTTTCCACAATGGGTTTTGCGTTTTCCGGTTTGGCGAAATCACGGTTCATTCCATCGGAGAGTTCTTTCTCGGAAATAGGCTCGCTTGGGGTTTTATCCACGTTTTGCATTACACGGTTAAAGTCTGTGAAGCTGACTTTGTTTATGTCCAGTCCGCTTTGAACAATTGCCGCAACGGCAGATTTTTGCCCGGTTCCGCCCGCAAATGATTGCGCACGGCGTATGGATTTTATGGCTTGCGCCACTTTTGCGGCTTGCTCTTGGCGATGTTCGTCACGAAGTTCTTCTGTTTCACGCATTTGGTCTAAGGTGTTTGCCACGCCACGAAGCCCGTCCAGCGCAGTTGGTACACCACGACCAAATTGAGGTTTAGCATCCGGGGCTACATCTTGGGTTAGCTTGAATCCCGTGCGTGTGCGTTGCACCCAAAAACGCAGGGTTTCGCCAACCCTGCCCGTAATGGATGATGCGTCTGCTGTAAATGTAATGTCGTCGGCTGTGCGAAGAGTGGCGGTATCGCCGCTTAGAGATTCAAACAGCGCAGATATGGTTTGCCCTGTTGCCCAGTTTACTTCGGGTCTGCGTGGGGCATTTTGCGTGTTTGCCGCATTCATTACCCCGGGTTGAAGAATTGCTACATTAAATGAGTTCATAGATTCACTCCGAAAACAGAATTTCCTAGCATACAAAAAAGTGTCCTATATAGTTTTCGGCTAATTTGTCAAATTACTTTAGCTTTATTTTTTGGATGGCGAATATTACTGCACGATTCGCAGGTTTTTGAAAAGCACACTCACCGTGCCATCCGGGTGGGTGTTTATTTCGAGGTCGTCTTCGATGGCGGCAAGTTCTGCCGGAAAACGTATTTCTACACCGTTTTCGGCTTTTATTTTATGCACGGCAAATTGTTGGCGCACCACTCGCTCGCCAAGGGGCAAGTCCTGCTGTACGCCGGCATCACGCAAAGTTGCAACGTACTGCGTTTTCATTTCGGCATCGTCATCAAAGGCACGACCGGCAACATTATCCATGGAGACAAAGCCGTCCTCGCTTTCGGCTTCTTCAACCATTGCGGTTTTAATTTTGGCAGAAATTTTGGGGTCGTTTTTGAAAAACTCGTCCACAAATTCTGTTGTAACGTCATTTATAAGTACGGCTTGCTCTTTCTTGGATGGAGACGTTTCGCAGTTCAAAAACAGTTCGGAGAAGTACAAAACGCTGTTGCCGTCTATCACAACGGGTTTTTCTGTGATGGACAGCGGCAGAGATGTACCCTCCAGCCCAACAAGTGCGGCAAATTCCACTTTGCCGGTGGCAAATGGCAGTGCCGTGCAGGTTTTTAGCTGATTATCTGCACCGCTGGATTTGTGTGCGTACACCTCTTGGTAGTTCAAAAGAAGCACGGCAAGATAGTCACCGCTGTTGTGTCCAACCCGTGCGATAAGCATATCGCATGGCGGAATTGCCGGATATTTTTGCATGATTGCATCCATTTTTTGTGCGATTTCAAGTGATGCTTCCTTGAAAAATTTCTCGCCGTTTTGGTATGCGCACAGCAAGCTGTACACCGGCGCATCTGCCTGGAAATGTGCCGTGCGAACCGCCGGGTTGTTTATCAACTTTTTTACGTGTTTTGCGATAAATGCTTCACAAATTTCGCTGTCGATATCAAGCTCGGCTTCGGAAAAAACCGATACCGGTCCGTCATTTCGCAGTATATGAAGAATTGCATTTCGTATTTTCAAAGCCATAAAGTCCTCCTATTTAATGCCCTACTCCTGGGTAGTCTCGGCATCTGTGTCCTCTTCTTCGTTATTGTCGTCGTCCGGGATTTTTGCAATGGAAACGATTGTGCAACCGGGCTGCATATTAATCAGCTTAACGCCGCTGGCGTAGCGACCTTGCACAGAAATATCTGCAATGCGAATGCGGATGATTACACCATCGGAGTTGACGATAATTAACCCATCGGTTTCGGACACGGCTTCGATGCCTATGAGATTGCCGGTTTTTTCAGATGGCTTGTAGGCAATGTTGCCGTAACCGCCACGGTTTTGCCCACGGAAAGAATCCATTGGCGTTACCTTTCCGTAACCGTTTGTAGCGGCAAGAATCACCTGTCCGTCTGCAACCGTTGCGCCAATAATTTCATCGCCGTCACGCAATTTCATACCACGCACACCCATTGCCATGCGCCCCACGGCACGGGCTTGCTCCTCTGCAAAGCGGATGCCACGCCCCTGCATGGTTGCAAGAAACAGCTCCCGTTCGCCATCAGAGCGCAGTACTTCAATTAGCGTATCGTCCTCACGGAACGTAATGGCATTTAGCCCCGATTTCCGTATATTCGAGTACAAATTAAACGCCGTGCGCTTCACCAATCCCTTGCGTGTAACCATGATTAAAAACCCGTCCCAGTCGTTTTTAGTCACGGGTATCATGGCGGCAATTGTCTCGCCTTCCGACAAGTTTAAGAGATTCACAATTGGCATACCCTTGGCCTGCCGCCCCGCTTCGGGGATTTCAAACGCACGTAGGCTAAACGCCCGACCACGTGTTGTGAAGAACAAAATATTGTCGTGAGTGTTTGCCACAAACAAATCCGTTACATAATCTTCTTCCCGTGTGGGTGCGCCAATTACGCCACGCCCGGCACGTCCTTGTGTGCGATACGTGTCAAGGGGAATGCGCTTGATGTAGTTCAAGTTCGAAAGGGTGATGACGCTTTGCGCTTCATCTATGAGGTCTTCGATATTGATGTCGGATGGGTCGAAAGTGATTGCCGTGCGGCGTTCGTCCCCAAATTTGTCACGGATTTTTGTGAGTTCTTCGGTAAGGACTTGCAGCAGATAGTTCCCATCCGCCAGAATTTTACGCAGTTCCGCAATTAGCTCCATCAGAGCCTTGTGTTCGTCTTCAAGTTTTTCACGGGCAAGGCGAAGCAAAGCACGCCAGCGTAAGTCCAGAATGGCTTTCACTTGGATTTCGGTTAAATCGAAGCGTTCCATAAGAATTGGCGCAACATCGCTTTCATCGTTGTGGGAGCGCAAAATCGCAATAATTTCATCTACGTGGTCAAGGGCTTTGAGAAGACCCTCAACAATATGGGCACGGCGTTCGGCTTTTGCCAAGTCAAACTGTGTGCGCCGGGTGATTACCTCCTGCTGATGGGAGATGTAATGCTCTATCATTTCCGCAAGGTTTAGGATTTTCGGCTCGTTGTTTACAAGGGCGAGCATAATTATCCCGTGGCTTTCTTGCAGGGGAGACAGCTTGTACAGCTTGTTTAGCACAACATTTGCGTTTGCATCCCGGCGCAGTTCGATGATAATGCGCACGCCGTTGCGGTTGGATTCGTCTCTAATATCTGTGATGCCTTCAATTTTTTTGTCTTTCACAAGCTCTGCCATTTTTATGACGAGATTAGCTTTGTTCACCTGATAGGGGATTGCCGTGACACGAATTTGCTCCCGGTCTTTTGCGCCGGGAATCGGCTCGATAACAGTATCGGCACGAAGAACGACTTTGCCGCGGCCTGTGCGATACGCTTCACGAACGCTTTCTGTACCCAAAATTGCGCCGCCTGTGGGATAATCCGGGGCTTTAACAATATCTATGAGGGTTTTAATTTCCGTTTCTGCGCCTGATTGCTTGTCCGATATGCGGTGCAAAATTGCGTTAGTAACATCTGTTAGGTTGTGCGGCGGGATGCTTGTACTCATCCCCACTGCAATTCCCATTGCGCCGTTTACCAAAAGATTTGGGAAACGTGCCGGCAAAACCGAAGGCTCCATAAATTGCTCGTCGTAGTTTGGCACAAAGTCCACGGTTTCTTTTTCGATGTCGGTAAGCATTTCCATCGAAAGGCGAGACAGCCGTGCCTCGGTGTAGCGGTGTGCGGCGGCGGCATCGCCATCCATAGAGCCAAAATTTCCGTGACCGTCTACCAAAACGTAGCGCATAGACCATTCCTGCGCCATACGCACCATTGCATCGTATATGGAAGAATCGCCATGGGGGTGATATTTACCCATGGTATCGCCCACAATGCGTGCAGATTTTTTGTAAGCTGCGCCGGGGGTTAGGTTCAACTCGCTCATTGCAAACAAAATGCGGCGATGCACGGGCTTTAACCCGTCCCGCACGTCCGGCAAGGCTCTGGCAACGATTACGCTCATCGCATAATCCAGATAGGATTTTTGCATTTCGTCGGTGATGTCTATGCCTTTTATGCGCTGTTCAATGTCACTCATTTTTGTCTCCCGTGTGTAAAGATTCGTTCCGGTCAATTATACCAAAAAAAAGAATTTTTTGCAAAACGAAATGGTTGGTGTCACTAACCGGTTCTCTTTTGAAATTTTCAAAAACCCGCCGATTGCAGTTCTTCGAAAGTTTTTTGGAATTTCATGTTTACAACCCCGCATAATTTGCGTATAATTCAACTACAATAAAAAAGTGCGCCCGGCACACAGCGAACACCGATGACACGTTTGCAAGCGTGCGCATTCTCTCGAAGCCGGGTTCAGTTTCCTGGGGCATAAAAAAGGGTGAGCAATCGCCCGCCCATTTATGTACGCAAGCCGGGACAGTAGCAACTGCCCCCGGATGTGAAGAATATCATGACGTAAAAGTAGCCGATTTCCTTGTCACAGGGCGGCTACTTTTCACGTCTATACAACAACCACGCAAGAACTGCCCCCCCTTACCCACTTCTCGTTTGAATTTCCGTCCCGGGGTAAAAGTGTTGCAGAATTTGAACGTAGTTTAGCCCCTTATCCAGCAAGGCACGAACGCCGTTTTGACTTTTGCCTACGCCATGACCGTTTCCTCCGCCAAAAATAGTAATGTACTGTAGCCCACCATCGTTGTGGGCTTTTTCGAATGTGAAAAATGCACTTGGCAAAAGCGTAAGCGGGGTATGCGAAACAGTGCCGTCATGCCGATGCACGGGGATTTCGCCGGGGTTAATCAATGTGCGAATATTAAACTCCGTTTGCACCCGTACAGCATTTTCGGTCCCGTAAAAAACCATTTCCATTATGTTTCCCCCTTGCCCACGGCGCAAAACTTCCATGCTTGTAAGCGTTCCTATTGCACGGGGGCCGCTTGCATCCAAAAAGTAAACCATCCCCGGGTTCGCATTTTGCCGTGCTACAAGGCTTGCGTTTATGCGGTCGGAAATTTCCGATACACTCATGGTCACTTGCCAGCGAAACCACGGAAACTGCCTGTCGAATCCATCGAAGTCTGTATTGCGGAAGAAAGCGGCGGCGGCT
>Ga0209755_10006267_pt1 | contig 13244 bp, 7 predicted proteins | sample TergutCo191P1_FD_187301 | JGI IMG/M metagenome (GOLD analysis project Ga0209755, IMG submission 187301) | Cornitermes sp. P1 segment gut microbial communities from Petit-Saut dam, French Guiana - Co191P1 (SPAdes) (version 2) | ecosystem: Host-associated > Arthropoda: Insects > Digestive system >... | reverse complement strand
AGGAATGGGATGCCACACACAAAGTTTGGGAGAAGATTGGAGTCCTCAACCACACAACTTTGAAAACCTTAAACCTTGGATGTACTATGCCATTTACGTATCAGTAGTATAAGCTGGGGTAAAAAGGATCAGTGCTGTTAAAGAGCATGTAAAATACATCAATTCATACCACACAGTTAACTGTATAAGACATCTCTGAGGAAGAATCACATATTTATTGGGCTTATTTATTGATAAGTTGTGTTGTTTGATCAATATGTATTCAAATAACCCAAAGGTATAAAAGATAAGAACACACAGGCTACCAGAATCAGGTACACAGATTAAGAAATCACAAAACGAGAACTTTACTTAAGAAGTGACAAATATGATCAAACATTTTAATAACTGTCCAACAAGATGCGACTTATTCAGTTTATTACTTTTCTGTAGGCAGTTCTACATGTTTTATGTGTTGACACCCATCATCAGGAGCTGGTACTACTGTAATTACAGCTTCTGGTATTGATCAACTGCAATGAGTAAAATACGCTGCTATTAATACTAATATATAATTTAAAATTTTAGATTGGTCATATGGAATGTTACCAGCCTTGATGAATGTGATATATAAAATAATGGTGGATGGTTAAAAGCAGTATTTTTAAATTATGTACAACAAAATATAAAATATACAACAAAAAATATATATATGTATACATACACACATAATTTAGGTTATGTTGAAGTTCTATTGGAAAATGGAATAAACAAAGTTAGTTAATACTATCGTGTGTATAAACTGAATAAATCACATCTTGTTGGACTGTTATTAAATTCGATTCACAATGCACAGACCCATGTATATAAAAAAAAGATCAAACATCTTCAGTCTCTGAAACCCTGTACAGATAAGTGTTCCTTTTTTCTCACATAATTTAAATCACAGTTATTACAAAAATGGTACATGTATTTCCAAACTAAGTTGAAAGCACTCCATCAAGCAGAGCCCTCCTTGACTTGAAAAGTTAGTACACAATTGCTTAGCTAGTCTTATTATCACTCAGCACCTCCTGCAGTTGCGCTCAATGTGGCTTAATCTGTGGTCACCTAACCAAAACTCTTCTGATGGTTCTACATGGCATAATTCATTCTTTGCATGTTTTGTTTGCATCTATGAGCTAGCATTGAATGCTGCTCAAGTATGTTCCACATTGGCCACCATTGTTCCTAGTTTTCAACCTCAGTTTGGAAGATACACACAGATACTGTTTCCATGAATGTCTTTTACTCTCTTCTGGATGGTTTGGTTTGAATGTGTGTTTAGAATTTTGCTTCACAGCAGTTGTAGGCTGTTCATGAAAATGGATCTTAACGTCAGCCTTCTGTGGCCCTGTGCAAGATTTTGACCATCTTTACCATTTTGCACTGCCATGTGTTTGGAACATAAATGGCTTTCTTGTTAGTAGGGCTTTGTATATTTCCACAATATTTCACTAAGGATGTCAAGTAGGTTTTGGTCAACTCTGTACATATAAAAACGTAACTTCATCCTTTTCCTGCCACAACTTCATGAACAGCACCCAATGACAATATGAACTGTACTCCATATTCTGTTTTTTCAAGGACACAGTATGACTTCATCCTGATCATGTAACCACAAGGTATAAACATAACAAGTTTCTCACAAAAAGTGAACTCTCTAAAGGTAAGTGTTTTGTCTGCAAGAACAGAGCCTTCTGACGAGGATATAAAATGGTGTATAATATTCATATGTACAGGACATATTTAAGACTCGCTGTTTGTGAGATATTTGTTGTGTTATACTCTAAGATTACTACTGCTAGTAGGGATAGTCTCAGACAATGCCAGTAGTGGAGCACCCAGAGCAGTGGCTTTTAATCAACTCTGCTGGGGGCTACATATCAGGGGATTTTGAAATGAGTGTATGAACATGGTAAACTGACATTAGAGGTTATCAACCTCTTCATTCGATGAATGGACTTCATCATTGAGGAATTTCCGCATGACAGAACAGGTATTTAGTATGACCACTTTCTGGACCTGGGGCAGTAGGCATGGTGGTACACTGAGGGTAGTGAAGCTTTGGTAAAGCATGTTTGGGATGACCCCCATAGCAGACAAGACCAGTGCAAAAGCAATTATTATTACTAGTTTTATTTTAAATTTATTCTTGTGTATTAGTTATTAAGTGACAGTCTTCTGTTAAGTCCAGATCTTGACAAGAGATCACAGTGATTTACCCCAGCACTTTACAAATAATGTGGGAAGTGCTAAATAGTGTGATATTGACAGGTTCTATGGCTGACAGGTGGTCTGGGAGCAACTGAAAGTTCCAATCTAATCACTTCTTCATTGTCCCTAATGTTCCCATTACAACTAGCACAATTTTTACCCTCATATTCCACATCCTACTGAGTTCAGTCTCCAGGTCTTTGTACTTAGTTTTCCAGTTTCATTTATATTAAAGTTTGAAACATCTGGTATGGCTATATCAATCTGTAGGCAAGTATTCTCTTTTTTATCATGCAGTACTACATTAGGCCAGTTTGCTAGTGTTGTTCAATGTGTGATAACAGGTATGTCCCACATAATAGTGGCACCATTGACATTTATGACCCTGTCAGGTATATAATCATAGTAATTCTCAGTAACCTGCAACCCCTTAAGTTTTCATATCATCCAGTAGGTGTAACCAGTCACATTATTGTGTCTGTTAGTGTAGTCATATTGTGCAAGTGTTCTGCTTCCCGCAACAATGTTTTATGTGTTTTGTCTACTAGCACATTTTGCATTTACTGTCAGTTGGTTGCTTCATGATATTTCTTTGTTGATAATGTGTGTTGAGTGCTCGTTCTGGGCTGCTGTTATTAAACTCTGTTTCTCCCATTAGGCCTGAGCTATATACCCATGTCATGGAGTTTTCTTTATCTAGTGATGGTCTTTCAAGGTCCCAGTTGGATTGTGCAAGTATTGGTTTATGCTTGAGTTCTCCTATCTTCTCATTTTCAGTGCTGGACTTAATTTGCTTCTTGGTATTGTGGGCAGCAGTTTCTTGTCTCATGTATTTTTGTTTTATTAGATTAGATTCTTTTGTCAGAGAGTATTTGGCTTTCCCAGCAGCATATTCTGTCTTAATGTACTTGCTGAGACCAACCATAGCAGCATTATATGTGGACTCCAGTTCGAATAATCCATGCCCTAAATTAGTCCACTGATGTACAGTCTGTTAATGTCTCCCTTCAGGTGGTGAAATCTTTCAGTAGTTACAAATTTTCTTGTTTGTCGGTCTATCTTCTCAAGTTCCTTTCTTTACCAGTTGACTATTCCAAAGCTGTACAATAGGATTGGTACAGCTAAGGTGTTGATAGTAGTGATGTTCTTCAATTTTTAACACTGTCTTGAGCATTTTCCAGGCCTGATGGTAATACTCCTTCACTAGTTTGTTCTTCATTTGGCTGTTGTCATTACCATCACCTTCTTCTATATCCAAATACTTTTAGGTTTGTCAGGCTCCATGTTCCTTAATACTGTCTGGCTATTTCAACTAATGTTTTGGCTTTTAGTTAGCTTGCCATGCATGAAAACTGCTGTGGTATATTTGTCTTGGCCAAATTCCATTTGTTTGTCATTGTTACATGTTTTGACAATGGTTAACTCTTGTCATAATTCATTTTAGTTTCTAGAAATTAGCTTCAAGTCATCCTATAGAATAAATGGTTGATTTTATTTATTCGCTTTACATCATACCCTGCACCTTGTTTGAGAATGTTGGTTAGTGGTATAAGTGCTGAACAGACCAGTAATAGAGACAAGCAGTCACCTTGGAATATTCCCCGTTTAATAGCCATTTTCCCTGTTTTGATGTGCCCTTTGGTGTGTAGAGCCACATTTCAGTCTTCCATTTTTTTTCATTGAACATATATTTGGTTCATCTCCATGACAGTGACTATGCAGGTGTGAGGTAGGCTGTCAAATGATATTATTATTATTATTGCCATGAATATTCTTTGTTAAAGTTTCAGCTACTATATAATTACTTTGGCAGTTTAAGAACCATATCCTGGGTGAAGAACAGTCATTTCTGTTCTGTAGACACAGCACGTCTCTCAAACATTGTTGTTTAGCTCATCACCTGAGAGAACTCATTGCATTGGCATGAAGACTTCAAACCAAAACGCTGATTTTCATTATACCTACAAGTGTGAACAGTGTTACTGAAATCTCAAATAATGCAAAGTGTGATGAAAGATCTGATTCTAGGTTGCATTCTTGTCTTCAAAAATGGTTTTGTTATTCTGTCATTAATATGGAAGGAAGATGGTTTCATTTGGAATGACTTTTTAATACTGTAATCTGGGCCAAAGAAAGGGAACTACCAACAGATATGAATCAGAGTAAAGTTTATTTCATAATTAGTTATTTTCATATATTTAAACACAGTAATAGTTCCCTTTCCATCTTGAAAGTTTCAAACATTGTCATATACAAACACTTTTCTTATTTCCAAATGGCTTGAATGATTATTGATGGCAATCTTACCATTCACAGTGTTGGTTGTAAGAAACAACACATTTTACTACAGTGTTCAGACAGAGAAACCTGCAACATTTAGGATATGGAAGAATGTGACAATGAATAGCCAGATGCCCAACATATTTATTTACTGTGCTAACAGCACAATGGAAGTTGATTTGTACAAAAGCCTATCAAAGCCCACAAACTAAATAAGAAAACATCTTTGATGAACAAGATTCCAGCACTTCACACTAGCACACTATTTTGTCTGGCAACCTATCACCCACAAATAAATCCATTACAAAAATGTTGGATATCAATAACCATTATTTCCTAAAGCTGCCCTGGTCACCATGAAATTTACTCTGTGCTGTTGTCATGTACAGTAGTTTCAACTGTTGAAGTGAAATAAGTATTGCTGCAGAGTTCTTGAATGTAATTCAAATCCTCAGTTCTTCCTTTAAAGTTTCAGCTACTGTATACTGTGATACTGGCAAGAAGATGGCCATATTTCAGGTGAAGACTGGGTACTGCTGGTTGTCTTAAATATGTTGCTAACTGGACTTCCATGGACATACGTATCATTGTCTCACAAAAGAATTAAAAGAAGACGCACATGGAAATAGCTATCTGTCTATTTGCTGTTGCAGGTGGTTTGACCTTCTTACACTTCATTGATGATCAAACCTTCACACAGTCACTCTTCTGAGGTCATGGATGAATTCTTCTTGTGGGCTGTCCTATATATCACCTAATGTTCAGTCTTAGCCTGTTGTATGAGACACTGCATATATGACTAGCACTGCATAGTACTCTATTCCAAAACATGGTCACCACCTAGCAAACTAACATCTTTAGCTTAAACATTTGCATAATAATGCACCAACAAGCAAAAGTAAATACCACTTTTAAGACTTAAATCTTCTGGGTTGTGATGCTGTGTTGCTGGGCGAGTACTTCCCATGTTTCAAAGAATTGTAGTGGCAAGTAGTCCCTGTTCTTCTTGGACTGCTTGACCCTGAAGGTAAAGGTACAGATGGTCCTTGACTTTCATGCAGACAGTAAACTAGCCATGCTGTTTACATGTAGGAATGAAAATGCTGGGCAGCCAGCTAGTAGCACTTAAGTTCATCATTTGAAATCTCAGAGATGAACTGAAGAATATTAGTGTTTTATCATTAGGTACTTACTGGCTGTATCAATTATAGTGAATGAGTTTATGAGTGGGACGGTATACTAGTCAGCGAGCAGCAAATAAAGTTGGACTGCAACTTTACTCATTCAGATTTAGTTGCCAGTGAGTTTCGTAACTTTCATAATTAGACAAGGTGAGTTTAAAGGCTGCTAGTGAACTTGCTAGTGACCAGCATGTAACATAACCATGTGTAATCCACACCTGAGTGTGATGAAGCCTTGACGACGAGGAGGCCTAGGCCCACTAGGACTGTTAAATGAGATAAGTAGAATTTGAGACAAGAAACTTAAAAGGTTTATTTGTGTTGTTTATATTTTGTAACCCAGCTAACAACTTTGATATTGGTGTGGATGGCTGCATTTCATGTTGGCTGATTTTGGTGAAGCATTGTGTTTTTTGTTGTTGGCTATCCTGGCCACTTAATTGGGTAGTGCAGTCTGGTGGAAGAAAGCTGACCTACATTTTGATGGTGGCAATACGTAATTTACATGTAGAATGGTATGGCCATTGTACCATAAAGCTGGCGTATGAAAATGTTTTAAACAATGTAGTTAAGGTTACTGATGGCTTATGGGCATCCCTTATATAGCCATTAGAATTATGGAGGATATTGGGTCATGTGATAGTGGGAATGTTAACAGTTGCCTTTGTTTGAATTAATGCATGAATGTACCATAATTTTTGCTACACCTGTTTTGTTTGTTGCCCATAAATAGGGACTTTTATGTACATTTAAACAATGAGAATGGAAACCCCATTATAAAAAGTAAGTTTATTGCTTGACTTTTGTATGCATTTTCAGGAACAAATTGTGTACGAAGGTCAGGGACTGCCTGTACTATGTTCCCCTGAAACATCGGGAACTACCGAACCAATGACACATCACAAAAGACTTGTATCATCAGTAACACTGCTGTCAAAACGTCAAGGCTTACACTATACCACTTTGTTTCTAACCAACAGTTAGTTTTGGCACATACGTCTTGCAGATGAAAACCTTTTAACAGTCTGACAGTGAAAGCAAAATAGAGTGCTACAAAGTCATAAAATGTTCCCCAGTTCATAAAGAGAGAGACATTTTACTGTCACAGCTACACTCATGTCACTCAAAGATGGCAGGTATTTACAATGGTACTATACTACCATCTGATGATGCATCTTCAGCCATCTCCATATCCTCAGCTTCAACTGCCTGTGTTGTTGCTACCCCAAGTTGCTATAACAAAGGGCACTCATTAAATTTACAGAAATAACTGAGTGAGTAAATCTTATTATGTACAAATGGTAATATCAATGAGGTGAAACTTAACAAAGCTTATGGTGGGGACTTGAGTCTTCCAGAATGTTACACTCTGTTGGCTACTAAACACTTACCAATAGAGGAGCATGTGGCCTCAGTCTTCAGGGTGTAGCAGTCCAAGAAATGTCTGAAGATGGAGACAGCATGCTCCCCTCAAACACTGGGATCTACATACCAGTCAATAAGAAGTAACATTCCTAAAGACTTGGATCTTCATCAGTAGTGTCTCTAAAATTTAATTTTGAAGTGTGATCACCTAATATGAAGTGTCTGTTACCCCCATGGTATCATGGTGTTCAATTTTAATAATATATTATTGAATGCTACACAATGTAATTAACATTAACAAATCATTTTTTTTTACAAATAATTGAATTTTTTCTTGATCTTCACTGAAATAATTAAGTGTAAATGAATGTTCATATGAAAATGTGTTAATGCAAACTTTATGAAGTGTGTAAGTCAGGTGCTGCCTACTGTATTTACTGAATATATGACGCTGCACATAACATAAAGCTTCTTCACAATCGTTAATTTTCAGGAAAATACTGTCACAAAATATGTTTCACATATGCCCCCCCTCACCATTTCTCAGTTGATGAATTAGGGAAAAATTCTTATCTCATATATTTGAGTAAATATTTTATATTAAATGTGGTGTAATATGATAACCTACTTACATACCTGCAGAGCAGCAAGTTGCACTGGGTCTGCAACAACCAGGAACTGTCCTGGTGACACATTCTCCAGGTGACTAGATCTGTCTGAGGTCTGGAGAGTGACCAGTGTGTTACTATCTTTCAGTCCCAATAACTGCAACAGGCATAAACTTTATTCAGCTGTCTAAATGATCGAGATGACGGTATATGATCACAGTTGTGACTCATATTCTGCATATTATCCACCATGTCAGGCTAAAAAAAAACCACAACCCTGAACAGGGACTGAGACTAGCCCTTTCTAAAGGGCTCAAAAGAGCAGATTCTCCCTTACCCCTACTCCACCTGAAGACAGAGGCAAATGCAGCAATGTAAAAAATTTCAAACACAACTTTGTATGAACTCTGTTTAATCTTCTAGAACTGACCATGTCTCTAATGTAGATCATGCTGCAGCTGTTCTGTTCTTACAATATATGGTACAAACAAGTTATTTCATATTACAAACATTTTGCACTTATAATATATCACTGTCATTATCATCTCCATTTTATTTTTTTGAACAACTAATCACTTAAGTACAGACTGTGTACATGTTAGATTTGTCAGACATAATCTTAAAATTTTGCATTGTTACTGTATTTGTTACTGATGATTTAACTAGCAATATTTTGTGCATAATGCTCACGACCTTTACCTGCCTCACTCCAGTGTTTTAATGGTTACTCTCATCAATTTGAAAACAACAACAAAATTTCATGGTTATAATCTTGTTATTTCACTGTCTACAAAAGTGGAACTCATATTCACAAGTTAGAATGTGTACCATATTTATATTAATGATTAAGGTGTCCTCCAGTGGCATAGTGTTTATATGAGTTTCCTGAAAATCAGCCACATGGTTCAAAAGTTGAACTGGAGATACATACAGTTTTACAGAGAGCATTATGACCTCATGAGCCTCCCTTACTTTTTTTTTTTTTAAAGGCAAGATATGGTCCACATTTGAGAAAATGGCAGAAAGAAGACAAGGATAACGTAGCTATCCATACTGTAACTATCTAAATGGTCCAGACACAGACTAATTATGGATTTGCACTGGCTCTGAAATGCTGCAACCTTTGCAACCAAGTTAGATTCTCAGTAAAAGATGATAACTGTAGTAGTTTTTAAGTACATTCCAAAAGCTAAGCATGCATGTTCTTACCACTTATAAAGTCTCTTATTCAATATACATTCTTATTAATTTTCAGTTCCTTTTCAGTATTTATTACTGGTACTGTACAAAATTCTGACATATATGAAAAGAACTTATCTTGAAACCTCCTTCCCCTTTCTCTGCCTCTTATTCTTTCACAGGCACAATTTCCTACAATTTAAAAATTGTGTTATGTTGGCACATCTATGTTGGACTGACTGTGCACTTTGTTTAATTTCATTCTAGTTTACCTACTTGTTGAATTGTCATACTACACTGCTCCACTTAAAGCTGTTCTGTACTGGATGGTATCCAGACACCAGGGTCCTGTTTGATTCTGATGGTATTACTGCTACTTACATTTGAGCCAAGAGAGTTGATTTTCTTGCTTCCTGCAGAACCAGATGTAGCATTTGCTAGGGCAAAGACTGTTTCACCAAGTACTATCTCAGTGCCATCATCTGCTTCAACAATTCCATGCGCTGTTCGTTTGTGCATTGTCAGGGTGGAGGCCTGGCGATAATGACGAGTGCACACAGAGCAGTAGAATGGCTTCTGTTGGGTGTGAACCATGTGGTGCTTATACAGTGATGAATATTCAGTGAACCTCTTCCCACATCCCTGCATCATTAATTAAAAGATTCAGGATGTGATTACAGACATTGTAATTACACGTTTGTAAAACCCTATAAAAACTGTAAATAATCGAAAGATACAGGTTCAAAATGACTGACAACAAGGCATCTCTTTTATGGTAGACAAAACAGTGAGTCATGATAGTGGAGTTGGTAAAGTGTGTAGCTATGAGCCTGAATGACTGAGGCATTTTTCTCAGCAGGGTCACATTTCTGTTCTTTTCCAGCAAACTCATCCAGCCTACCATTAAACAGATACCAAGAGTTCTTTTGTGGAGGGGTTGTGAACATGATGATCATCTCTCTGTAATTCAGAATGTATGAAGCCTTAACTCCATGACCCCCTTACAACTTCACATAACACAAAAGTATACACTTTTCCCTCCATAATGGCAAATTAGCTCTGAACAATATATTATCATGTGGTGTATCTTCATAAGCTTTGTGCAGCTTCTTGGCATCTCACCCACAAACACTACTATATCATAAATATAACTAGTCTGTATATGCCTTTCGTGGATGATCCAGAGGGCATCAGTTAACTTACATTACTACTACTACTACTATAAAACAAAAACTTTCTCAAATTACGTAAGAGGTTTTTACACACAGATATGGTAGCTATTAATAATGAGTAATGAGGATGGAATCTGTGGTTAGTGACATATGAAACACCTTAAAACCTCTGTACATTCATACCTGCACAGTGCACACGTAGGGTTTTTCACCACTGTGTATACGAAGGTGGTTCTTATAATTTGTAGCTGAAGCAAATGCTCGATCACAGCCTTCCTCAGGACACACATATGGGCGTTCACCTGTATGTGTGCGCACATGAACTTTCCGAATATTGGATGTCGTGAAAGATCGTCCACAGCCAGGAACAGGACACCGGAATGGGCGTTCTCCTGATCACACATGAATGATCACATGCGTGTACAACAGACTAACTTGGAGACTGGTAACATGTGAAGAATATGGTAGAATACTATAGGAGAGATACTGTATTCAGCTGCATTGATGGGACTGAAACATGTTGTCTGATCATATGCAAAACTTTTAAGTTATATAGTAATAAGGTGTTTCAAATGGACCCTTTCTAGTAAAATTTGTGCTTTGGGACCCTCAACATGTCTCAAATGATATTACATACTGGAAAAAGGCAGTATGTGAACAAACAAATTAAGCAATTAATTACATATATCTCTGTAATAAAAAATTTGAGACTAAAATCTGGGGCAAAGTACAGAGTTTACTTTCATCTCCAATTTTTTTCTAAAAATAATGATGAATAAATTATGCAGTAAATATGCCATACAGAATATCAGGAAATTCACTCCAGGATTACATGAAGCTACATATTCTTAACCCTTATATGTACTGAAGAACAAGATAATAAAATGACAGTCAGCTAAAAATGTTTATGTATCAGTAAACTTCCAAGCCTCCTTCTTACTAGGACAGATGTCTAGCTGATAAACTGTTTCAGCTCAAATATGTCTCAACATCTCTGCAGTTACTGTTTCAAGACTTTAATATTATCCACTACTTTCAAAGCTAAATTCATCTGATGAACATTCTGATACTAAAATTAAAATCCAACCTTTAAAACTAATTGAGATAAAATATATGACATCACAAACATTTTTTCAATATACTGTTTGTACCTGAAACAGATTCCTGATAAATTCTTGGTCAAGTTACTTTCTCAGTTTCTGTGAATAAAAATTGATGAAAATTCTGAAGTATGGTACTAAGTTCAAAGTTTTTGTACAAATCCCCAGAATAAGTTTACCTGTGTGTGTGCGAACATGCTTCTGAAGGTCACCTGATGTCTTGAAGCTCTTGCCACATGTCTCCTCAGGACACTTATAAGGCTTCTCACCAGTGTGAGTGCGAACATGCGCCTTCCGACCATAACCTGTTGCAAATGCTTTGTCACAGCCAGATTCTGTACAACGGAATGGACGATCACCAGTGTGGGCACGTTCATGAACCTGGTTAATGAATGAAGATTAACTTTTAGAGTCCATGCATCCTAGATATAGTATGGCACTTAAACCCTGCCTGGTTCAAGCATCCTATCTGTAGGACAACAACAGCCCCTGCCATTTAAATATTTCACTCTCAACACCATGAAAACATAGAGGGGAACAAAGTATAGATTCAGTCATTCCTTAAGTCTGCAATAAATAGAATTTTGGCCAGATTCACACTCCAGCCACTTTACTCCAATGAAAGAACCTATATACCCATTAAATAAGAGATTATGTACTCCAGAGATGGTTTGGATGATGTGGCTAGCGGTATTCTTTATTTTTCATCAGTCAGTACATTATGGCATGTGTTCCACTGCCAACTGAAGTGCTGAGTATGTACACAGAAGCTAACAGGGTTTCTGAAGTATCCATTCCAGCAATAAACAGTGGAAAACGTGACACAGCGCGATGTGGCTTCCATTTCAAAGACAGAGTCTTACTGACAGCATATAAACAGCAGGCTTGTTGTGCAGTAAGAAAGTATGATAGCCTACATAGAACATGCCAAATGTCGTTTTGCAACGTATATTTGATTTGTCGGAACATCCCTCAGACTTAATTGTTAATGTGTCTTTTCAAAAAGATGAAGTATGTACATGCATCTGTACAAGCATGTGGGTGATTTCTAACATCAGTTGTAACTAGAGTAAATATGAGAAATGTATTTTATTATAAACTCTCTGAATACGCTCATAGTCTGCAGTAGGTACAGTTACATTTGACTCACTCTATATAAGAGGTGTGGGCAGCTGACAATAAAATTTCTCACATGAAGATGTAGTGTTTAGACTAAATGAGGAAAGGCTAGTTACTAATAACCAGTGTTCATCTTTTCTGGGTATTGCACTATGTCACATACATCTCCGTACATCAGAGCTGGAAGGTTGGAGTTACAATGAACTAAACCCAAACCATCTTGTTACTGATACAAAACCAAAGGTAATACTTTTCATTACTTTCAGATATTATTTGAATTAAATATCTTGATTAAAAATCTCTTCTTCAATTATTTTTTAATTGTGAGAGCTCCAGTAGGTTTCCTGACCCTTCCTTTTCAATCCAAAAAAAGATAATATTTTAGAGCTATGCTGAATGGGTTAGCACTGTCTTACATCATGTCTATTTCTTTAATGAGTAGAAGGACAGATGTATGGGCTGACAAAGATAAGAGACCTATAACTGCTACAACTGTGTGGTCTCAGAATAGCCAACATAAGAATACATCATGTGTGACTACCTTAAGCAACACTGGTTCCTCCAACTGAAATATAAGGAGAAGAAACTGAAATTTTTGTTTCTTCTATAAATTTATTTTGTGTATTTAGGAACTAACAATAAATACTGCATTTTCTAAGACATGCAGAAATATCTCTGTCTTATATCCCACAAAATACCGCTTTTTTTTTATTAGTTACTGTTGTTTGGTTCATACAATATTAACATAGTTTGTAAACCATGCACAAAAATTGAAATGGCTAGCAAAACGAACATCATATGCAAAGGCAGAAAGGGCATTTAATTGTGATACCAGAGTTAGGATTACAAATATAGCCTATTACAACAACATAAAAATTAGTTCATATTATGATTCCTCAATAGTTCTCCTTTCTCACAGTCTCTTAATGATGGAAACTGCAGTGACTCACCAGCAGCCCCTCATTTTTGGACACTGACATAATATCACCTGTTGTTTTGTATCGA
>Ga0209755_10006266_pt1 | contig 13244 bp, 13 predicted proteins | sample TergutCo191P1_FD_187301 | JGI IMG/M metagenome (GOLD analysis project Ga0209755, IMG submission 187301) | Cornitermes sp. P1 segment gut microbial communities from Petit-Saut dam, French Guiana - Co191P1 (SPAdes) (version 2) | ecosystem: Host-associated > Arthropoda: Insects > Digestive system... | reverse complement strand
ACGGATATAGCTCAATAAAGTCTTTATAAGCAACCATATCGTAGCTGCTTAGCGCTGTAAGGAATTCTTCTGCTGTACGGTCAATCAACCCTTCAAACCGGGCAAAAGTCTCTGGGTATGTGTTTTGCCAAGTCCTTATTGCTGAAACTGCTCCTTGTACATTCGTGTCTGGCATCAAGTGAGCAAGCTCTACAGATCTGAGGGCATTGTAGAGCGCCTGCAGAAAGGACTGGTTAAGGTCTGCGGTGTTGCCTGTTATTATCACCGGCAATAACTTACTATCGCTGCTGACAAAATTGGACACATAGGATGAAAACTTCGGTAATAAGTGCTTCATATCTGATAGGAAGCTGCTAAAAAGATGAGGTTCCTTTTTTGATAGTAGTGCCAACGTCATAAGAACAACGTGTGATTTACCACGTCCATATGCACCCACAAGAACCTTTGATCTGTTTGTAGAGCTAGGTGCAATACCCATGAATAGAGTTTCTATCAAATTACATGCGGAAACTGTTGGGATAAAAGACGCTATTTTCTCGTTGTTAAACAAATCGAAGGAAATGTTGACTGAGGAATGAAATCTCTGATTTGTTTTTATCATAGAGTTATCCATGTCAACCTCGACTAATCGCTTCGTAATACTTTTCGATACACAGCAAATAGGACAAGTCACTCGTTAACCTAACAACGTCCAATCCAGCTGTCCTTATCACCTTTACATACCCATGGTTTTCTAGCTCAGTGAGCATTGCCGACAATGAGATGGTGTCTAGGTTAAACAAGCGGCCAATGGAGTTTGCTTTGTTAAGCAATGCGCTTATCGCTAACTCCCGTTCGTTTTCCGACTGGTGGGTGATTATCGCGAGTGCAACTAATGGTGGGAGTGTATTTCTGCCCGCGCTCCGCTTTTTATATGTCCTGGCTTTTTTATTGTCAATGTCAAGTAGCTCCAGCTCACCAAAAGGACAGTCGATGTTGTTCTCGGGTGATGTTTTGGTGCTGCCTCGTCTTTCTCTTGAGATGTATGTGTCAATAATGCAGTTAAAGTCATCTTCGAGTGACCGAGGAGACACAGAATCGTCCTCATTCATCTTTATGTAGCCCGTTATTGCGGTGAGAAAATCGTCTTTAGAGAAGTGCTTCAATGAAAACTCATTAAAAAAGAAATACCACGCGGTTACAAATTCGCGGTTCATGCACAGCTGATGATGCAACAAGCATAGAGTACCCAACTCCTCGATGTAGGGGTCATTGTCATGAACTAGTTTTCCAAGTGTTGTTAGCTGCTGGCTTTTTCTTCCGGCTATTAAGACTTCTTCCGTAAGACCTACAGCTTGGAGCCAATATCTGAGGGACTTCACCATATTTGCACCAATACCGAGAGCATCCATTGGGTTTACCTTATTGCCTGCTTCATCAAAGCCCATAAAAACGTACTGGTTTGTCAAGATGCTTTTTAAGCCTTTGCTCAGCCATCCCTTCCTTATAAAAAAAGTGTCATGCGCTCTAAACTTCATGCGGTTTCCTTTGTTCTTAAATACTTCCTCATCAAGCACCCTCCTTCAAGGTACTTGTCTGTAACACATTGACGACAATGCCTACACTTTTTTGAATCGATAAAGTATTGGCTCTCGATAATCGAAATTGCCCCATATTTGCATAGTGATTCACATTTCAGACACTGTCTGCAGGCATTGAATTTTGTTATCTGGTATTTCGACATTCGAAACAGTTCTGCCTCTCGTGAAGGGTCTAACGATTTTATTTTCACTGCATTCTCATACTCATCTTGGCGAAACGGCTGTATGGTCATAATAGGAGTGTTCGAAGCGGGGTCGAGAATGACGGTTTCCTTGATTAGTGAACGCCCCAATTCTGGAGCCAGTTTCCCAATTGGAGAAAAATAATTCACGAGTTCTTGCGAGTACGGCCTACTGAGTGAAAAGACAATGGAGTGTTCCTCTGTCGCGCAGTTACTGTATTTGAGCCTTACGTTTTTTGCCGCCTCAAGACCGTTTCCGCCTTGCCTTGCCTTCCATTTGCCAGAATCAACATATATCTCTGGGTCGGGCTTGCCGATTCTCTTTGCAAACTCAACCAAGAATGTTCGCCATTTGTCTGAATCCTCTTTCAAGTAAATTGACGAAAGGAATTGTGCTCTAGGATTGTTGTTCGGGCAGCACCAGCAGCCGACGCGGTCATAGCCGAGCTTATATGCTTCGTTAAAATCTAGATTCTGAGTAAGAATGTAGAGCCACACATCAATGTCGCGCCAGAAAAAAATCGGCGATGCTACCTTTTGTTTCTGTATTTTTACTGTTTCGGCGTCATCTTCAACTCTATTGTATCTGCTTCTAGCGACCGACTCGCATTTTCTAATTCCATAAAAAGTCAGTATATCCTGGTTGCGATAAAGCCCGTTAAAGACTCTTGAAATAGGACCAGTCTTGAACATTGAGCAACACCATCGCATCATTCGAGCAGGGGGCCCTATTTCTTCTGCGACCTTGTAAAAGTCCTGTTCTGTATTCATGGCTGTTTTAAAAATTGCTTTAGGATTAGCGCTACGATATCTTTGTGCGTATTCAATTGTGCTCGGAAACTCTAAAGTAGTATTTCCAAACACGTGAACTATGGATGGGTTAACAAGTGCGCGTGTCACGAGGTCAGCAACCACAGTTGAGTCCTTGCCCCCAGAAAATGATATTACAATATTCTCTTCTACATATTCTGCGCCAACTTCATGAATAAACCTCATTGCCTCATCAGCCATCTTGTTAAAATGGCTTTGATTTGCTCTGCAAAACCGCTCTAGTGATTTCAGGAAAACCGTTTTAGCCTCTACCGAACTATATTGCTGTAGTTGAGCAGCCGTTGAGTCACGGTCTGCTTCGTCATACTGCGAGAGCGAAATAGGCTTTGACTTTCCATCGATATAGTATCTGTTGTCGCAAGCCCAGACAGTATTCTTTTCATACAGCAAGGGTTTTTCCAGCAGAATTTCAATAAGCAATCGTTCCTCGGGGAAGACAGGCCGCAAGTCTGAGCATAGGTAGCTCATTTCTCCACCACATAAAGGGCAGTTTACTGGAGACTCTTCAATAGGGTCTCTAATAATAGGTGTCAGGCAGTCTGAGCACCAGAAAACTTCGCAGGAAGCATCATCCCTTGTTGCTTGACCGCAAAGGGTGCATTTCGCTTCATCTGTTTCAATGTTACATCTTGAACACCACAAAACAAGCTATTCCTATGTAGTCGAGACCGTCTGCTGGGTCTCTAGACCCAGCAGGACTATTGTAACGCTTCTTTCCGACAAAATGTGTACATCTCCTATGTATCTCTTGTTGGTTAGTTAATTTTTTTCAGGAGGCACACGATTACCTTATTAAAAATTTTCCTGAAGGACTGCTGCATGACCATCGTTAACAATATGTCATCTCCTGATACCATTAGTGCTTTGCTATATTAAAAAGTTCAGGCTATCCAATTTGTGTCACATTTATCCCAAAGCCACTCCTTAAATAGTTTAGGACAGAAGGTCTAATAGGCATTTACATACCTTCCCAAATGCCTTCTTACACAGAAGGCAAAGGGCTTATCCACAGTATGGGAAATCTGCTTGTATAAATAAAAAAACTATCTAGCAGGTTGTCTCTAGGTTCTAGCTTAGAGAGACAAACACTTCTTCGAAATGACCTCACAAACATGTTTTCCGAAGACGCGGCAGAAAACGTTTTGCATAAAAGTTAAGAGTGATTTGGATTGCACCTCAAATACCCCAATGATTTACTGTTTCGTTTTTGTTCTGCCTATCCTTCACGGCTTGCCAAGCACAACCGCTTCGAGTTGCGCTACAATAACTCCTAGAACCAAAAACCTAACCAGAGCAACAAATGACCACGTAAAGGGCAGTTACCATAGCGAAAACAGTTCAAACAGAAATCGTTGTCGATAAACCAAAAGGGGCGCAATTCATTGTAGATAGCTGTCCTTTCCACTATGGCGAACAAATAGATGTTGCAGTTTTTGATCTTGAGGAAAGTAAAGTTCTCAACTGGCCTATGGTTTACATCCTTGCTAATAATAAATTCGCCTATGTCGGGCAAACAAACAGCATTGCAACCCGAATCGGACAGCATAGCGCAAGCGACGAAAAGAAAGATTTCACTAACGTAAATATTATCTTCAACGAAGAGTTTAACACGTCAGTCATAACCGATTACGAACATAGACTCATTAGGCTCATGCACGGCGATGGGAAATATAAACTTACCAATAAAAATGATGGTATGGCTGATACGGATTATTTCTCGAAAACCCAGTATTCAGAGATGTTCGAAACACTTTGGGAAGACTTGAGAAAGCGTGAATTGGCTGACCACACCATACATGAAATCGAGGAATCCAATGTATTTAAGTATTCCCCATATAAAGGTTTAACTGTTGATCAAAAGGTTGCCCTCGACAAGATATTTGACGCGATAGACAACGGGCTGGAAAAAGCCGAGCCTATTGTCGTAGAAGGTATGCCTGGCACTGGAAAAACAATCTTGGCAATTTATCTTTTAAAGATGCTTCGAGATAATCCTAAATACGCAGACATGAACATTCGCATTGTCGAACCAGTTCCTTCATTGAGAAATACTCTTCGAGATACGCTGAAAACCGTAAATGGTCTAGAGAAAGATGACATTATTTGCCCTGCTGATTTAGTAAAAGAGAAGCTTGGGTATATTAAAAGGCAAAAGAAGTGTTTTGACATTGTTCTTATTGACGAGGCTCATCGTCTCAAGCAAAGAGTTAATCTGGACACCCAGTTTGGCAACTACGATAAAGTCAATAGAAAGCTTGGGCTCCCAAAAGAAGCTACTCAAATGGATTGGATTATTGACCAAGTAAAACTTCCTGTTTTCTTCTATGATCCACTGCAAACAGTTGGTCCGTCGTGTCTCAATAATGATGTTGTTCGAAACACTCTCGGCACTGCCGTCGAAAACCCCATCAGGCTTGATAGCCAAATGCGAGTTAAAGGCGGGAAAGAATACCTTGAATACATCGCCAATATTCTTGCAGGCAATAATCCAAATCCTCAAAAATTTGAGAGTTACGATCTGGTGTTTCATGATAAATTCAGCAGTTTTGTAGATAGCTTCAACCAGAGCTTCGGCGAGCACGATTTAAGCAGAATGATTGCTGGCTACGCATGGCAATGGAAGACCAAGGGGAAACCAGACCCTGATCTGTTCGATATTGAAATTGAAGGAATTGGTAGACGCTGGAACTGCACTTACGACAATTGGATTGGCAAAGGCTTCCAAAATCCAAAAATTGCGCGCGAAGTTGGGTGCATCCATTCAGTCCAAGGCTACGACTTAAGTTATGCCTTTGTGATTATCGGAGATGACATCAGGCTAGACCCACAAACAGGGTTGTTAGAAGCGAATAAAGGCAGTTATTTTGACAGAAACGGTTTTGCGACAGCATCCCAAGAAGAATTAACTCAATACATAAAGAATATCTACTACGTGCTTTTAACGAGAGGTATCTACGGAACGCATATTTTTGTCAGCAATCCAGAGTTGCGCGAATATCTTTCGCAGTATTTCTGATAAAACTACCGATAAAATTCCCGATATGCTGATCGCGCTCTACCTGTTTTGTAGCAGCCAGTCCAGCGCATTGGCCTTCTGAATACCCTGGTAATCCACATTCCCAAAAACCTCATCCAGGGTAATCAGGTATTTAGGGTGGTTATCGGCGATTTTTTCCAGCGGCGATAATTCCCTTTTTAGGGTTTCTTCCGCAAGCGTTGTAGCAGAAACCTGGTGCCAGAAGTTCGGAATCTGTTCCGAACTTTCATACTTTTTGGCAGAGTTCAGAATCTATTCCGAAGTTTTGGTATTACTTCCGCCTTTTTCGTTTTAGGTTTATTCTGCCCATTCATAGCGAGTGGCGCGGCCTTTTTCTTTCGTCAGCAAAAAGCCTTCGTCAGCAAGTTTTTTCAGCTTGCGCTGAATCGTCCTGCGGGAAAGATGCGGCAAAATACCTTCCGCTTCCAAAAGCGTGATCACCTTGAACTGCTTGGCGTAACTGAGCAAATCGGCTTCATCTTGATTGAGGCGCGTGGCTTTTTGTGGCTGCACCACGTTCGAAAGGAGCTCTATTTCAAGCGAAAGCGTTTTCGCTGAAGTCAAAAACCCGCCGGCGAAATAATCTAACCAAGAATCGAGCTGGGCGGTTTTTCGCCCTTCATAGTTGTTGGCGATACTGAGCGCACGATAATAATCAAGCCGCTCAACCGCATAGTAAGAATCTAGTACCAAGGCACCGCGAAAATCGTAATCTCGAAGCCCCAGATAAAGCGCGGTTAAGATGCGCGTTACGCGTCCGTTGCCGTCTGCGAAGGGGTGAATCGAAACGAAATGAAAATGAAAAATAGCAGAAGCAATTACCGGATGAATATTGCCCGCAGATTCCAGCCAGGCTAAAAGGCTTGAAACTTCCTTTTGCAGTCGTTTTGCGGAAGGGCCAACGTAAGCAACGGAATCTTCCTCCCCCGTAATGTAGATGTCGTTTTTTCGGAAGGCACCTGTTTTTTCTGCAGGCAACAGCCCGTCCATCACGTAAGCGTGAATTTGTAGGATGTCGGTGGTGGTAATTGGTTCGGTGCGGTTTTTCCTTTTATCCACGAAATCGAGAGCCTTTTTGTAGTTTCGCACTTCCCTTTCCGCATACTGATGACGCGTAACAGGCTTGCTACTCTGGTTGGACAAAGCCAATTCAACTTGCTTGATAGTGAGAGGGTTGCCTTCAATGGAAGTTGAGCTATGCGTTGCTTCAACAGTTGCTCGATAGCGCAAACCAACTTCACGAACAGGTAAAATGTAGCTGGTGGCGATACAAGAGCGGTATGATTCTATCTCGGCAATGGTGCCGAGCAAGGCATCAGAAATAGTGTAGTTCGGTGCATACATGGGATAAGTATATCATGGGCTGATGCGAATCGCGCCAAAATCGCGCCACTTATTGCGCCATATAGTGACTTTCTTTATAGCTGTCCAAGTAGTCGGACAGCTATAAAGAAACAATAGGCTATTATTCTTTCTGTCAATATTTGTTTTATAATTGCGAAAACAACTGTTAGGAGATGCAACGGTGAAAACCTGTTTAAAAATTGCCGGATATATGTTTAAAGGTGTCGTGGCTTTGTTTATCCTTGCTGGCGCAGTCACCTGGGGGCTTATTAAAGGCATTTTCGGCCTGCTTGGAAGCGGTACGGCAGGCAGCCAAAACAATACAACTACCGTCAAAACTAAAGTGATTAAAGACCAAGGCAACTGGTGGGATTACAATCGCAATGATTTCGATAACGATATTGACCAGCTAATTCGCGGAACGAACGACTTTATCAACAGATAGTCTTTTGTTGCCCACAACGCTTTCCGTTACTTGTTGCGAACTTGCCACCTGATCGCAAAAGAAAGTCCCACTATCCCAAGCAAGTAGAATATGACAAAACCCACACCAGGGGAAAAGGTCTTTTTCGTTATAAGACTGTTCACTTCAATAGCCGAACACGACCCAAACAACAAAACGAAGGGTATAAGACACAAGATAAGAAAAACAATGTTGTTCATTCGTATTGCTTTTCTTTCCCTTTGTGTTTGCTGAGAAAAGAAAAGTCTTGCCACAGGATTTTCTGGGTCAATATCAAGCACCCTGTTGTAGTAGGTGCTGGCAGTTTCAATATCGCCAGCACTAGCATATTCAAGACCCCTCAACAAAAGACTGTCTACCCCTGCAACACCATCAATTTGCACGAATAGTTTTTTCGCAGATTCAGGCGTATATTTTGCGCGGCAATGCTGGCAGTAGAAGAGGTCGCCAACTTTAACCAAATCGAAACCGCCGCATACCTCACATTTGAGTTGTTTAACCATTTTGCGTCCTTTTAGGTACTACGAGATAAAGAATTTAGCTCTTTTAGCCTTTAGCGCAATACCATCTATATAGAACCCAAAAATATAGGACTCGAATCCTAGGAACCCTTCGCTAGTAAGCCGAGCCTTTTCGGTGCTTAATATGTTTCCATTCTCATCGTAAAGACTTACACCTGGAGTGTAATAAGCGTTTTTCTTTAGACTGCTCTCCCCAGAGACACTTATTTCAAAGAAAGCCTGGAGCTGATAGTTGTTTAGCACTCTAAACCCAAGTGAAGAAACACGAAGACCCAGTAAGGTCAGCGAACTTTCCTGGATTGTTGTGTTTTTGATTAAAGAATCAACAAGAGCTGTATGGTCTTTTGGTTCATTCATGACATTTCCTCCTATTTTTGCGCCTGGAAGCATTATTTCTTAAAGACGGGAATTTGTTGTCCTGCTTTATGGGTCGTAAGCTTCTTTACCTCATACCTGATTTAGTGTTCCTCACTCACTGCCTTCTCGTAAATAAATACAAAATTTCATTTAAATACCTTTGTTCGTCTGGACAGACAGGACAACTTACATTGTAAAGGTAACGACCGAGAACCTCTGCGTCTCTGATAACTATGCTATAAAGATCGCAAGTGTTGTATCCTTTGCTGTAATTCTCAAGTGCTTTGCAAATTACAATCATTTCTTCATCGGAAACAATATCTAGCTCAATCAAGATTTCTTTTGCCATACGACTTCTGAATTTATCTGAATTTTCAGGGATGCCTACTAGATAAACAAGCACATCGTGAAGAAGTGCGATTATTGTTAAAAGTTCCAGATCAAGATTCCTTGCTAGGGCAATTATTGGTGCATAGTTTGCGGCACGCAAGATATCTCTTTCTTCATAGCAAAAATCACCACTAAGTTCTTTTCCTCTACGCAGGCTCCCAACATAACTTCTTAGCTTTTCTATCCGATTATCCATTTTGTCACTCCTTAGATATTACGAAATAAAAAATCTTGCTTTTTTAGCCTCTAGCGCAATCCCATCCGTATTAAACCAAAAACTATAGGACCCAAATCCAGTAAATTCATCACTCTCAAGCCAAGTCTTTTCGATGCTTAATATATTTCCTCTCTCATCGTAAAGACTTACGCCTGGGTTATAGCTAACACCCTGCTTTAGCTTACCTGCCTCACAGGTGCTTACTTCAAAAAAAGCCTCAAGTTGATAGTTCACTAACACTCTAAACCCAGATGATAAGACACGAAGACCCAAGCAAGCCAGCGAACTTTCCTGGATTGTTGTGTTTTTGATTAAAGAATCAACAAGAGCTGCAGAGTCTCTTGGTGTAATCATGGTGTTTCCTCCCATTTGCTTGATCCAAGAATAAAAATCAGCTGAAGAGTCTATTGCATCAGTCATCACATTTCCTCCTGTTTTTCGCCTGAAAAACATTATTTCATAAAGACGGGAATCCGTTGTCCTGTTATACGGACATCAGATTTGCTTGTGTTGATTATCGTGCTGGTCGAGCAGCAAAACTATTCAGCTGCATACACCTGCGCGATGCGTTCTAAGTGTTCTTTATATTCCCGCGCGAGGGTTGGGGGGCTTTCGATTGTGATACCGATGCCAAACTGAGCGAGCCACCCGAAGAAAACATCACTCTTTAGAATGTTCACGTGTACCCGCGCACTGGTTTCGTCAGTCTGGTAAATTAAAACCTCCTTACCAAAGCGGTCGATAATTGCCCCGATGAGCCGTTGCTCATTTACCACAAGCACCGCACTAACCGCTTCACCGCGAAACATTCCGAACGAACGCGCCAACAGTTCCTGAATGTCGTAATTGCGAATCGCATCACCGCGCGTGATAGGCTCATTCACCTCTTTTACCTGCACCATGCGGTCAACCCGGTAACACAAGAATTTTTCATATTTGTCGTTGTACGTCGTTAAATAGTAGTATTCATCCTTGTAGATGAGGTCAAGCGGGTTTTCCTTGTACTGCTTGCCCTCGCGCCGCAAAACCTGTTTTTTATCAAGCCCATATTCGTAATAACGAAACGTAATCTTGCGTTTGTTGCGCATTGCCGCCTGAAGAGCATCGATGTTGTAATAGACACTTTCGTTTATCATCTTCACGCGTCCTTCAACGTGCAGGCTTTTTTCGAATTCCTTTTTGTGGTGTACCGAAGCGAATTCCTGAAGCTTGTGAATCAGTTTTTCGCTTTTCGTTTTGGTAAGGAATCGCGAACTTTGAACAGCGTTTGCCAACAGCAACAGTTCTGGCACCTCAAACTGCCTATTGCCAACAGCGTATTCCGTGCGGGCTGCTCGCCTGGTCACGATATCGAGACCGTAGTCTTTCAGAGTTTCGAGATCGTCATAGATTGCCTTTCGTTCAGCAGAAATACCGTATTCTTGCAAACGTTCGATTAGTTCGGGCATTGAAAGACCGTGTTCGTCATCAGTTTCTTTAAGCAAGATGTCTCGTAAAACGAGGATTTTCATTTTTTGGAGAGAACTTTTCGCCATAGCATCGCCTTTCGGTGGGGTGCGTCTCTGTAAAGCATTGTCCGTATTATAGGACTGTTGGAGCAAGAAAACCAGTTATTATGCTTCATGCAGCTTAAAGGGTGACGCAAGAACAAGAGCAATTACGAAAGGAAGGTTCATCATGGAAATGCAAACGAGACACATTGACGATTTTTATATCGCTGGTTTCACTTACTGGGAAGGACTAAAGTATGTGCAGCATTTCAAGATTGGTGATGTCCTTGAGCTTCGCCAGGAGCCCGATAATCGCTACGACCCAGAGGCGGTTGCTATCTGCTTCAAAGGGGAAAAGATTGGCTATATCCCCGCACTGCGTAATACTCAGATTTTCCAAATGCTGTATTTTGGACACAATGTTTTTGAGGCGATAATCAGTCAATTAAATCTTGAGACGCACCCAGAACGGCAAGTACGGGTCACCGTGCGCTTAAAAGATGGCAATAAGTAAGTCGATCGTGCTCTACCCATTTTGTAGCAGCCAGTCTAGTGCATTGACCTTTTGAATACCCTGGTAATCCACGTTCCCAAAAACTTCGTCCAGAGTAATCAGATACTTAGGGTGGTTATCGGCGATTTTTTCCAGTGGCGATAATTCCCTTTTGAGGGTTTCTTCCGCAAGCGTTGTAGCAGAACCCTGATAGTAGGCTATCTTGCCATCCTTCATTGCCACAAAGTCAATCTCGCTTCCATCGTCCATTTGCCCCACGTAAACACTGTTGCCGCGGCGCAATAATTCCAGATAGACAATGTTTTCAAGGATGTGGCCAATATCGCCATCTTCGCCAGGCGTCAACATATTGCGAAGGGCAATATCGACGGCATAATACTTGTTTTGCTGTGCGAGAAACTGCTTCCCTTTCACGTTATACCGCGTGGTTTCATAGAGAATCAGAGAATCGGTAAGGCCGCGAATATAGCGATCAACTGTTTTTTGGTCGATTGTTTTCCCTGATGATTTTAGGGTGTTTGCAATTTTTGATGAAGACGTTCTGCTGCCGATATTATGCAGCAGGAACTTCGTCACGTTTTCCAACACCGAAACGTCTGCGACTTTTAGGCGGGTTACCACATCTTTAAGTAATACGGTATTGTAAATATCGCGCAAGTATTCGTCCGCTTCTGCCTGCCCATAACCATAGCGCAAAACGTGAGGGAAGGAGCTCATTTTCAGATAGAGCTCGAACACTTCTGCCTTGGTAAGGTTACTGTTTTCGTTGGTAATACCACCAGAAAATTCTTTGAAAGACAAAGGAAGCATACGTAATTCGATATATCTGCCCGAAAGCTGTGTTGCTAATTCGCCCGTCATGAAATAGGCGTTTGAACCGGTGATATACACGTCGCAGTTTTCCTTCAGAAACAGACTATCGACTGCCTTTTCGAAACCCCTGACGTGCTGCACTTCGTCCAAAAAGATATAGTTCATTTCATGGGCGGCTAATTGCGAATCGATGTAAGAGTGAAGCTTTTTGTAGTCCAGAAGATGCTCGAACGCGATGTCTTCGAAGTTGAGATTGATGATTCTTTCTTGAGCAACACCGCAGTCCAACAGATAATTGCAGTATATTTTGAAGAGAGTGGATTTACCGCATCTTCTGACCCCCGACAAAACCTTAATTATTTGTTCATCTTTGTGGCGGATAAGCCAATCGAGGTATGTTGGCCTTTCTAAGATGCTTGTTGCTCGGGCTGTTTGTATCATAGTGCCACCTCCAGAAGGGTGCGTGTTTTTATGGAGCGACTTCGTTGGTTTATCTATTTGTTAGCTTGCTGCTTTACTGTTTCGTCATTCTTTGTTTCGTCGTTTGCTATTGCACTCAATAATAAGCGATTTATTTACAATATATGCCGAAAGTTCGGAATCTATTCCGAACTTTCATACTTTTTTGGTAAACTTAGGAATCTATTCCGAAGTTTTGGCATTAATTACGCCTTTTCAGGTTAGGCTTATTCAGCCCATTCGTAACGGGTGGCGCGGCCTTTTTCTTTCGTCAGCAAAAAGCTTGTTACGCTCCTTTGCGGGAGCAGGTTGCAGCCATTTTCGCAACGAGGGTACCGGTGTCGTCTGTCACCTTCACCGTGTAAAACCCAACGGTGCGCCCCGATTTGTCGGTGGTGCATTCCGCTATCAGCTTGTTGCCGCGCGGCGCGTTCATGTATTCAATAGTGTTGTTTATTGCCACCGTAAGAGTCTCCCCCACATTGCACGCAATCGCCAAAGCGAAATCTGCCAAGGTGAAAATGGCACCGCCCATTACGTTGCCCATGGCATTCAGGTGAATATCGGTTATCTCCATTTCGCAAACGGAATGTCCTTTTTCGCCGCTTACTATGGTCGCGCCGCAAGCTTTCGTTGCAAAAATGTCCTTTGCAAAAAGTTCTCTGATTTCTTCGATTGTTGCAGTTTCTGAAAGCATAATGCACCTTTCGTTTTTAGTATTAGTTTTAGTTTTTGGTTTCATTTTTGGTTTTCGTTGACTCCCCTTAACTTAGCACACGAACTTACCTTTTCCAACTATTTTTCGGAATTGTGCGCACACTGGCAAGCAGCAGCTCCCCTATCCTCCTTGCCCCCGTGTCATCCTAACTCTCTTGTCATCCTAGTCCTTCATGTCATCCTAGTCCTTCATGTCATCCTGAATGAAATGAAGGGGCTGTAACATAAGCCCCGAAAAGCAGAGCCAGAATCACATGAAGATTCCGGCTCTGTCTGCTTGAGCGCTACTGAATAAACCATGTCTAAGAAACCATAAAGAGCATGATTCA
>Ga0209755_10006265_pt1 | contig 13244 bp, 15 predicted proteins | sample TergutCo191P1_FD_187301 | JGI IMG/M metagenome (GOLD analysis project Ga0209755, IMG submission 187301) | Cornitermes sp. P1 segment gut microbial communities from Petit-Saut dam, French Guiana - Co191P1 (SPAdes) (version 2) | ecosystem: Host-associated > Arthropoda: Insects > Digestive system... | reverse complement strand
GCCGCGCCAAAGAAGAAATAATAAGGACGGGAAAGAAGAGGACCAAAATCGATCATGGCGCCAATGCCTATAAAAAGCAGCAGTGGAAGTATTTCCGAAGACGCTATGCCTGTCTCGTAGAGCCAGGTGATGGGGCCATGCACTTCTCCAATTCCTGGCAAGATCTGATCTATCGCTCCGCTTAAAGGCAGGTTTACAAGGATCGCTCCAAAACCCATAGGCAAAAGAAGCGCCGGTTCGTACTCTTTTTTGATAGCCAGAAAGATTAAAATTATACCGACAGCGTACATTACACAGTCTTTCCAGCTAATTTCTGCAAGATTCGTTAAAATAAAATCCATTTTTCTTCCTTTTTTTACACAATACCATGTAAAATATCGATAAACAAGCCTTGTTTTTTATTTTTTACCACGAACCACACGAACCTCACGAACAGAACCTGCGATTCTTTCACAAACTCGAGGTTCCTGGCTATTTCTTATTTCTTATTTCTTATTCCTTATTCCTTAATATGTGCCGATAATTAAATATGAAAAAATGTTGGTTTTTTCTTTTCTTTTTCGCCAGTTTCTTAACCATCTTCGCGCAAAATGTGGCGCCGGATCTAAGTATCAGCCCATCCGATCTGCTTATCGAACTAAGACCGGACGGCGGGTTCCATTTATTCATAAAGAAAAAACCGGATATTTCTTCTGTGCTTTTAACAGAGACAACAAGAGACCCGACCTTCAGGGAAAACAACTACGCATACCGCGCCGGTGAATGGAACGCGATAAACGGCGATGAAGTGCGTATCTTAAACGGAGTTCCCATTCCAAAAGAAAGCAAAATTTATTCGCTTATTTCTTCTACTGTTGTAAACCACCCAACGCATGGAGCATCTTTTCATATTTACATACCATATGTTCTTTATTACGGATACGAAAACGACAGGCACGGACAAGTGTTTCTTACCGACGGCACTTTTTTAAATATCAGAGCGTTTACAATGCCCTATGCCGATTATCGCGGCGCGTTCAGGGACAATCCTTTTAGGCTTGAAATAAATCAGGAAGCTCCCGCTGTTCCTCCTGTCGGCGTTTATATGCAGGAAACGCTTGACGCCTTTAAGGAAATAGCTAAAGATGGAAGCGGCGAATTAATTTATTCACGAGGCCCGGATGATGTTGTGGATCATATAAAAACGATCCTGCAAAGGGAAAGAGGAAAAACTCTCGACCTCGTTATCTGCATTGACACTACAAGAAGCATGAGAAAATACATTGACGCTACGCGCGAAAAACTTATACCTATGTTAGATGAAATGCTTGGCAGTTTTCCAACTTTTAGGATTGGCATGGTTCAATTTAAAGACTATTATGATAATTACCTGACAAAGATTGTTCCGTTTACCAGTGATTTTGCCCGCTTTCAGCGTGATTTAAACGCGATAAACGTACAAGGGGGCGGCGATATACCAGAAGCGGTTTACGAAGCCCTCCATGACGCGGCAATAAAATTTACATGGCACGCTCAGTCCAGGCTAATTATACTGATAGGAGACGCTCCTCCTCATCCAAAACCAAGGGGAAAAATTACAAAAGAAATTGCGAGTAACGCTGCCATGGAAAGAAATATTAAAGTACACGCGATGATTTTACCGCAAAAATAATTTTACCGCTAAACTTGGTAAAAGGAGAATTAAAAAATGAATATATTTGAAGCGATAATCCTTGGAATTGTACAGGGACTTACAGAATTTTTACCGGTAAGTAGTTCCGGGCATCTTGTGCTCTTACAGCGCGTATTTAACATAAACGAACCTTCTCTATTTTTTGATACCATGCTGCATTTGGGAACCTTAACGGCGGTTTTTGTTGTGCTATGGAAAGACATTTGGGAAATAATAAAAAATCCAATTCAAAAATTAACTCTCTTTATTATAATCGCAACCATCCCCGCTGTAATCGCGGCTCTTACATTTAAAGATGCTATCGAAGAAATTTTTGTCTCCGCAAAATTTTTAGGAATTTGTTTTTTGATCACCACTGCCCTGCTTGTTACAGCGGAAATTTTATCCAAGCGCGCGAAAAAGGCGAGTAGCTTAAAAGAAGCAAAGGACATGAACTGGATACATGCACTTATTATTGGCGTAATGCAGGCATTCGCTATTCCGCCGGGTATTTCAAGATCTGGCGCTACAATTTCAGGCGCTCTTTTTTGCAAGCTTGACCGAGAGATTGCTGCGCGTTTTTCTTTTTTAATGTCCATCCCGGCGATACTTGGCGCTGTTGTTCTGCAATCAAAAGATTTAATACAAAATAACTCTAGCGGAGTTGAATACAGCATAAGCGCGGCGGCTGTTATAGCCGGAAGCATTACTTCCGCCGTTGTTGGTTTTTTTGCTGTCAAGTTTATGCTAAAAATAATAAAAGAAAGGTCTCTTTACGGCTTTGCCATATACACAGGCGTCCTTGGAATTTTCGTTCTCTTTGACCAAATAGTTACGCGTTTGGTATTTTAAAAGGCGTTGCTAATAATTATAATTTTTGCAATTCCGCGCGTGAACGGACTCCTGTTTTGTCATACACACAGGAAAGAATGTTTTCCACTGTTCTTAAATTTATACCAAGCCTTTCCGCAATTTCCTTGTTCGTTACATCGCTTTTAACCATGGTAAGAATTTCTCTCTCTCGTTTTGTTAAAACACTGCAAAGCTCGGCGACAGTTTTAAGTTTTGTCTGCGCTTTTTCGTCTATAATTATTTTTCCTTTGAGCGCGTCAAGGAGAGCTTCCTCAAGTTCTTTTTCATCGCGGCGTTTGCTTATATAAACCTGAACACCCATTCCAAGAGCGGCGCTCACATGCGCGTAATCGTCAAAGGCTGAATAAACCGCGAGTATAGGTGTTTTATTTATTTCCTTTAGCCAGGGAATTATATCTGTACCCCATCCGTCGTCAAGCTGAATGTCAATAAGGGCTACATCAATCTTCTCGCTTAAAAATATTTCTTTCGCTTCATCAACGCTTGATGTCTTTCCGTTTATCCGCCAGCGTCCTGTCTTTTCAAAATATGACGCGATTCCCTCGCGCATAATCGGATGATCCTCAATAATTAAAAGACCGGGCTTTTCATTCATTAATGAACTCCCTAAAAACCTCAATCCTTACCATAAGTCCGTTCCCGCTTTCGTTGACAAAATCCAGAGCTGCTCTGATTATCGCAGCTCTCTGGCGAATGCTTCTCATTCCAAGACCTTCATTTTCCAAAGAAATATTTTTAAGCCCTACGCCGTCATCGCAAACACAGATTAACAAATTTACAGAACTGCCGCGCGTAATATCGCGAACCACTAATGACGCGTGTTTTGCTTTTGAATGTTTTTCGATATTATTTAAAGACTCTTGAACCATCCGGAATAAATGAAGCTGATTCTCCGCATTTAAAAATGAAAAATCAATTTTTTCTTCTATGGAGCAAGCGCATTCTATATTAGTCCTCGCGAAAAATTGCGCGCAAAGCTGCGCGAAAGAATCTTTAAGTGAAAGCCTTTTAAAATCCGGAGGCATTAAATCAATACAGATGGAACGAATAATATCTGAAACAGGAGTTCCCTTTACAAGCGGCAGCACAATGTCGTGGAGCTCGCGCGAAATACGCCGCCTTTCAATCTCCAGACATTCAATCATCAATTTAGAAAAAGTATAGCTTAAAATTTCCTGTTCCCTTGCTTTGCGCATGGACAAGAACAGATAGCAAAGCAACATCGCGAGAAATGTAGTTATAAATACAAAGAGCCACACCAGGCGCACATAAATTCCTACCTCGCATGAATCGCCTATACATTCCATATTCACAAGCTAATAATATATGCTATAATTCCTTTATGCGCAAGACAGTTCTAATATTATTTCTCAGCACAGCGGGAGCGCTTTTAAATATTGCTTCTAACAAGCTGTTTACATCGGTATTAGGTTTTCCTCTCTATATGGATACAATGTTTACTATAACTATCACGCTTGTCTTTGGGCTTTTCTGGGGTGTGTTCTGCGGAACGCTTACCAATATTATTTCTCATTCTATTGGTTTTTGGGGTTGGGAAGGATATCTTTTTATTCTTTGTAACGCCGCGACAGCGCTTATTACATGGCTCTTTATAAAACTTTTTCCCCGCGAGCTTAACCTTTATAACGCGGATCAAAAAATACTGCCGTTCTATTCTCACAGAACCGGAAGAATTAGAATAATAATGGACAGAACTATTGTCCTTATTCTGACATCATTTGGATTGTGCCTTGTTATAAGTATTTTAGGCGGCGTTATCGCTTCTTTTATTTTGATTTATTCATCTTCATATACCGAAGCCGATATCTCGGTTATCTCTTGCGGATTCAGCGGAACAATGTTTGATAAAAATTATCCCGTTTTTCTTTCGCAAATTTTTTCTCGTATTCCAGTAAATATTGTTGACAGGTTAATCTCGGTATTCGCTGGCTACGGCGCCGCTTATTTACTTAAATCGGTTTTTAAACTTTCTTCGCAAAGACCAAAGCCTTCTTCTTCCACATTGCCCGCCGGTTCTATGTGAACCATTATGTCGTAAACATTATCGATACGCTGCTTAATCGCCTTCTCTACTTTAAACGCGATCCAGTGCGCTTCTATTACTGATTTATTCGGAGGTACTTCAATATCGATATCGATATCCCAAAGCCCCGCTATCTTTCGCATTCTAACACGATGGGGCCTGCCCGCTTCTTCTACCGAGTAAACTGCTTCGAATACTTCTTCGTAATATGCCTTGTCTGAACCGCCGTCCATAAGCTCCATGTTCGCTTCCAAGAAAATACCAATCGCGTTCTTAATTACCCAAATACCTACAAGAAGAGCGGCATACGAATCAATAAGTCCAACATTAAAATACATCGAAAGCCCAATACCGATTAAAACACCTGCGGAAAGCATTACGTCCGCCGACATGTTTTTCGCGTTTGCTTTTAACATTGGAGAAGCGGCTTTTTTTCCCAAAGAAAACAAAACCCAAACTAAAAATGATTTTCCGATTATAGAAATAACAGTGCCGATAATGGCGAGCAAGGTGGGAACTTCTTTGTGTTCTCCAAAGATAACGTCTTTGCCTGAACTAAAAATTAACTGAGCGCCGGCAAAGAAGAGCATAAAAGAAAGAAGCGCTGTAGCGACTGTTTCCGCTCTGCCGTGCCCCCATGGGTGATCTTCATCTGCAGGACGCGAAATAATATTTGCGACAATTAAAGACATAATCGCGATTAATACATCGACAGAAGAATCTATGCCGTCTCCAATTACCGCAAGGCTTCCTGAATAAATACCGGCTCCAATTTTTACTGCCGCGAGAATAGCGTTCCCGATTAAAGCGGTAACAGAAGCGATTTTTATTAGGCGCGCCTTTTCCAAGTGTGAAAATTCTTTCTTTTCTTTCATTAACTGCCTTGATTACTGCCCTGGTTAGCGTTGTTATTGGTAATCGTTATAACAGCGACAGCGGTCTTTGAAGGATCCTCCGTGGAAATCGCGAACACATAGAGCGTCGGGTTCCATTCGTTAGGCGCTACGGTGAGCCTGCCGCTCGCGCTTACTACAGTTCTTGGCGCTACAGCTCCTGAGCCATCGGAACTTGAACTTACCTTCCATGTAACAGCGGTACCGGGATTATTTGTTCCTGTCACTGTAGCATTCAATTGAACATTAGTGTTCGTCTTTGTTGAATACGTTGCCGGGCTAATACTTATGCCTGTTACTGTCGGTGTTGTTGAAACCGGCGGTTGTTGCTGTTCCGGCGTTTGTGTTGCAGGAGGCTGTTGTTGTTCCGGTCTTTGCTGAGGTGTCTGTGTTGGTCGCTGTTGTTCAGGCCGTTGTTGTTCTGGTCTCTGTTGTCCCGGCCGCTGCTGTTCTGGTCTCTGCTGTGGTGTTGTGGCAGGCGGTGTCGGTGCAGGTGGCGACACTGTTATCGGCGGAGTCGGTGTCGGTGTCGGTGTCGGTGTCGGCGTTGGTGTTGGCGTTGGTGTTGGCGTTGGTGTCGGCGTTTGCGTCGGTGTCGGAGCAGGTGTTGGTACTGGCGTTGGCGTTGGTCTTGGCGGTGCTGGCGCGGGCGCCGCTGTTATAGGCGCTGGAGTAACAGCGACTGAGGCGCTGCCGTATTTTAGTGGATCAATGGTTGATGCAGCAAAAATATAAAGAACCGATACCGATTCATTACTCGCAACGGTAAGGAGCCCGCTAGCGCTGATAATTGTACCGGGTGTAACTGCGCCTGTTCCCGCCGCGTTAGAGCTTACTCTCCAAGTAACTGTATTGGGAGGATCATAAGTTCCGACTACATTGGCAGTTAATTGCATGGAAGCGCCCGCCTGAATAGAATGACCCGGAGCGCTCACTGTAACGCTTGTTACAGTCGGCACTACTATTGAAACTGAAGTATAAGTTGATTTTGAACTGTCTATAATGGAAGTCGCCGTTATATAAAGAATTTTTAATGATTCATTTGAAGCCACATAAAGCATTCCATTCGCGCTGATAGTGGTTCCTGATGTTACGTTTCCTGTCCCGGCATAATTCGCGCCAACTCTCCATGTTACCGCATTGTCAGGGTTATTGCTTCCAGTAACCTGTGCCCTAAACTGAAGCGACCTTCCAACCGCAACTGTTTGATTAAGAGGAGTTATACTTACAGAGTTTACAGTAACTATCCTAATCTGTTTTACATCGGAAAAATTATCACGCAGGGATCTTGCTATAACATAAAGTACTAATGAGTTTTCGTTTATGTCCACAGAGAGCGTCCCATTCTGGGAGATAAAGGTTCCATTCGCTACAGGTCCTGAGCCGTCACTGGTTGAACTAACCTTCCATTCTATGTCACGGCCTGACGACCTTAAATATATAGTTCCGCCCGCCAGTACTGACGAGATATTGTTATTGGTTCTGATATTTACGCCATACAAAATACTAGCGCAGCCGGATAAGGTTATCGCTGCCAATACCACGATTGTTAAAAACCTTGTAAAACATTTATTGCTTTTCATATTAAAATACCTGCTTTTGTCATTATATTATATACGATATTATAAGTAAACCTGTGGGCTAAGGTTACAAGTAAGAAATAAGAGATTTAACCACGAACCACACTAACCACTCGAACGAAAGAATAAAAAAAGAGATTCGCACGGAGGCACAGAGGAATTTGATACAACCTTCCGCTTTAATCTCTATTTTAATAGATCATATACTAATTATATAGAATAGAGATTCAGGTTAAGATGCTTGTTTCCAGTTCCTCCGTGTCTCCGTGAGTGATCTTGGAGTTATTGTTACAGTTTAGCAATTTCTTCAAAGGAGAGCCCGGTGATTTTTTGTATACTTTCTGGAGAGTAACCTTCGGCGAGAGCATTGCGGGCTATGGTGAGTTTTTCTTTCTTGCTGCCTTCAGCCATGCCTTCTTCTCTGCCTTTAACTATACCAATTGCCTTTCCTTCTGCCATACCGTCTTCTTTCCATTGCTCATGCAGCATGCGTTCGTCCACTTTCGCGAGGTTTCTATGAAATTGGTAATATCTTATTGATTCAATTAAACCCATTCTTTTTACACAATTTATAGGTTTCTTTAATTTTGGGTATTTCTTCGCCAGCATTTCATATTCCTCCTTCGCCTTACATTTTAAAAACCGAAGCCATGGCCAAAGCGCGCTGTCTTCTTCCTCAGGCAATTTTGGTAACTCAATAATAACCACTTTAAGCAGATCTGTAAAGCTTCGATTTTTATCGTTCCTTAACTCATACACGTTCATATAAGAACTTTCTTCTTCCAGCAGAACATGGTCGCATATTACTATACTGACTACATGATGCAGTTTGTCGTAATCCTCACCCCATTTTAACTGATCACCTATGAGTCTTGCGCCGTAATACATTACCCTGTTTTTCATGTTTTTCCTTTTTTCCACCTGTAACTCGATGTGGAAAATTTTACCGGATTTAGTTTCCAGTTTGATGTCAACAATCCCTGATTTCTCTTTCTTGAAAGTTTTCCCAAAGACAGGGTTTGCTACAGATAAATTTCTGTATTCTTCTGCCGGGATGTTCAAGATTGTTTTCAGAAAAGCCTTTGTGTTGTCGATGTTCCGTTTCTCGCCGAAGATCTGCTTAAAAGCGAAGTCCTCCAGCGGAGAGATAAAAGTGTCTTTTTTCATGTGTAACCTCACATATAATAGCTCCAGAGATCATACGACCACTGGACAGACCTTTCCCCGCAGGAAAAAATCTGCATATATATATGGGTTCAAAGTGGCGTTTTGCTTTATCGATTTCGGAAAAATTCGTAAAAAAAGTGAAAAATTTTTGGGGAAAGAAGAATTTAACCACGAACCACACTAACCTCACGAACTTTTCGTCCGTCTCTTCTTCTTAAACCTAAAGAAGCTCAGATAGCTGTCTGGGATTACTTGGGCTTAAGACTAAGACATCAAAGCTAGAGTTCGTATGGTTCGAGTGGTTCGTGGTGGATCTTCTTCATCTTCTCTTTTCTACAAAAAAAAAGCGTGGTTCGCAGACCACGCTATATATTACAGCACCGTTAGGTGCAACTATAAACCTTTACATTTCTGTTGTTGCGGGCGATGGCCTGGCGAATCAACTTGAAGTTCTGTGCGACAGTATTGACTTTTGGGTCTTTGTCTGCACCACCGGCAATAACCGGGAACTGTTCAGTCTTCTTCTTGCTATTTGCCAAGCGAACATTACCAGTCGCCGTCGGCATCAGCTGGACAATAGGGGTCACGTGGGGCAAATCATCATCCGGGCCAGCCACAGCTCCCAGGGCAATATCTTCGAGGAAACCTCTAACATTCCCTCCCAAAAGGCCTGTTTGAATTCCCAATTCTGTGCCAGTCCAAGTGTATTTTCCGCCAGGGGCATTGTATGTCACGTGAATCTCAGCAAGACCACAATCATTGCTATTAAGACGCGTTTTATCGGTTGGGACCACCAGTTTATACCCAGCCAAAATACTATTAACAGTATCATCCAGTATTGTGTCCGGATAATTGGACACTGTCAAGGCCCCAACCCTGTAAATCGGCCATGGGAAATAGTCCCCGGGCGCCGCGACGTCATATGGATTTGGTTCGACTTGCGCATTCGCAGGTCTGTAATCTTTAAGGCCAATGCATCCGGTTTTTCCACAAACGCCAGTGTCATTGGTCAATCCATCCCTGATTCCGTGTCCATCAGCTAGATATTCGCAGTCCGCCGGTTTTGCCTGATCATTCAACCATTTCTGTATCAGCTCTCCATCAATGAAGAATTTCAATGCCCCAGCATCGACATTGTAGCTATGTTTGCCATCTTTAAGGATTTCCACCCAGGTATGGAGAGGAATGTTTCCCACGTTCTCAGTTGCACTGTATGCAGGATCTATCGTGTTGGCGAAAGCCTGTATTTTTCCATCGGTGAAGTTAGTGTCGTTTGTCGAGCCGTTTCTGTAAATTTCTCGTCCAGCGACTTTGCCATAACTTTTAAGGCCAGCACAATCATCCTTTCCGCAATTGCCTTTATCATTGGTCAAACCATCGCTAAGTCCGTGCCCGCCAATGCTTTTGTATGTGCAGGTTTTGCCGCCTTTGTCATCATCGCCGCAGCTTGCAAGCACAAATGCCGCAATTGCCAGTAAAATCAAAATTTTATTTTTCATAATTAACTCCTTTTTAAGCCGCTTAAATTATTTGATTGTCATGCATAGTGCCTGACACCGTAGTTGCCTAGTGTCTATCTTCTTACAAGTACACCACATATGGTGTTGTTTTTTGTAACCGCGCACGCAGTTTGGCAAAAATTCTGATTTAGTTTGGCAAAAACGCTATTTTTACCCTTGTATTACCGTGTATTATAGAGCATTTGCGTGCGGAATTTGCCCTATAAATTTTCTTACAGCCTCTTTGCTAATATCAATGTTTTTTTCATTTTTTATCATTTCTGATATTTCTTTGCAATTTTTTCGTTGTTCTATATACAGATTTGTTACATAATCTTCGAGTTTATTTCGCCATATTTTATTATTGGATTTTTTCAAGAATACTCCTCTTTAGTCCTTATTTATTAATTGCGCTTCTTGGCAAGCGTGGTATAGAACACCTTCCCATTTTAACCTCTTACAAATTACAACTTTTTGACACAAAAGTAGCTAAGTCCCACCGATTAATGCACCAGTTTTTTTCATCATCTTGATATGCTTTAATTTCTTTTTTATAAACCAACCTATACACAGTTAAATAATTAATATCAAAAAACATTGCTACTTCTTTAATTGAAAGAATACAAGGAAGCGTTTTTATTTTTTGAATCATTATATTACTTAACAAATATCACCTCTTATAAAAACCTCCTCCCGGGATGAAAAAACGAAAAAGCCCGGAAGGAGTTACCCTTTAAAAGTAGCGTTTATGCTTGAATGTCCGCCCAGCAGATCGCGTCTACGATAGGAACAGGGAACGGCTTTGATTTACCGTATAATTCCCAGGCTGATGGGTTATCAATCTTGGTAGCTTTTGAGAAGAACGGAAGCGGCGCAAGCTGCGCGTCTATATCGTCTATCGCGCAGTAAGGCAGCCAATGCGGCGCGTCGGTTGCGATAGCACAGGCTTTTTTATTTGGAATAACCGGAATGTCCGCTTTCAACTTATAATCATAATAAGTCGATGCAATACGGCGCAGCGTAAACCCTGGGAAGAGGATTGCGTTATCTGACAATGTAATGCCGAGGCTGTTATTCTGTAACTTTAATATCTGGTTAACAACCAAATTAAAAGCTGTTGAATTGACCAGGACGGTTAATTCATTGCCGAAACTGTTACCCTTTGCCAAGTCTCCCATAGCTAAACAGTCTTTTATAATGTCTGCCATTGTTACGGTGTTATCGTCCCATTTCTTTGCAACGGTATGGGTTTTTGTTTTTCCAAAGTCGGCGGTGTACAGTTCCGAATTGTCGGCTAACGCGCCCCGGACAGAATAGTTTATTTTTCCTGTCAATGACTGTGCTGCGAGGGCTTCGGTTGTCGCGTGTGATATTCTACGAAGCTGATCAACTTTTTGATCTATCTCCGCTTGTGCGTTCTCGGTAAAGCCCGCAGCGAGTAGATCGTTAAGATCGGCGGCGGTCAGTGTCATGCTTGTTTCAATGGGGAACGGTTCATAACCGCTTGCGCCTTTTTTATCGCTTATCGGGACCGCCTGCGTACCTCTCATAATTACAGGTACATTTTTTACTTCTTTTGGAAGGTCTTTTAGCGCAACGATTGATCGCGGATAGTTTGATCTTTTTGATTCCGGGTATACCAAGTCCATGATAGGGCTTTTAATTTCCGGGAGGCGTTCAAGCCGTCCAATATTTGATTCAAGCGTGAAATACTTTGCAAGATTTAATGTTTGTATATTCATCTTATATACTCCTTAAAATGATTTTTTAGACAAAATAAATTTGGCTGTTTTCCTGAACGGCGGCTAGTTCTGCCGCGCTCAATTTATCGCCATTTGCTTTTACTGCTTCATCGGCGTTGAATGTGCCGTGAAGTAATACTCTGGCGGTTGTAGTAGACGCTGAAATATCGTCAAGAGCGATACGCGCGGATCCACCTGGCGTTGTAAAATTGTACGGCTCAAATTCTCCGGTTGTTTTATCCAGTGATAAAAAACCGTTAATTTTACATACTGATCCTTCTTTGATTTTTCCTGAAATAATAACGGGTTGGTGTCCTTTTGTTAGCCCCGTACCCTCAATCTCAATTCTTCCAAGATCCATAGGTTTTTCTCCTTATCCTTTATTTTTCAAGCGGCTGTAGTCGCGCTTGTTTTGGTTTTGCCCGTCAAGATCGCTAAGGTTTAACGCCCCTTCCTTGACAGGTGACGGCATAGAAGACACTACACGGATAAGCGTATCAATTGCGCTTATTTTTTCCGTCCCTCCTGCGCCGTCTGACAGTTCAATAATTTTTCCCGGCTCAATAGCGGCGGCGATTTGAAAAAATCGCTCCTGCTGCGTTGTCGGAATTTTTGCGGCGTTCAATGCGCTTTGTAACCGTTCTTTTTCGGCTGCGGCTTTAAACTTGATTGAATCGGACAATTCAACACTTTTCTCTTTTAGTTCGTTTTTAAGCCGTTCGTTTTCGTCCTGAAGTTTTTTCGCTTCCTCTTCTGTCACGTTGTTTTCCTCCTTTTTTGGTTTTACAGGTTCAGAGAGATTCATCATAAATTCGCCTAACGCCGGGAATAATACTTGAGTGTCTGAATTATCGGCGGCGGCGATTTTAAGCGGTTCCTTAATTTTTGCAATTAATTTTTTAACGGCCGGCGGTTCCTGTCCTAAGTAAGCGAGATGATGAAGATACATTTTACCGTCTTTGGCGCGTTGCCTTGCGCCGATTGAAACGTCCGGGTAAAACCCTAAATCAACAGCGTCGGCGAGGGTGTCATGCTCTTCAATGTCCGCATAAAGAGAATTTCCGTTATTGTCGCTGTAGACAGATACAACATTACCAAGGCGCGGCGAGGCTGCGTCTGAATAATGTCCGAACTGGATCGGGGCGCTGCCTATATCGGAAAATGTTTCCTCTATTTCTTTTATGTCTTTAGCGGTAACGATCTGATGATTTTCCGTTGTGCCGTAAATACCGGTGCGGACTATCTCTCGTTTTCTAATTCTCATAAACATATTAAAACAGGAAAAAACAAGTAATACTGTAAAGGAGTTAAACCTACGTAAACTAATTATTAAAATATTTGATATAATAAAAATATATATTTGGAGGGGTATATGTTTTCTACTGTAAAACAGACAGCCGTATTTCTAAATCTAAGTGTAAGACAAGTTTATCATTTAATTTTTATGAATAAGATAGAAGCTATAAAAATAGGTACTATTTGGCGTGTTGTTTCTGACAGTGCCAAGGAATATAAAACAAATATTGCAGCGTGATAAAAAGCCCGTAAACTGTCCGATCTAAGCATTGCCGTATTGTTTTACCTTTTTTCAAAATCGATTGATTATACCCCGCTAAATTTTCACTAATGACTATGTTTAAAAGCACTCTGAGACGGCAAATTTCCTTATTTTTTAAATAACTCGAAAATTCACATCACAGTAAAAAAATTTCAACGTTTTTTCAACGGTCTATAGCCTCGTGGTGAGGTTTTATTTCTTAAATGGTGGAAATATACATTGGGCGGTTTTCTGGCT
>Ga0209755_10006264_pt1 | contig 13246 bp, 8 predicted proteins | sample TergutCo191P1_FD_187301 | JGI IMG/M metagenome (GOLD analysis project Ga0209755, IMG submission 187301) | Cornitermes sp. P1 segment gut microbial communities from Petit-Saut dam, French Guiana - Co191P1 (SPAdes) (version 2) | ecosystem: Host-associated > Arthropoda: Insects > Digestive system >... | reverse complement strand
ATCATAAATTTCCGGGCGTGTATACTGCGGGTACTCCAAAAGACCGCCGGAAAAGCTTTCCTCGTCCAGCGACTCGGGCGTAATCACCCTGCCAATCAGCCGGTAGGTCGCGTCTACAATCGCCAGTGCCGCAACCTCGCCGGAGGACAGCACGTAATCGCCCACCGAGACCTCATTATCAATATACAGATCTATCACCCGCTGATCAATACCCTCGTAACGCCCGCAAAGCAGCACCAGCTCCCGTTCCCTGGCCAGTTCCCCGGCCAGCGACTGGTCGAAAGGGCGGCCGGAAGGGCTAAGGTAGATAACCCGGGTCCCCGGTTCCCGATCCCCGGCCCCTTTTTTCGGCACCCCGGCCACTTCCAGGGCACGTCCCAGCGGCTCCGGAAGCATCAGCATTCCCGGGCCGCCGCCGTAGGGCGCGTCGTCGCAGGTTTTGTGCCTGTCGAAAGCGAAGTCCCGGATATTGATCGCCCTGTAGTCGATAATTCCCCGGGCAATCGCCTTCGCCATGATCGACGTGGCGAAAAAAGCGTCGGTGATCTCCGGGAAGAGCGTCAGAACTGTGTATCTCATTCCAGAACCCAGGCGTTTTTGAGAACCACCTGCCTTTTTTCCAGATCGACGTCGCTGAAAAATTCCTCGCGGAAGGGAACCAGCCTTGTTTCCCCGTCCTGTAGCCGAATCTCGGCAAGGTCGCTTCCGCCGGCGTCGATAACGGACACAATCTGCCCCAGAACCTCCCCGGTCTCGGCCCGGTCGCCGGAAGCCGAAACCACCGTCAGCCCCTTTAGATCCTCGACGTAAAATTCCCCCGGGCGCAAAGGTGCCGCGTCCTCCCGGCTTACCAGCAGTTCCGCCCCGGTAAGCTTTCTGGCCTCCTCCGGGCTGTTAAACCCGGCAAAGCGCATCACCATGGCCGGCGGAACCTGGGAACTTTCTTCTATATCCATAACCCGGTCCCTGCCGTCCTTACGCAAGGTCACGGACTTTAGCCGCAGCAAATGGTCCGTTTCGCCTGAGAGCGATTTTACCTTTACGAACCCCTTCAACCCGAAGGGCGCACCGACAATCCCGGCGACAAACTGTTTGGTCATTCAGCCCAGTATAGATGCCTGGGCCGGTTTCTTCAACAGGACAGGAATCGGTGCCTTCTATGATTTATGTGATTTATGTCAGGGGAAAAATTTTAAACATTTTTTTTGACATAAATCACAGGAGGGGAAAACGACCACCACCCAAAACACACTTTTTCTCCAAAAAATCGAAACCTCCACCCTGTAATGTCCTTAAAAAGACTGTACCCAATCCACCCCCTTGAAACATCTTTCAAAAGACGTTAAAATTTGTGCTTGTATGGTTATCGTAGGGAAAAATTCCGTTACGCCATTACGGGATGTGCTTAACGAAAAAGGGTATATCGATATCTGCCTCAAGGAGAACCTTTCCATCATCTGCATCAACAGGCACACCAGAAAAGACCGATGCATGCCCTTTAACGCCATGTATGGCAACAACAAGGAATTCTGGCTCCAGCATTCGGACTGGGAGTACTTTTTTTCCAATGATGACCTCCAAAAGATAAACGACAAAATGGCAAAATCGACATTTCATATGAAGCTCATGAAAGACGACTATGAAATGCCGAAAACGGAGAATGTCGGCACGCTTCTTCCCATAACTGGGGAAGGAGAAGTCGATCTGGGATATGGCAGGGAATACGATGCCATTGCGGACATGAACGACGGCGACCGGGTCCGGCAAATAAAGAAAAACAAGGAGCGGCTGGACAATCTGATGGCCATGAAGCCAAGGCAGGAAAACCTTGTTACCGAGGCTCTGGTCGAGACCGCGCGGGATGCCATCCTGCACAATCATGCATCGCTGATGAACGCAATGAATCTTCCCACGGGTGACGCAAAAAAACAGACACAGGACCTTGTGGATTCCACCCGCGAGCTGGTAAAGGCTTCCATTCAACTTATATCGACCAACATCTTCAACAACGAACTCATGAACGCCCTTGTGCTAAAGTCCAACGGCACCATCATCCAGCATATGACCCGTGTGTACCTGAACGGACTTGCCTTCCTGTCGTACTTTAACAAGCAGGTTTCAAGCTCCCACGTGATCAACAGGATACGGGTTTCCTTCGACGAGAAATACCGGCGCTTTTACCAAACCCTGCTGCCGCACATTCACCCGGATCATTTCAGTCTGGAAAGGATTTTTCTCGGTGGAATGCGCGCAATAAGCGAACTTGATTTTTACAATTGGGCGACCGGGTTTCTGATCCACGACATAGGAAAAGCCACCGCCGTGGAATACCACGAGGGCGAGGCGGCTTATAACCGCGATGTTGTAACGGAGCATGTCAGAGTTGGGTTTGCCAACATCGTCGGCAAGACGAATTACCCACAGGAAGCCGCCCTGATTACCGGGTATCATCACGAGTACTACGGCGATCCGGGAGGCTACGGGGTTTTCAGATCCTATTTCGAGCAGTACAAAAGCAGAAACACGTTTGTCAAACAGAGTTTCTGCATTTCCTACGAGCTTCCGCCGGTGCTGGACTACAAAGTGCTTGCCTACTTTCCCGCTAAGGTTCTGGAAATAATCGACGTGTTCGACAGCGTAACCGATCCCCACCGTAAATACCGCAGGGCGATGAGTACCGAGGAAGCCCTGGACATGATGCGTGAGGAATTCATCATCAAGCACCCGAAGCTTGACATTATCATTTTCGATATTTTCGCGAACTTCGCGATGGAGGCTCCGGATGCCTGGCAGCCGCACAAAACGAACACCATAATACAGCAGTCCCTACAGGAATCTGGCCTTTTCGACCAGTCCGTAGATTCCCCGTTCCGGCGGATCTGACGTAGGGGTCTTTTTTCCTGAGGGGGCATGTTCCCCCTCTTGCAAAAAAGCTGGCACAACCCGGCCCGGACCCCTTGGCCTAAACCAGCAAGCCCTCCATCCCCCGGTTCACTGCGGAAACGAGGGCCAGAACCGAAGCCATCGTAATGTCGTTATGCACCCCGACACCCCAGACCGGTTTGCCGGCTCTGTCGTGGATCTTAACGTAAGCCGCCGCCCTCGCGTCGGAATCGCTTTCCAGTGCGTGCTGGACGTAATCGGCAAAGCGGAAATCCAGTGCGCGCTCCCCAGTGGGGTTCCCCTGCCGCAGCGCATGGCTTACCGCGTCCAGCGATCCGTTGCCGGTCCCGGTTAGCCCGTAACGCTCGCCATTAAAGGCAAGCTTAAGGTCGGCAAGCGTCCGGTCACCGTCGCGCCGCCAGTCCACGCCCTCCAGCGAAACCGGCGTACACACGTTCACATACCCGGAATTAAACGCCTCCAGAATTTCCTGCGGGCTAAGCTCCTTGTGCGCCTTGTCGGAAACGTCCTTTATAAAGTACCCAACCTCCGGCTTGAGCTCCCGGGGCAGGTGGTAACCGAAATTGTTTTCCAGTATAAACGAAATGCCGCCCTTACCGGACTGGCTGTTGATGCGAATCACGTCCGTTTCGTATTCCCGGTTCACGTCGCTGGGATCCAGCGGCAGGTAGGGCACCGTCCAGAGCTTCTCGTTCCGCTCCTTCCGGAACTGCATCCCCTTGGCAATCGCGTCCTGATGCGATCCGGAAAAGGCGGCGAAAACCAGCTCGCCGGCGTAGGGATGGCGCGGACTCACCGGAAGCCCGGTTGCCTCCTCATAGGTACGCACGATTCCGGGCATGTCGGAAAGGTCGATCCCCGGGTCAACCCCGTGGGTGTACAGATTGAGCGCGAGTGTAAGCAGGTCCACGTTGCCCGTCCGCTCGCCGTTCCCTAGGATCGTGCCCTCCACCCGGTCGGCACCTGCCAGCAGGCCCATCTCGGCGGCGGCCACGGCGGTTCCCCGGTCGTTGTGCGGGTGCAGCGAGATAACCACGTTCTCCCGGTATTTCAGGTGGCGGTTCATGTAGGCAACCTGCTGGGCGTAAACGTGGGGCATGGAAGCCTCCACAGTGGCCGGCAGGTTTATAATCACCCGGCGTTCGGCGCGGGGCTTCCATACGTCGATCACCGCGTTGCAGATCCTCAGCGCGAACTCCGGCTCCGTGCCCGTAAAACTTTCCGGCGAGTACTCGAAGGCAAACTCCGTTTCCGGCATCTCGCAGGCGAGTTTGTCGAACAGCCTTGCCCCCTCCTCGGCGATGGCGATAATCTCGTCCTCCGACAGCTTGAAAACCTGCTCCCTCTGCGCCTGCGACGTGGAATTGTACAGATGCACGATCGCCCTGGGCGCACTCTTAATCGCGGCGAATGTCTTCTCTATAATGTGCGATCTGGACTGGGTAAGCACCTGAATGGTCACGTCGTCCGGGATAAGGTTCCCGTCTATAAGGGTCCGCATGAACGCGAACTCGGTTTCGGACGCGGCGGGAAAGCCCACCTCGATTTCCCTAAAGCCGATCCCCAGCAGGAATTTGTAGTAGGCAAGCTTTTCGTCCAGACTCATCGGGGTAATCAGTGCCTGATTGCCGTCCCGCAGATCGACACTGCACCAAATCGGTGCCTTGGTAATTCGATCCTGTTTTACCCAGTCGGTATGTTCCCCCGGCGGCATGTAGTATAAAGGTCGGTACTTTTCGACGTGTTTCACGTTTCTGTCCTCCTGCATAGCACTTGGACTTTACCATAAACCGGCGAATTTCAACAAGAGGGGAAATGTTGCAACGCCGGCATCCTGCCCAGAGCCTTCCGCAGAACCCCGATGTCGGCCTCGGTACCGGGACCTCCCGGCCGCAGTTCCTCCAGATCAACGTCAAGTTTAAAAGGCCGGCGGGCGATGTGCTCCGGGTAATGCGCGTCGGACGATGTTATAAGGGGATAGCCCAGGGTGTCCAAGGGCGAGCCGTTTGCCGCCGGCGGGATGCGGACGCACTCCAGTGCAGCCCAGGGGCCGTCGGTAACCACCCCAAGCTGGCTACTCATGGAAAAGGCCGGGCGATCGACGTGGGCTGGAATCACTATGCCGGAATATTCGGCCACCTTTGCCCCTATTTCCTCGACAGAAAGCGCGAGGGGATTCAGCAGGTAGTATTCGACCTCGCCGTCGATGTTGTCGTCCTCGTCAGTGTAAACCTGATCCCCGGCCTTGTCCGGATCGTTGGGAAAGGGCGTAAGTATCGAATAGGCGTATTTGCCAAAAGCAAGGCTGGCCTCCAGACTGGTAAAAAGGCACAGCGCGTGAATTTCCTCGCTGGTGGTTGCCTCCATGCCGAAAACGGGTATAATGCCGAACTTTGGGCAGAGCTTCGCGAAGGCTGGGCAGTTGAGGCTGGAGTTATGGTCGGTAAGGGCCATTACCCGCAGACCCTTTCCCGAGGCGATCTCCAGCATCCGTCGCGGGGACAGACTCAGCGAGCCGCAGGGGGAGAGGCAGGAATGGTTGTGAAGATCGGTAAGCAATGCCATCCAGGTATTATACCATGGAAACCGGTGTTCCGGCCTTTATCCGCGCCGGGCAAAGTGTTAAAATATAGGCAGGGTGATTTTATGATGCGGAACAATAACGGCACGGGCAATTTCCGGGAACTCCCCCACGAGCTGAAAAAGGAGATCGAATTCCGGGAATCTCTGGTGCACAAGGTGAACATGGTCAACACCGCATCGACGATCATTTTGCAGTCCGAGTTTTGCGAATTCGAGAACGGCCTGCTTGGAAGCATGGGCATGTTGGCCAAGGCCGTGGACGCGGACCGCGTGTGCATCTGGAAAAACCACATGGCCTGCGGCGAGCTTTACTGTACGCGGATGTTCGAATGGTCGGTAATCCCAAGACCACGGGACGGCCAGGGGTTTACGTCGGACGTGTCGTACATGGAAAGGCTGCCGGGATGGGAAACGATTTTGTCGCAGGGGGGCTGCATCAACAGGCTTGTGCGGGAGATGTCGGCTCTGGAACGGGAATATCTTGCCACGCAGGGCACGGTATCGGCATTCGTTGCACCGGTATTCGTGAAAAACACATTCTGGGGATTCATTGCCTACGACTACTGCCGTAGCGAACGCCTTTTTTCCACGGACGAGCAGTCGATTATGCGTTCCACCGGTATGCTGCTGGTGGCCGCCCTGCTTCGCCACGAAATGATGGCGGACTTACAGGCATCGGCGGACAAACTGGAGGCCGCGCTAAAGGAAGCGCAGGAGGCCAGCACCGCGAAGTCAAGGTTTCTGGCGCACATGAGCCACGAAATGCGTACCCCCCTTAACACGGTAATCGGCATGTCTGGGCTAATCATGGAAGGCGACGGGCTAAGCGACGAGACCTACGCGAGCCTTGAAAAAATAAACCACGCCGGTTCCACCCTTCTTAACACTGTGAACGGCATTTTGGACATTTCCAAAATCGAGGAGGGTAGGTTTGAGCTTGTGCCGGTGGAGTACGACATTTCCAGTCTGATTAACGATGCCGTTACACAGAACACCATGCACGTGGCGGACAAACCCATCAGCTTTGTTCTTGACGTTGACGGGAGCCTACCGCAGCGTCTGTACGGGGACGATCTCCGGATCAAGTATATCTTCAACAACCTTCTCTCCAACGCCTTCAAGTACACAACCGAAGGGACGGTGAGGCTCAGCATAAGCTGCGAACGACATGAAAAAGATATGTGGATGACGGTCGTTGCCAGCGACACCGGCGTGGGCATACGCGACAAGGACATGGGCAGCCTGTTTACCGAGTATACAAAACTTGACATAAAGTCCAACCGCAAGATAGAGGGGACGGGGTTGGGGCTGGCCATAATGAAAAGCGTGGTCGAGATGATGGACGGGTCGGTCTCGGCGGAAAGCGAGTACGGAAAGGGCAGTGTCTTTACCGTAAGGTTTAAACAGCAGGCCGTAAGCGACGCGACAATCGGAACGGAAGCCGCCGATAATCTTAAAAGGTTAAATTACCCTGGACGCGAACGGCGACGGGTATCCCCCGTAAAGCGGACAAGACTTCCGGGAGCACGTGTTCTGGTAGTTGACGACGTTTCCACAAACCTTGACGTTGCCTTGGGCGTGATGAAACCCTACGGGATGAAAATCGACTGCGCGGCAAGCGGGCAGGCAGCCATCAACGCCGTACGCGAGGAGAAGGTCAGGTACGATGCCATTTTCATGGATCACATGATGCCCGAAATGGACGGGATCGAGGCCGTCAGGCATATCAGGAACATAGGAACCGACTATGCCAAAACGGTGCCGATAATCGCCTTTACCGCAAACGCCATTGTGGGAAGCGAGGATATGTTTTTAGGCAACGGTTTTCAGGCCTATGTCTCAAAGCCCATAGACATGACCCGCCTTGACTCGGTGATTCGGGAATGGGTAAAAAGCGGTGCCGCCCCTGTTTTGGATGCCAAAATCGCGGGGCTGGACATGGACAAAGGTCTTGAGCGTCTGGGCGGCGATACGGAATCCTATATACAGATTTTGCATTCCTACATCGCGGGTGTCAGGCCGCTTTTGGACAAGATGGGGGACGTAAACAGGGAAAACCTTGCAGCCTATGCCGTCGCCGTACACGGGATAAAAGGCTCCAGCGCGAACATCGGCGCGGATGCCCTTGCGGACAGGGCCAAGGCAATGGAGGAAGCGGCCGTCAAAGACGATTTCGATTTTGTAAACACCGGTAACAGGGATTTGATAAACGATACGGAAAAACTGATCGACGACCTGCTCGTGTTTTTGCGGTCGAACGGACGGGAACGCGAAAAGCCGAAAAGAAACAGGCCCGACGGCGGGACCTTGGACAGGCTAAGGTCGGCATGTGAGGAAGGCGACATTGACGCGGCGGACGCGGCCATGAATGAAATCGAAAAATACGGCTACGATTCCGACGAAGGGCTTGTAGCGTGGCTAAGGGAAAACGTTGACGGCATGAACTACACGGCAATTGCGGAAAAACTTGAGGAGTATAAATAATGGGAACGATTATTGCATGTATTGGCAGTGGGAACATGGGTTCCGCTTTGATGAGGGGCATTGCCCGAGTTGCCGGCGACACGGGCATTGGTTTTACCGACGTGGACACGGAAAAGGCGAAAACGGCGGCGGCCGGGCTTGGGGCGAAGGTGTACTCTTCCAATATAGAGGCGGCCGAAAACGCGGATTATGTTTTCCTTGCGGTAAAACCGCAGGGTCTGGAAAATGTTCTTGGGGAAATCGGCCCCGTGGTTTTAAGAAGGCTGGCGGCGGGCACTGTCCCGGTACTCGTTTCCATGGCGGCGGGCTGGAGTATCGATAAAATCCAGTCCGCCATTTCCGGCGACACGAAGGTGCCGGTGGTGCGAATAATGCCGAATACCCCGTCCCTTGTTTCGAAGGGAGTGATCGCCCTTGCCGCCTCGCCGGAAGTTCCCCCGGAAAAAAACGCCGAACTTAAAACGATGCTTGACGGCGCCGGAACCGTTGACATCATTGCCGAACACTACTTTGACGCGGTAATCGGGCTTTCTGGTTCCGGACCGGCTTATGTGTGCATGTTTATTGAGGCCCTTGCCGACGGCGGCGTTCTGGCCGGGCTTCCACGGGACAAAGCCCTTCTGTACGCCGCCAGCACGGTACTTGGCTCGGCGGCAATGGTTTTGGAAACCGGGAAACACCCTGGCGAGCTCAAGGACATGGTATGTTCACCCGGAGGCACGACCATTGCCGCCGTCGCCGCGCTGGAGGCCGGCTCGTTCAGGTCCGCTACGATCAGGGCCGTGGAAGCCTCTTGGCGGCGTTCCCTGGAACTGTCAAAGCCGCAAGGGGGCTCCAAGGGGTGATTGACATCGCACCGAAAGAGGCACTATGATCGCTAACAAGCCATGAGTACTTTACAACTATCGCCTTACCGCCTGGGTAAAGCCCGCGAGATGTTCAATCTCTTCAACGTCTTTAACGCCCTTTCGTGGAGCATGATGGTGGGGAGCATTATCACCCTGTTTGCCATACGTCTGGGCGCGTCCTCCACCTACATCGGCATGCTTTCGGCCCTGCTTTACGTGTCGCTCTTTTTCCTGCCGCTGGGCCGGCTGCTTGCGCGGCGGCTTAGCATAATCGGCATTTTTAGCCTTGCCTGGATTGTTCGCGCGCTGGGGATGATCCCGGTGGTGCTGGCCCCGCTTGCTGTGCATATGGGTAACGAGGATTTGGCACTGGGGCTGACCATGCTGGGTGTGGCCATTTTCCACGTAACGCGCGGAATCGGAATGGTGGGCAACACCCCGGTTCTTAGTTCTCTTACGCAAGGGCCGGATCGCGGCAGTTACATGACCCAGATACAGATTATCAACAGCGCTACCGGGATGGTGTCCGGTTTCGCGATTGCGATTCTGCTGGGCAGGGAACCGCCGCTTTTTCTTTACTCAATTATCATGGCGGCCGGCATTGTCTGCGGGATAACAAGCGGGCTTATGATACGGAAAGTGCCGGAACCGGTTAGCGAGACGAAGACCGAAAAAGTTCGCCTTACAGCCATTTTCCGTGAGGCGTTTTCCCAGCCCTCGATCAGGCTTTTTCTTGTAATCTTCATGATTGTCGCGGTGGTTTCCGGGGTGTCCAGAACCTTTCTTGTGGTGTACGCCCGCGAGGTGTTTTATCAGGACGACGGCATGGTGCTTCTGTACACGGTCTTCGGCGGCCTGGGGCATTTGCTGATAGGGATGATGGTAAAGTTCTTTATCGACAGGATCGGCGCGAAGCCCCTGTTTATCATCTGCGTGCTGATAGGACTTGTAACGATGATCCCCATCCTGTTTTTTCCGCGCGCCGCCATCGAAAACCTTACCATGGCGATTCTGTTTCTGGCGTTTCTGTTTTTCATGCTCAACTTTGGCTTTCTAGGTTCCGAGGGGATCGCGCAGACCTACTTTCTGGGACTGGTTCCGCCGGCAAGAATGCTCGACATGGGCATACTTTACTTTTTCGTTTTCGGTGTCGCCGGGGCGGGGGGCTCCTTTCTCGCGGGGCTTTTGCTGGACACCCTTATGTTTATCGGTCTTTCCCCGTTTGCCTCTTTCAAGATACTTTTCGCGGTAATCATCGCGCTTACGGGGATTGCCGTTTTCATGCAAAGAAAGCTTACACCCCTAGGGGCCCTTCCCTTGGCCGGCGCGGTAAAGGTGATGTTTTCGTACCGGGACTTACAGGCGATTTCGCTGCTGGATCGACTGGACAGGAGTCAGGATTTTCAGGAGCAGGAACAGCTTTTGGACGCGCTGCACAGGAACCCTTCGCAACTGTCGATAAAGGGCCTTTTGGATCAGGTAAAGTCCCCAAGGCTTGCCACGCGCATGGAAGCAATCCGCGCGCTTGAGCGGCTGGACCGTTTAAACGAGGCTGCCGAAAAGGCGCTTGTCAACGATGTTATCAATAGCCAGTTTACGACGGCGTACATATCCGCCCGTACCCTAGGGAATCACGGATACACCCCCGCCATTCCGATCCTGCGGGAACTTGTCTCGTCCACGGATTACATGCTTGCGGGCGAGGCGATGATCGCGCTTGCCAAACTTAGGGACTCCGCGTTCTGGCCCCGGCTTGAGGAGATTATCGTAAACACCCAAAACCCCAGGCTGAAAATCATGGGCGTGGAATCGATCGCCATTTACCGTTCGCCGGACTCACTTAACACACTTATCGGCATACTGAAAGACGCAGATCCGCCCCCTTACCTGCACGACGAGGTCGTAATCGCGATGTCGGAAATAGTGGGCATCCAGAACCAGTTTAACCGTAGCCTTGTCCGTTTTCTGGCGGAACCGGCCCTTGCCCCCGCCTTGGCAATTGACGCGGCGGATACGGCGAGTGAATTTTTCGCGTCAAGCCTTGGCGTGGGGAAGAACAGGGGCAAGCTTGCGCCTATCGCGAAACAGGCGGAAAGCATTCGCGCCGCGGTGTCGGTGTTGGTGCAGGATAATGATCCGGTGCCTCTTTCCGATTGGATACGGGAGTTTCCGGTTTCGGCCTTTTCGGACAGGCCATACTTTAAAACCGCTCAGGCTGTTTTTTCACAGGCCCTGCTGGATGCCGAGGCGGTTTCCCACAGACAGTTGCAACTTTTGATAAGCCACTGGGCGGCGCACCAGATAAGGGAATGGACGAAAAAGCTGAAGTAAGCGTCATGCGTCCGTTATCTCCTGCACCTGACACAGCCGCCTGTACAAGCCGTCCTGCTCTATAAGTTCCGCATGGCTTCCCGACTGCACGATGCGTCCTTTTTCGAAAACGAAAATGACATCGGCACCACGAACCGTGGAAAGACGGTGCGCGATGGTTATGATCGTGCGGGTGCCGGCAATCTCCTGAATCGCCTGTTGAATCTTCGCCTCGGTTTTTACATCGACCGACGCGGTAGCCTCGTCCAGAATAAGCACTGGGGCCTGACACAGCACCGCCCGGGCAATGGCGATACGCTGCTTCTGCCCACCGGAAAGCTTTACCCCCCTCTCCCCCACCTGGGTGCGGTATCCTTCCGGCATCTGTATTATGTCGTCGTGTATCCTTGCCGTCCGTGCCGACGCTTCGATTTCCGCAAAGGTGGCATTCGGTTTCGCGAAGGCGATATTTTCCTCTATAGTGCCGTTAAACAAAAACGTGTCCTGCAAAACCATTGAAACATTTTGGCGCAGGCTTTCCAGTGTTATGTCGCGAAGGTCGTGCCCGTCAAGGCAGACCCTTCCGCCCGTGGGATCGTAAAACCGCGAGACAAGCTGGCTCAACGTGGTTTTGCCAACGCCGGTGGCACCGACAAACGCGGCCATCTGCCCGGGCTTTATGTCGAACGACACGTCGTCAAGTACTGGCACGCCTTCGACATACGAAAAGCCCACGCCATCGAACGAGATGCGCCCCTCCGCTTTCCCAATGGCCCGTGCGCCGGGGCGGTCGGTGATGCTGCGTGGCGCGTCCAAAACTTCGATAACCCGTTCCGCCCCGGCCAGGGAATGCTGGACAGATTCCATGAGGTTGGCGATCCCGGTGATTGGCGCGTAAAACAGGGCCAGGTAAAGCATGAAGCCGACGATATCGGAAACCGAAAGCTGCCCCTGCCATGCCAGAAAACCACCGAACCCGACGACTATAACGCTGCCAATCGCGGTAAGGAATTCGACCCCGGGATGAAACACGGCGTTTAGCTTTAAGGCACGGAGCATGTGGCGGGTAAAGTCCTCGCCCTTGCGCCACACCTTTTCCGTCGCGGATCCCTGGCGGCCGAAAGCCTGTATCTCCTGTATCCCGGAAAAGTTGTCCTGCAACTGGGCCGAAAGCTCGCCCTGCGCCTTTTGCATCTTGCGAAAATTGGGTCGTACCTTGTGGCTGAAGAACCATCCGGACAGCAGGATGAAGGGGATGGGGATACATGTTATTAGCGCAAGGTTGGCATTGATATTAAAGAGAATTATGGTTACGCCCACCAGTGTAACGACGTTCGTGATTATGTCCGGCACGATGTGGGCATAGATTAGCTCGAAAGTGGCAACGTCGTTCATCACCCGACTGAGCAGTTCGCCAGTCTGCTTGTTGTGGAAGTAGTCCATCGAAAACGACTGTATGGCGTTGTAGGCTTTCATCCTCAGTTCCAGTACCAGCCGCCAGGCCGCCCTGTGCGAGCAGTAGCTGCTGAGAAACCGGAACAGGATGCGTGCCGTGAACAGGGCCAGCAGCCCGCCGGCCATCCAGAGGACGGTTTCGAAACTTTCCCGGGTCATGCCATCGGCGACGATGCCGGTCATCAGGGCCATTATCCTTGGGGCTATCAGGTTTACCGCCGTAAGCGCCAGTGTGCCAAAAATCGCCAGCGACAGCCAGCCCTTGTACCTTAGCGCCTCTCTCGCTATCCGCCACAGTGTTTTCATTTTGCACTTCCTGTTGGGATTTTACCGGCAATCGATTTGGTTGTACAGGTGATGAGGCGATTATGGAGAATCCCATGCTCTTACCAAACCTTGAAAATTCCCCGGTTCCGACATAAACTGATCCATGCACACGCATCCTGCGCTGCGGACAGCCCGCCGCCTGACGCTTATCGTACTGGGCGCCGCGCTCATGGCCTTTAATCTAAACACCTTCGTCCGCGCCGGCGGCCTTATTCCCGGGGGCTTTACCGGCGTGGCGATTCTGGCGCAGGAAATCTTCCAGGGGTTTCTGGGCGTGGCCATCCCCTTCAGCCTGGCACTGTTCGTGCTTAACGCCGTGCCGGCGGCCATCTGCT
>Ga0209755_10006263_pt1 | contig 13248 bp, 12 predicted proteins | sample TergutCo191P1_FD_187301 | JGI IMG/M metagenome (GOLD analysis project Ga0209755, IMG submission 187301) | Cornitermes sp. P1 segment gut microbial communities from Petit-Saut dam, French Guiana - Co191P1 (SPAdes) (version 2) | ecosystem: Host-associated > Arthropoda: Insects > Digestive system... | reverse complement strand
CGCGTCCTTATTTACACTGATCCCGTCGCTTAAAAGCGCGTTTGTTGAGCCTGTAGAGGCTCTGAGAAGATAGGAGGTTTTATGTTAAGAAAAATTATTTTTGTCGCCGCTTTTATTTTTCTTGCGGCCTTTGTTTTTCCGTGGATGCTGGGCGCGCAGACACCGACAGCCGCCGAGCTTCTCCGCCGCGCGGATAATAATGAAATCTACACTACGATTGAGTATGAAAGTGAAATCATTATCGAAAACGGCGGGCGCAGATTTGTAAAAACAATGAAAGCCTGGGCGAGAGGCAATACGCACAGCTTTATCGAATTTACAAATCCCGAAGACAGGGGTACAAAGTATTTAAAAAGAGACGGAAGGCTCTTTGTTTATTCGCCTGACACAGAAGAAGTAATGCTGATTTCAGGTCACATGCTGCGCGAGTCAATGATGGGCTCTGATATGTCATACGAAGACACGCTGGACAATGCGCCGCTTTCTAGCAGATACACGCCTGTTTTGGCGGGTTCTGAAACAATTAACGGACGGGACTGCTGGGTGTTGCAGCTAACGGCCAATAGCAGAACGGAAAGTTATCAGTCCAGAAAAATGTGGATAGATAAAGAACACGGCGACGTTCTTCGTTATGAACTTTTCGCTCTTTCCGGTGTTAAACTAAAAGAGTATAACCTGTTAAGAATCGAAGTAATCGGCGGCCGCCGTTTCCCCGTCGAAGCTGAAATACGCGATCTTATGCGAAGGGATTCAAGAACAGTTTTTAAAATGAAAAATGTTATCCTTGACAAACCAATCCCGGATTCGGTTTTCAGCCAGAGGAATTTGGAACGATAATGAGGAGTGAGGAATGTGAAATGAGGAGTGTGGAATGAAGAAGACATTGTTTTTATTTTTCATTACAATATTAGTTGTAAATACGCTTTACGCGCAGGTGACTTTTTCCGGCGTTCTTGATTCGACTGCGCTCATGAATGTTACAGCGGGGGATTCGCCTGATTTTACATTTGGTTTTGAAGAGTACGCAAATATGCGCTTTCAGGCAAGACTACGCGAGGGTGCGACAATAAACGGTGCTGTTAATTTAATCGCTGCATCGGGGTTTTATGCGCATAACGCGGCGGTTATGGCTGGCGCTGAGTTTCCGCTGACATCATACTACGGAGGAGAAAATTTCATCGCCGCGATTGAACTTGAACGCCTTCAGTTTCGCCTGCGCGGAGAGCACATCGATTTTAACGGCGGACTTTTCCGCCTGCCCTTCGGTTATAGTCAGGTGTGGGGGTCTTCTGATTTTCTTAACCCGAAAAATCCTTTAAAACCGGACGCAAGGCCGCGCGGCATTCTTGGCGCTTCTGTTACATGGTATCCAATCGATGAACTAAAGCTGCTTTTATTTTTCGCTTCTCCCCGCGACGCATTTGAAATAAAAGGCGGAGGATCGCTTTTTGGGATTTCGGCGGACAGGCACTGGGAAAAAGCAAGCGCTCAGGTTCTTTACACATTTGAAACTCCGCATAATAATTATGAAAATGGAATTCACCGCGCGGGACTTTCCGTGAAAGCGGATATAAAGGCGGGTTTTATTTTTGACGCGCTATACACTTATGATCCTCAGGAAGATTTCAGCATAGACGGATTATCACTGAGTTCCGGTTTTGATTATTCATTCCTTGGCGGAGATTTAATTATACTCGCCGAATATTTGTTTAACGGAAAAAAATCATCGACAGCAAAAGGGTACGGCGGAAATTTTTCCACAAATCATCACCTAAACTTAAGTTTTACTTATTTAATTAACGATTATACAAACATGAGCGCGGCGGTTATCGCATGTTATGATGATCTTTCATTTACGCCTGTTGTCAGCGTAAACCACGATTTGTTTCAGGGGGTTATTTTTACAATCAGCGCGATGGCGTCTTTTAACGATAACAGCAGGTTTAGTATTTTTACTTGTACAACAAGGGTTAGGATTCGGTTTTAGAATAACCTTCATTCTGTACGCAGAGGAATCTTACACTAAAATCTGATAATTTTTACCGCTGGTACAAGCCGCTTGCGGTTCTTTGATCGGTTCTGGTCCAGAATTGGCTGCGTCCGAAAAGCAGGATCGAGCCGTACATCTCAAGTGTGTCAACCTGGAATGTTCTTCTTCCTGAACTGCTGCCTGCAGGATGAAAAGTAATTCTGGCATTGTATATTCCGCCGTCTTCAGGATTTATTACATTGCCGCCGCTCCATGTGCCGTTTCGCTGCTTTGTCAGGCCGAAAATCCAGGGAGTACCTATAACAGGCATCGTGTTTACTCTTCCGGGAATCGGGAAGCCTGAGTAACTTGTTTTGCATCTTTCGGCGATTAAACCCGGCGGAAATTCTGTCATTGAAAGAATTTTTCCATACAGGACATTATTTTCGATATAAATCTGCCAGCCTGCTGTTATTTGGCCCGTATTTTCATCAACGCTGAGCCAGTAGCCTTCCACAGGTTCGCTCTGGGCAAAACAAACTGCGGCTGCCGCAAGCAGTATTAATAAAGTAGAAAATTTCTTCATAATGTTTCCTTATTTATTGTAAGAATTCCTTCTTCAAGTGTATAATGAAAATATGAAAATTGACAAGAAGACCTTTGGAATTTCTTCCAACGGAAAAAAAATAAAAATATGGACGCTTTCTGCAGGCGATATAAAATTTTCGCTTACCGATCTTGGCGCCGCTTGGACAAGCCTTTCCATTCCCTCACGCCACGGAAATGACGATGTGCTTCTGGGTTATTCAGGACTGGAAGGTTATATAAATGACGATAAATATTTTGGCGTAACAGTCGGGCGTTTCGCCAACAGGATAAAGGACGCGTCCTTTAATATTGACGGAGTAAAATACGCGCTGGAAGCTAATGACGGAAAAAACTCGCTTCATTCGGGAAGCAGGGGTTTCGCAAGGCGGTTATGGAAATCCGACGCCTACGAAGAAAACGAAGGGGTTTACGTGCGCTTTGAGCTTGACAGTCCGGAAGGTGATCAGGGATTTCCCGGCAGAATGAAAGCCGTTGTCAGCTACGGGCTTACAAAAACTGGCGAAATAATCTGCGACTATCACGCGAAAGTTGATAAACCCTGCCCTGTAAACCTGACAAATCACGCGTATTTTAATTTAGCCGGCGAAGGAAAGGGAAACATTCTTTCGCACGAAGTTCAGCTTTTTTCTTCAACTTATGTTGAAGTAGATAAAAACAATATTCCCACAGGACATCTTATTCCGTCAGAAGGCACATATTTTGATTTTATATCGCGTAGAAAAATCTGCACTGATAATAATCCCGATGTTAAAAATTTTAAGGGCTATGATCATTGTTTTGTAATCGACGGAGAAGCAGGAGACCTGCGCCCGTGCGCGGAAGTCTTTGAGCCGTTATCGGGACGTTATATGAAAGTTTTTACGACTCAGCCCGGCGTTCAGTTCTACACCGGTAATCATCTTGAAAACATCAGAGGAAAGTTCGGCTCGCATTACACAAAACAAACCGGCTTCTGCCTTGAAACGCAGCACTTCCCCGACACGCCGAATCAAAAGGATTTTATTTCCTGCACCGCGGCACCGGGAAACGATTACCACGAAAAAGCGGTCTTTGCGTTCAGCTGGTGATTCTATTTTACTAATGCTGTTCTAAAATTTCATTTTTTATTTTTTGAATTAAATATCAATATGGCAGATGCGCACGGGCTGGCGGCAGGATGGCAGAAGGTTTGACACGGCTTTAGCGACGAGTTTGCTCATTCGTTAAGATCACTATGTTATATTTAATGCTTGAAAATTTTATGCATTTTTGAAGCGGAGCAAACCTGTATGCACAACCTTATCAAAAGCAGCCATATTAGCCGCCAGCCCGTGCGCAGCTGCCATATTAGCGGGTTTATTTCTAAAAATATTAATAAATTGATGTTGTTCCAAAAGCATTAATTAATCAATTATAAATACGGCGTGAGCGGAAAACATCGGGAGTGTCTATGGCAGCTTTAACAATTGCTGTGTTTCCAAGTCCGGCGATATCAATAATGTCAGATATAGTTCCTTATTGGTAAAAAATATAGCTGCCTGAACGAGGCGACGGACTCGTCATAAAGCACTTTTACAGACCTCTGCCATTCTAGCTCCCGAGGATTTACGCGCACGCCGTATTGTTAGTTTAATAATTGCTTGGCTTTGGAACAACCTCAGTTTAAATCCGCTTTATTGGACATAACCGCCCATTTTGCCTTCAGTCTTGAAAGACTTGCGTCCACAGTGCCTTTAGAGACGCCGATTACTTTCGCAATCTGACTGTTAGACGCTTCTTTTTTCATTTTTGATATGCGTATCTTAATGCTTTCCTGAAGTTTTCTGGCTCTTTTAGTCCTTAATACTTGTCTGTTATACGCGGCGGTGTTTTCCTTTAATAGAATAAGTTTCCTTTCATGAATCATGCATCTGTAAAACTGCCGGTATAATCGTTCCTTCATTTCGTATATTTTATCGTCTCTATCCTGACGAAGTTTCCGCATCTTTTTCAGCAGCTTTAATAGATCGCGGCTTTTCATTCCTATAACAGGTGCAATTTTTTCCGCGAAATCTTCGGAAACATAATAATAACATTTTAGTATAAGCGCTAGGATACGCCTGGAATTTTTTCTTCCCTTTTTATCAATGATTAAGCCTTCAATTGTTTTTTCTGTATCCTTATGCAGATATACAGGCGGTTCTTCATGCGTATACATTTCCGGAACTCTCGCGTTCCAGGCGGAATATTCTGTTACGCTGTTTGTAATGGTTTTTATGTGATATTCCCTGGAAGAAATTAAAATATATTTTGCCAGATACGCGTCAAATGTTGAACCTGTATCCTGATATGAATCAATTACAGTTTTCAGACGCGGATAAAACCAGGAAACAAAGTCTTCGTATTCGTCGCTCTTCCAGTGGTATATGCATGTTTTTTTCTGGTTGTGAACAAGATGCCGGTATACCGCGCTTTCAAAATCCGTGCGTCCGACCGCGCCCTGCGAATACTGTGAAAATAAATCATTTAATGTTTGCTGCATAATTTGGATATCGGTAACGCGCGGCTGCCGTTATACGATATGCCATAGTGATATAAAAATTATATGATTATGATCATCGCGTAAAATTTTTTATGTTAAGACATAATATTTTTAAATTGTTCTATAATTAATTGTTTTACAAATGATATATCGCCGTTAGTTGTAAGACCCGCCGCGTTCTTGTGCCCGCCCCCTCCCAGCGATGAGGCGATCTGCGCGACATTTATTTTATCGGAAGACCTTAAACTCACAGTACAATTCTCGGCACACTCCTGGCGGATAATTACAACAGCTTCCACTCCTTCTGTAGAAAGCAGCAGCTGATTCAATGTGTCCGAGTCCCTGCTTTGATATCCAAAAATACTGAACTCTTCCAGGGTTTCGTAACTTATCAATAACCGTTCGTCAAAATAAGATTCAATTCTGGAAAGAACATGACCCAAAAGAATTCTGGAACTTAAACTTTTCCCGCCGTGAATAATTTTATATATTTTTTTCGGGCTTGCGCCGCATGCGATCATCTCCGACGCCGCTTCAAAGGCTTCGTTATTTTTTTCCGTTAAATGACGGAAGAATCCTGTGTCTGTGCAAAGACCGAAAAGAAGGTATGTCGCCTCGTCTTCTGTCAGCGCAAGGCCGAGCGCTTTAATCAATTTATAAACCAGCAGCGTGCATGAAGGAGAGGCGGCGTCAACATATACCGGAGACTGCAGCGTTGACCGGGGGTGAGTAGAGGAAGCGTGATGATCGATTATCGCGTAAGGATACATATCCAGAAAGTTTCTTAATTCGCCTGTCCTTTCTTTTCCGGAGCAGTCAAGGAGAATCACGCCTGAATTTATATATCCTGATACGTTGATGGAAGAGACATCATCAGGAATGGTGATAAAAAAATCCGTGAAATTTTTTAATTCTGTACGGTTAAACGGGCCCGAAGAACATACTGTTACTTCTTTATCTAATCTTATAAGGGCGCTGCGCAGGGCCAGCTGGCTGCCTACGCAGTCTCCGTCAGGTTCTTTATGACCTGCTATTATAAACCTTGGATAGGTTTTAATAAATTCGATAAGTTCTTTAGGAACATCAGGCTTTTTTTCCGGGTCCATTAAAATTGTATGTCAAAACCTTCTCTGTCGCCGAAGTACCTGCTTACGTCAGTACCCTGTCTGATGCTGCCCCATGTAGGATGAGATTTCATCGAATGAACATAAAGCCTTACGTGGCTGAAAACTCCGTCCACATAAAATATTGACATTGTCGGCCAGTCTCCCGCCGACGGCAGACGGACTACTGCCGCTTTGTTTGCTCCGTCGCTTCCGTAACCTGTGCTTCCGTGCGGGTGAAGCGCGTTTCCGAACCATTCAATCGGAATGCCGATTATCGCCAATATTGATGATGCCGACCGGTATTGAACCACATAACCGTCGCTTGTAACATATATTTTTTCCACAGGCACATTAATACAGTAAATATTAGGAAGTTCCTCGGAATTTGTTTGTGCGAATACAGGCACTATTAGCGCTAGTAAGAATAATACAAAAATGGTTTTTTTCATATTTTGCCTCCAATACTTAAATTTTAACCGATACCTGTGGAATTTTCAAGTTTTTTTCTTACCGCTCCGGGACCTTCAAGCATTTCTTCAAAAAACTTTTCAACCTTTTCCCCGATACTGGGCGAACTGCCTGCTTTGTACAAATTTACGCCGAAAAACACGGGATTTGACAAAATTGGCTCAAGTTTATCATGAAAGGGCCCATCCTGCCCCAGGCTGATGCCCGAAAGAGCGGATTTTAAATTTTCATACTGAGGATCAGGGCTGACTTCAAAAGGTTCACCCTGATTGTCAACTCCAAGAAGATAGCGAAGCCATCCTGCAAGAACCAGCGGTATAAATTTTAAATTACCGATATTTTTACCTGTTTTGATATATTCCTTTATTGTCTCGCCGAAGCGGATTGGAATTTTTAGCGATGTGTCCATTGCGATTCGCTGCGGAGCGTCCGGCATAAAGGGGTTAGGAAGGCGCACTTTTATCACCTGATCGATAAATTCCCGCGGTTTAATAATGCCCGGATCTGTTACGACAGGCAGCCCCTCGTCATAACCGATGCCTTCGATTAATTTTACAAGCGCGGGGTTTTTCATCTCTTCGTTGATTCTTGTGTAACCTAAAAGGCAGCCGAAAATCGCCAGAGCTGTATGCAGCGGGTTAAGGCATGTGCAAACCTTCATTCTTTCTACCCGGTCTACAGTTTCTCTGTTTGTAAAAATTACGCCCGCTTTTTCTAGCGCCGGTTTTCCGTTTGTAAAACAATCTTCTATTATCAGGTATTGCGTTTCCTCGGCGTTTACAAAGGGCGCGATGTATGTGTTTTTTTTGGTGACAACTCCTTCCATATTTTCAAGGCCGCAGGCTGTAAGCATTTTGCGCACGCTTTCGTCGGGACGCGGGGTTATTTTATCGATCATCGACCAGGGGAAGGCCACTTTGCTTTTATCGCGGATATAGTCAAGAAACCCCGAATCGGCTTTTCTGTTTTTCACCCAGCCTTCGGCGATCGCTTCCATCGCCGCGAAGAGAATGTCTCCGTTATGCGAACAATTATCCATGCTGACCATCGTAACAGGCAGCGCTTCGCGTATGTACCGCTCGTGTAAAAGCGAGGCGATACGCCCAAGGTAACTTTTAAGCGAAGGCAGTACAGGTCCTATTTTTAAATCTTCCTCGATTTCCGGCAGATAATTTCCGTCCTTTCCTTTTATACTGTAGCCTTTTTCCGTGATTGTAAAACTCGCCATCTGCATTGACGGAGAAGAAAACGCTTCTTTAAGAAATATAAGCTCTGTGTCCATCCTAATCGAATGAGCGACAGAGGCGATGACTTTTTTTTCCGTTGTGCCGTCGGACTTTAAAGTTACGCAGATAGTCAGGTTATCAAAAGCGGTAAACGCTTTATCTTTAATTTCGCCGTCATAACCTTCCGCCACAACGATGCCCGTTGTTTCCAGTCCTTCGTCAAGAAGGCGCTGCATTAAAGCCGCCGGAAATGCGCGGAAAATATTACCCGCGCCGAAATGCACCCATTTGGGAAACTCTTTTGTCGCGGCAATCATTTTTTTCCGGTCAAACCGAGGAAGGCTGATGCCCGCCTTTTCCCAGAACGCTGTGTCTTTAAGAGATTCATTGTTTAATTTCATGATTTTTCACCTTTATGCTGATTAAATTATATGGCCGTTTTTTTTACAGGTCAAGGTAAAAATTGACGCAGAAACCTAATCGCCAATCGCTTCCAGAATCTGTTTTTTCTGTCTTGCGAATTCAACCGACACCGTAAACTCCGGCTCCCGCGGGCGCTGCGGCGTCACGTCGAATTTATTTGTTATCTTTCCGGGCCTGCCGTTCATAACATAAACTGTGTCAGATAAAGAAAGCGCTTCTTCAACGTCATGAGTAATAAATAATGTTGATACATTCATCCGCAGGGCAATGTCCGCGTACCACGCCTGCATTTTTCTTCTTGTTATTGCGTCTAACGCCGAAAAAGGCTCGTCAAGCAAAATTACCGGATTCTTTGAAACAGCCGGATTGTCTGCGGTTACCGCGGCAAGGCAGGTGCGCAGAAGCGCGGCTCTCTGCCGCATTCCGCCTGACAGTTCATTAGGATATTTATTTTCATAACCGCAAAGACCGAACATTGGGAAAAAATCCGCGGCAAATTTTCTTGCGGTTTTTTTGTTTTCGCCGTGAAGCAAAAGCGGAAGGATTACGTTGTCAATGACAGTGCGGAATTCTAAAAGCAAATCTTTTTGAAGCATGTAACTTACTTTTCCGCTGACTCCTGTGATGTCCTGGCCGTTAAAAATCACCCTGCCGATATCGGGCTTATCAACGCCGGAAAGAACATTAAAAAGGGTAGTCTTTCCGGCGCCTGAAGGCCCTACAAGCGAAATAAACCCGTGCAAAGGCAGATTAACATTGATGTTTTCAACTACAGCTTCTCCGTTGTAGTTTTTAGTGATATTTTCGCATGAGAACAAAGTTGTCATGGCAGATATTCATTTGTAAAACCGCCTGAGCCAATGTTCACTTCAAGAAGCCCCTGCTCATACATCCATGTGTAAAAGCCGCCCCATCTTACAGGATCAATTTCCCCCCAGCGCGGCGCGTCTCCCTGATACCTTGTTTTAAGATATTCCTGGCTTTTTATTACAAGCTGCCTGTCAAGTTCCGGCGCGTAACGCAGAAGAATTTCCGCCGCTTCCAAAGGATTATCGATCGCGTAATGGTAGCCTTTGCTTACCGCGGCAAGGAACTTTTTCACCGTATTCGGATTTTTTTCCGCCCATACTGTATTGGCGGCGAGCACCGGCGTGTAAAAATCCAGAGCGCTGTCAAAAGTTCCAAGGTCGATGTAATTTATTCCGACTCCGCTTACTTCCGCGGCTATTCCGTCCCACGCGTAATAAATCCAGATTGCGTCAACATCCGATAACAGCGCGGAAATCGCGTCTGTCGCGTTATTAGGAATCATGTTAACCGCGTTAAAGCTGCCTCCGTCGGTATTTACAATGTAGCGTATAACAGAGGAAACAACCGGAGTCTCCCATGAGGCAAACCGTTTCCCGGATAAATCCCGCGGCCTTAAGATGCCGCTTGTTCTCAGCGACATAATCCCTGATGTGTTATGGCTTATTATCGCCGCGACCGCGGTCACAGGAAGAGCGTCGCGCCTTTTGGCGATTGCAGGTCCCATCGATTCCTGAAATGTTACACCAAACTCGGCTTTTCCCGACGCGACAAGAACAAGAGCCTCGTCCTCAGGCGGCTGAGTAATTGTCACCTCAAGCCCTGCTTCTGTAAACCAGCCCTTGTCAAGCGCGACAAAAAGCCCCGTGTGGTTAGTGTTCGGCGTCCAGTCCAATAGAACGCGAATCACAGCGTCGTTTCCGCCGCATGCTGTTATGCACAATAAAATGGCGAATAACAGAACCATAAATAATTTTCTCATTTTCTTACCTCCAAGAATTTATTAGTGAATGGTTTTCCATGGTGTTAGCTTTTTTTCTAAAATTGATACCAGCTTGATCAATAAAAGACTTAACGCTGAAACAAGCAGAATTACTGCGAACATTTTGTCAAATGAATAAGAGCGCCTGACGCGAATCATATAAACACCCAGTCCCGCATCTCCGCCGAGCCATTCCGCGATAACTGCGCCGATAATCGAATATGAAGCGGCGATTTTTAAACCTGAAAAAAACGCGCCAAGGCTGTGCGGTATTTTTATATAACGGTAAAGCTGCCATTTTTTCGCGCCCATTGATTGTAGAAGCCGAAGCGCGTCATTATCCGCGGAGGCGAACGCGCCAAGAAGGCTTATTGTTACCGGAAAGAAACATGTAAGAAATACAAGCGTGATTTTCGGGGCAAGCCCGTATCCCATCCATAAAATTAAAAGAGGAGCGACCGCGATAACAGGCATTGTCTGCGTTAAAAGAAGAATCGGCGTTAATGACCGCTTTAATAATTTGTTGGCGTCCATAATTACCGCAAGTAAAAACGCTGTAATTACAGCTAACGCCAGGCCTGTCAGAGCTTCCATCAATGTAAAAAGAAGGTGGCTCATTAAAAGCGAAAAATCCGCTGAAAAAACTTTTATTACCTGCCACGGGCTTGGCAGCATATAAGGCGGGATAAGTCCTGACATGCTGACTATCTGCCATGTGGTTAGAATAGCCGCGATTGGGATTAACGGCAGCCAGTTGTGTTTAGACATAAAAAAAGCCTCCGCGGAAAACCGGCGAAGGCGCATGATTTATTGATAGAAGCCGAATATTCCCTGCGGAAGCTCCGATATCGAACCATAAAACATTTCCCTACGCTGGTATTATCCAGATCAGGTTCATCTGACAATTATTTTTTCCATAATCAACCGTCAGATAAGGGTTCCGGGCGTATTCGCTTTTTTCAGCGCGCCCAATCTCAGCCGAATATTTATTCAGCACCCCGGTAATTAATTTATTAGAGTTGTTCGATAACTTCAGTTATTGAACAACTACCTTAGAATTTACGGCATTTTCGTAGCCTTTAGGCGAGAAAATGCAAGACTTATTCGGCAACTAACCGAGTTGTCGAATAAGTCAATTATAATATTTAATTATTATTATTGTCAACTGTTTCTTTTCTTGACACCTCATTTTTTATATCCTATTCTGAAAATGATGAATGATTCGTATATTATAGAAATGACAGGGATTACAAAAGTTTTCCCCGGCATTACGGCAAATGATAATATTACGCTGCGGCTGAAAAAAGGCGAAATCCACGCGCTGTTAGGTGAAAACGGCGCCGGCAAGTCAACTCTGATGAGCGTTCTTTTCGGGCTTTATCAGGCGGAAAAAGGCGTTATCAAAAAAAACGGCGAGGTTGTCCGCGTTAACGGGCCCAATGACGCGAAAAAACTCGGCATCGGAATGGTTCATCAGCATTTTAAGCTTGTTCATAATCTTTCAGTTCTTGAAAATATTATTCTTGGCGCGGAGACTGTTAAGCGCGGCATTTTAAAACTTGACGACGCCCGCGCTCATGTAATGGAGTTGTCAAAACGGTATAAGCTGGATATAAAACCGGACGCTCTGATAAGCGATATCACTGTCGGAGTGCAGCAGCGGGTTGAGATTTTAAAGATGCTGTATCGTGAAAATGAAATTTTAATCTTCGATGAGCCGACCGCAGTTCTTACTCCTCAGGAAATTGAAGAATTAATGCGCATAATGAAAAATCTCGCTGCGGAAGGAAAGTCGATTCTTTTTATCACTCATAAATTAGACGAGATAAAATCAATCGCTGACCGCTGTACCATTTTGCGGAAGGGAAAATATATCGGCACTGTTGACGTAGCTTCCGTATCCAAAGAAGCGTTATCTGAAATGATGGTAGGCCGCAAGGTCAGTCTTTCTGTGGAAAAAACCGAAATGCAGCCGGGTAAAACAGTTTTAAAAGTGGAAAACCTGACTGTTAACCGCAAGGGATCGGCAAAAAAAACACCGGGGAAACCTCTTGTAAACAGCGTAAATTTTGAAGTCCGCTCCGGCGAAATTGTCTGCATAGCTGGAATTAGCGGAAACGGCCAGCAGGAGCTTGTCCTTGCGATCGCCGGAATGATCAAAGCTGACAAAGGGCGCGTTTCTCTTAACGGCAGCGACATTACACATAACGATATCCGCTCAAGGGCTTTATCGCACATTCCAGAAGACAGGCACAAGCACGGGCTTGTTCTTGATTTTAATCTTGCTTTTAATATTGTTCTGCTTGATTACTATACGCCACGCTTTCAGAAATTCGGTTTTTTAAAATTCAAGGAGATTTATAAATTCGCGGACAGTTTAATAGAAAAATATGATATACGCTGCGGCTCAGGTTCAAAAACCATAACAAAGGGCATGTCAGGCGGCAATCAGCAGAAGGCGATCATCGCGCGCGAAATCTCGAAGGACTCAAGCCTTTTGATCGCCGTTCAGCCGACAAGGGGGCTGGATATTGGCGCGTGCGAATACATTCACAAACAGCTGATCGCAGAGCGCGACAAAGGAAGGGCAGTGCTGCTTATATCGCTTGAACTTGACGAAGTAATGGATGTAAGCGACAGAATCCTTGTAATGTTCGAAGGCGCAATCGCCGCTGATGTTCTTCCCAAAAATGTCACCTATCAGGACCTTGGGCTTTATATGTCCGGTGCAACTGCGTAAAAATAAATTTAATTAATTCGTTAGTTGAATTTATTTTAAAATCCAATAATTGGATTGTTTAATAACCATTTTAACAGCCATTGATTTACAACCCTTATATTATAGAGTAAACTATGGTTGACAATTTGCCAAGCGGTTTTTTTATTAGACTGACTGTTCTTTTAATTTTACAACAACGCCCGGAATCTCGCGATACTGCACAGTTTTTGGAATATTCATCGCGTTAAGCATTGACACAATGCCGGCAACAGGCATTGGCATATTGTTTATAAACCAGTCGAATATTATTCTAAGACTGCCTGTAATCTGATAACATATTTTATAACGGCATATCAAATAATCTTCAGCCGAAAGCTGCTTTTTATAACGTTCTGTCAATGACACTGTATACTTTTGCAGTTCACGGTAAATGCGGTTT
>Ga0209755_10006262_pt1 | contig 13249 bp, 5 predicted proteins | sample TergutCo191P1_FD_187301 | JGI IMG/M metagenome (GOLD analysis project Ga0209755, IMG submission 187301) | Cornitermes sp. P1 segment gut microbial communities from Petit-Saut dam, French Guiana - Co191P1 (SPAdes) (version 2) | ecosystem: Host-associated > Arthropoda: Insects > Digestive system >... | reverse complement strand
CTCAGAGGATTCCACAATATTGCTGTGTGCTGATGGTGATGGCAGAGTCTGTGAAGGCTAAAGCACTAATGGGTCATAGATTTGGATCAGATGATGACATCAAGGCCATGGTGGTGCAGTGGTTCTAATGAGTTCCTTGCAGAGGGAATCCATTGACTAATGTCTCCCTGGGATACCTACCTAAGTGCCTCAAGGGGCTATTTTAATGGCCTTTACTCCAATCATAACAATTCCCAAAAAAATGTCATTTGAACAATAATCATAACACAGGCAACACAAATTTATACATCAGCAATTCATTCACATTTTTTTCTATTCCAACATGTACATTCCTGTTCCTACTAAGGAGCTACAAGAATGGGAAGGACTATCAAATTTATGTTTATGCTTAGATCTGAGTTGTTAACTACTGCCTGACCTCACCTTGTATACTGACTGGTGTATATATTTCTGTCCATTTTAATGACTTTCAGTGCAGCTCCAAATGCAGGGTGGGAATCACAAGATAACAGCCATGTGGAAGTGTTTTGAAGAAAGCTACAAGCCCTCAATGGATCCTTTACTTCACAGCATGCTGTGAATTTCAATTCTTATTGAAGTAGGTGTTTTTTGTAAACTCACTGAAATCAAATCAAATCCTCATTCATGGAACTAAATACTGCAGTGTCATGTTGCAATGATTGTGGTCAATGACTGTGGTATGGCTGTACCAAAACACGCAGTGGATTAAAGTTTAAACAAGTTGCAAACTACTGTTAACGTATATCGATATGTGTGTGAATCCTTGCAGTACAAGACTTGCAGAGTTTTATGTAGGTACAACTGATACAGAAGTTTGAAGTTTTTGAAAATTGTACATTTTTATAGTATTACGAGAGAGCTGTTTAGTTCTGAAATATATCTTTCATGTTTGAAATGATGCCTAGTTTCTAGAAATTCTTTATAAAACATAAAAAAGACTGCCTTATGTTGGGGTCATGTGTCTGCCTTCCTATCTGTCTGTATGTTGTCTGACTGTGATCTAGTATTAGCATGCAATAGTCAGATTGATATGTTTAAAATCTGACATTGGAAGCTCTCACTAAAAGCTGTCGGTCACTTCTGATTTTCAGTCATACTGATCTATAATAAAGCCGACTTTATATTAGGCTATAAATGGATTTTTCCATTTGTGACTAATGTACAAACTGTTAAACAGATTCTATTGAAATTTTGTATGGGAGTCTAATACTAGACCTCAAAGAAGGTTACAATTTTTAGCCACACTGATTCATAAAAGAGTCTAGTTTTAATAAGACAAGCAATGTAACTCCCCATGCAGCCTAAAAACCTTCCACCTATTTTGTTGAATGGGATAAAAATAAATGAAAATAATATGTACATACGAAAGCAGATATCCATGGGAAAGAAGCAAAAAAGCATGGGAAGAATGACAGTGACTAAAAGTAAAAGGTAAAGCTATCCCTGTCTAAACCATGGAGGTATAGAGGGGGAGTAGAGGTGCAGCTGCACTCATTCTTAACCTCGACACCAGATGGATGGGAGTGGTCAGTATTACACTCCGACTATTTCAACCCCGAGAAGCACCCCAGTATCCGTTGAATAGGAGGCTGGTTGGGCCTGAGAGCTGCTCTAAACATTTTGGTGAAGGGACAAATCTCTTGCTCTTACCGGGAATAAAAGTAAAAATAAAATACTGGCAAAACTGACCGCAGTAACAGTGACCATGCAAGGAGTGATTTAAGGGCTGGACCAAGGGAGGTAGCATATGCCTCCAAAATATTGGTACTGCCAAATTAGACGGCAACATATTCCTGCAGCAGACAGTGACATTACATGTGTTCTCCCTGCAAATTCTTATCAGGTCACATTATCAATATTCTTAAAACAGCTAAGTTAAGAAGGACTTGTTCAAACAAAAATTTACTAATGCTCATACCTTTTAAGATTGATGGCACAAAGTAATGAAGTAGGAAACTTTCTGAAACAGGCTGAGATTTGTGACTTTAAAGGATGGAAAAATATTTATTCTGACTAAGCTTTCTCTAGGAACAAAACCGAAGTTGTCTACATAGTTTGCATCAGGTTTGTCTCACATATTTTAAAGTTTTCCAGAAATCTGTTGCAATGAAGCAAGACTTTGTAACAGGGTAATATTCACAAGAGAAATCTGACAAATTGTAGATATTTCCCTTGAACAAACTGGGTATGCTTTATCTATGTTTTTCCATTGATTTGTCTGTATGTCTTCATTAGCAGATGCAGCGCCGTCCCCTACGGCAGGGCTGGCCAACTTCAGCCCATTGGAGGGCCACACAATTCCTAAGGACTTGCCCAAGGGCTGCACTTGTATATACATGTATCGAGGGGAAGGGGAATTGAATTAACTAGAATGGCCTTGTTAGCAAACACATTTATTTTATTGTTATTTATTAAAGCTGCTGTATTAGTTTTTGTAGAACTATTATATCATGTTTATTTTAATTGTATTACTTAAACTATTCAGGTGTGCGAGGGTCACAAATACTTTCCTTTAGGGCTGCATGTTGACCAGCACTGCTGTAAGGCACGCAGTACTAACATCATCTCACATTTCAAAACCCTTAATTAGCCTCTACATAAACATCTAAAGCAAGCAAAAATTAATCTACTCTGAACACAGTTCCCTGCTTGAAACAACGACTTCCTCGCAATATTTATTTCAAATCTAGTACACAACTGATAATGCAATTCATCACATTTTCAAGTAAGTATCTGTAAAATATTTGTGGCACCATTATATAGCACAAATCAGGCATTCGGCCTGTGGAGTTTAATGGTTGGGCCATCCTGTTTCCCATAAAAGATAATAAATGCATTTGAAATATTTGACAAATTCTCTCACCTGAATATGAAATGTGTATAAAAGAAATTCTATAATAAACACAAAAAAAAAGATATGTTGCTTTTATATTACCTGTACACACAGGACAAAATTGCCTAAATACAATTTACTTATATGTAAAAACACTGTGACTATAAAATCCTATCAGATGATAGGCTGTGTCACAGTTGAAGTTTTAGGTCACCTTTGACAAATCTCACTGCCCTAGAGGATTTGCAGCAAATGTTTACTACAAACTGTGAAACCTTATTAAATTAAGGTTGTCTTTTGTCATGTGCCATAGTGGTTCATTATATATATTGACTAATCTAACTGCATTTGTTTAATACCTTGTTTATGAAAGAAAAGGTCCCAAAACACATTTATAAATATTTTATGATTATATGAAAATCAACACATTATATGAATAATAACTAAAAAAAATAAAAGTTTCGCTCATGAACGTTAAACCGTGTGAAACAATTGTCCAGTCAGTACTTGTAGGAATACACTCAAAACTATATAGTGGTAGTGCATGCCATCAAATTCTAAATAACAAATTACAGTAAAATTAATGTTATTGCAAATAAAACAGATGAGCATGCAGTGTCCTAAATAAAAAGGCCCCAAATTGAAAAATGAAGTTCAAATGCACTAAATGAAACTTTTAAAACATGATAAAATTTCAGAATAACAAGACAGTAATAACAACAGACAACTTAAAGAGTAAGAATAAATAAATCATATAATCGACAAGTGTTTTGGATATTATTATAAAATTAAGAATAACTCTTATATTCCCACATAATTCTCAATGCATGAATATGGTCATCCTCTAGGCAAATTTTCTTGTATGAAGTTGTCTAAATTCCAGTTTGTTCCTGTAAAATTTACTTCCACTTCAATAATATTGTCATTTTCATCAGTATTTTGATGCAAATGTTAGACAAGGGCTTGACTAGTTCTTTTTCAGTCTCGACGAAATCAGTTTCATAATCATCATGAAATATCACTTAATGTTAAATAAAAACTGGTAATGATACAGCACCATTAAATAGCTAATGAAGCAATTGGTCAGTCAAAATGGGCCAATCCAGGACATAGATTTGTTCCAACCAACAGACCCAACAGTAGGTGCAGTAATTTTTATACTTTACCAAATGAAAGAAGCAGAGCTACCTTCCAAAATGTTTGTATTTTAATAAGATAATGGGAAATGTCAAATACAAATTTCACCTCAGTGCAGTCTTCAAGACAGTCTTTGTAACCAATATATTTGAAAGATATAAACTTGTAATTATTGTATTATTTAATTTCAAGTTCAGTGAATAACTGAAGACAGCAGTAAGTAAGAGTCGTAAAACTATTTGACATTCACAGGGCCGTGCATTGTAATATTATTTCTATAATAAAACCAACTAGATGCACCAATGCATCAAATTTATTTTGTCAAATACTGCTGTCTGCTTGCTAGCAAGCATGTTGATTATTATTAGCATTATTAGATCCCTCTTCAGAAGAATGGACACTTCAGATTTTATGTCTACATAGTTTTACAATTTCTATAGTAAAACCAACTAGATGCACCAATGCATCAAATTTATTTTATTTTGGGATGACACTCTGCATGTTTCGGACAGTCTCTCCGTCCATCATCAGGAGTTCAAGACTGTACATACAGCAACAGGCATTTGTCAAACAGATACTGCTGTCTGCTTGGTAGCAAGCAGACAGCAGTATCTGTTTGACAAATGCCTGTTGCTGTATGTACAGTCTTGAACTCCTGATGATGGATGGAGAGACTGTCCGAAACATTCGGAGTGTCATCCCAAAATAAAACAAATTTGATACAATGGTGCATCTAGTTGGTTTTACTAAAGAAATTGTAAAACTATGTAGACATAATATCTAAAGTGTCCATTCTTCTGGGATGTGTTGTTGCATTACCGGGTAACTGAAACCTGATGTTTCAGGATGATGCTGTGGCCTCACATTTAATGGTCCATATGTCAAAAAAGACAATTACAGTCTTGTTGGGCATTTTGATTCTTGATGATGTGACCAATGCATCATGTGGAAACGTTGGGAACCTCTTAACCAAGTGATACAGTGTCACATCCCAGAAGAAAAGAGACCTCAACTCCACTGATTTGAAAGCCTGATAACTTGCATAAAATATGTAGTTTTGACAACTGTAAAGATTCATATTATGGCCTTCCAGGATAAGATGTAATGTTTTAGTATAGCAGATAAGTACCACCATATTGGAGGAACATATTCCCTTCATTTGCATAAATGGAGGCAGTGTGTTCCTCCTTAGTGGTGGTATGAAACTCCTCTACAGCAACACACAATCATAATTCAGAAGACCACAGTAAAAATACGAAAACATAAGTATGGTATATGTACAAATCAGTCAAAGCATAGGTACAATGTGTAAACATATATGCATTCTCTTTTTTTGCTCACTAAAAGTTACTTGTAAACCCATCTGAACAGTCCACAATTGGCTTTTCTCTCAAGCAACTAATGGACTCTTACAGGGTGTAAATGCTACTCAGGAACATTCCAAGGTATACAAAAGAGGAAATGTATTCAAAATAACATTCACATCAGGAAAAATATGGACATATACAGAATACAACAAGTAAAGTTTTTGATATAACACATACATACATTCATAACCACAACTAGAGGAACGGAAGATCTGTTTCATGAATTAAACTGAAATACCCAAAGGCACCCCCCAAAAAAAAAAACCCTCCCAGTTAATGCTATTAAATTTTGTTGTAATATGTATGACTACATGCATTCTTCAACACTTTGCAACATCTGCTACATTATGGCACCCAATTATATTATTTTGTGGGGAAGTGTACAGGCACAAGAATACTGCAGCTACACTATCACACAGTGTACATAAATTTAAAAATTATCAGCATAGCAGGACAAAGCAAACCAGACTGAAAATTAAGTCCTTCCAAAAAATGAGGTTTGAATGGGACTTTTCTTCCTGTAAACAAAGCATCAAAAACAGATACTCTCAATTCCACGTAACAATGTTGCCACCTTCTGATTACTGAATGACAAGGTGTAATCTTACAGTACACTACTTTCACCACTCTGTGTAATCCCTTCCTATAAAACTCATAGCGTGTTAATCCTGCAAGATATCATATTCCCACGTGGTGACTACAAACAATAAGCCTCCATATATGACATTGCTAAACATTTTACCCAGCACTGTTTATTATTCTACCCTGAACAAGCAAGCACTGTCAGTTCCTCCAAAACACCAGCACTTATCTATAGCACTGCATGGATGCACATACCAGAATACATTAATGTCAGGTAAATCTCCATCTAAAAGTATATTCTGCCCTTAGCATATCCTCTTTACTGTCTCTCTAATCCTTTCAGACACATACTTCACTTGTATATTACTGAAAGAGTGTAACTATGCAACTGGTAGTCTACAAAATCAAACAATTTCATCCACTAATGCAGCAATACTATTATCACTGTGTTTTTCTGAATGTGTCTTAAAGTGAAGCTGGCTCATGAATAATCTATTTTTACACATCTCTTTAAGTACACACCAGGGGACTGAAGAATCACAGATTTGAAGGCAATATGATTAAAGAAACCACAATCAATACAGTTTGTGTTCAAGTTTAATACTTACAGAAGTTAATTTCATATACACATATGAAAACGAAAAATGTTTAACATTCTACTGCTGATAAACACCCACTGCCTGTCACCACATTCTAGGCACTGAAGAGGGATCTAATAATGCTAATAATAATAAACATATAAAGAAAGCCTTTCAAAAAAAATAAATATATTTTTAAAGGCTTTCACTTCATTATTTTACAAATTATTATGACATGTCAACAAGCTAAGCTTAACATTTCTGCTCTTTAATTCCAAACTAGTAAAATTCAGAGTTGGCAACAATGCCACAGTGACCTGTAAACACTGAGATATTCTGTGACCAAAAATGAAACTAGGGAAGAATGCCTACCTGAGAAACACCATCGACCTGTTGCTCGAGCAAAGATTACCATGAAGATGACGATGAGCAGCACCAGAACAGACACAACAATCCCAATGATGGGGCCAGTTCCAAGCTCCAGTGATTCTGTTTAAAATGTAAACATTAATTTAAGAAACTCCTACATGTTAACAGAAATGGGAAAAATGCATCTTAGAAAGCATGAATTAACATATCAAAAGACAGATAATCAAATCCCTGATAACAAAACCAAAGTAAAAATAGCCATTAAACTTAAAAATTAAAATATTCTCAGTTCATCAGCTCATAAATCATTCCCTACGAATCATTTTAGTATTATACTCCCAAATTCTTCTTTGTTTTCTAAATTGCCACTTTCCAATATTACCACAACCCTCCCATATTCAATGCAGATTTCTTGCTGTCCATAATTAGTCTACAAGTCCAATACAGAAAGTTGGTCAGTTAGTTAATATCCATTAACATTCCAAGAAACCGGAAGAGTAAGCCCACTGCTGTCTGGAGACTCTGTTGTATTGCAAGTGTTAAAGACATGAGGAGAGACTGCAGCAAAAAGCAGTAAAAGTGGGTAACCAGCAGTATAATAGGATACAGAAGGAGCTGCCTTTTTCTCACTGACACACCAGCTTATAAATATTTCTCTAATTATATTTTCTCTTTTATTATCCTGTAAGATTTCTGTCATCGAGGATACACGTTCTGATGTATCTGATCACAGTGACAATGAAAGTTTGGACAGTGACAGTGATGTCCCCACAACTAGTTCACGCAAACAATTGTGATCTTCTGCCATAGTTGTTACTAGTGACAGTGAAACAAGTACCAAAGAGGAAGAAAGCAGTGAACTGGAGAACTCTGATGATAAAACAAGTGATGTATGGTGTAAACTGATAAAAAATCCAAGCAATGAGCATTTCCTTGGAATCACAGGTCTGAATATAGTAACTGATAACCCTGAGTCTGTTGTTGAAGTCACGAGTTCAATCATTGGTGACAATCTTATACTGTTACCTACTGAACAGTCTAACCATTACCGTATTCAAAATGAAGAAAAATGGTAAGTTTCGTCTAAAACACTGAAGTGGTCCATTATCACACCTGAAGAATGAGAGAATTTGTGGGACTAATAATTTTGATGGGACAAGTCAGGAAGGAAAATATAACAGACTACTGGTACACTGACTCCACAATTTCCACACCCATTTTTCCTTGCACCATGAATATGAACTGTTTTGACTCCATTGGTAGGCCTGGCATTTTAGTGACAACAGCCAGCAATCGCAGAATTCAGGGTGGCTATTCAAAATTTGGTCTGTGTATGAATATACTGTACAGAAATTGAGGTCAGTATACAGTCCAAAACAAGAAATGTCACTTGATGAAGCCATGATCTCAAGGCAGGGTCGCCTGAAATTTAGGACATACAATCCAGGGAAAATAACAAAATATGGAGTGCTGGCTAGAATGGTGTGTGAGGCAGTATGGGGTTATATCTGTAACATGGAAATATACTCAACTGAGGGAACGAAGTTGGAGGACACAGTGTTATCACTTTTAGACAGAAACTTAGGCCAAAAACATCACATCTATCAAGACAGTTTTTATAACAGTATGAGATTAGTTCAAACATTACTAGACAGAAATGTGAGAGTCTGTGGCACTATGAGGGCTACCAGGGGCATTCCACATGACCTAGAAGGGGAAGGCAAACGCTTGAATAAAGAGCAGTCAGCATTCCAGAGAAAAGATGACATAAAGGCGCAAGTGTGGAAGGACAAAAGACTTGTGTGAATGATAAGTAAGATCCATGAGGCAACAATTGTAAACACAGGGCAGAAAGACAAGAAAACAAACACTGAAATAAAGAAGCCTTACGCTGTTGCCCAGTACAATAAATTCATGAAGGGCACAGACAAGTACCTCAGTTTTTGCTCAGTTCTGAGGAAAACTGTAAAATGGTCAAAAAAGGTGGTACTGTATCTGCTAAACTGTGTGCTTTCCAACGCATTTTTTGTGTACAGGACATGACATATAAATAAAAAAGTAAAGTACAAGAACTTCCTGCATGAGGTAGGAAGGTCCTGGATATCAGAAGTCCAGAATCGAAGTGAGTCCAGTTCTGATGACCTTCAATTGCCGGAGAAGCAAACACAAAGGGGATCTAAACAGGACCCACAAGGCAGACTCTCTGGGGATTTAAGAATACACAAACTTGATAAAACTGTTGCTGGTGGGGAGGGAAAAAAGAAGTATCCTGCAAGACAGTGTAAAGTGTGTGCTGCACATGAGAAGCAAAGCAAAACTAGATACATTTGTAAACTTTGTGTTGTTCCACTTCACAAAGGGTTTTGTTTTGAGAAATACCATTCAGTGACATACTATTAGACATGCAGTTTCTAAAGTCTGGGGCTCAAGAGCATAATCTACAGTGTCAAACCATAAGTAAGAATATGTTATGGGGTTGAACATTCCAAGCATTTAAAACATCCGGGAACTGGGGGTATTTATTTAAAAGACCATCCAGTCAGCAAGGTGTTAAGACAGATATCACAGGAAAGTGTTGTCTTACAATATGAACTGATTTGAACTGATTAGAGATAGTCTAACAGCAAACTTCTGTGTACAATGTGATAACCATCTGTGTTAGTACAAAAACTGGGAAGTTCTTGACCAGCTAATTAAATACTGATGGTCCAGGATGACTTTATACATGCTGTCAAAGATTTGTTTACTTACAAGAGAAACAGACAACTTGGGAGGTTGTGCTGGTTATGGAACCCAGCCTAGAGGTGGTTGTTAAAGTACAGCAGTGGTTTCAACTTCAATCAACAATGCCTTGCTGGTCAACTACTACCATGCAGTTGAAGTGTATATGTCAGTTTAGTTCCTTACAAGGTTTTCAGGAAACGAAGGCTGTTTTCTAGTACAGTACTGTGGCATGGTGAGCCTCAAACCCAGACACATGGACTGGGTTCAAGATTTGGATTTAATGTTAAACCTGTTTTCCCTTCCCTCCCCTTGAGACTACTATCTGTTTCTGAGATGGATTCCTTACTGCTCACTCTCTGGTCGCATCCTTGGAACCGTCCACTAGTAAATAGTCGAGAACATCAAAGTCTTGCAGCCGCAACTATACCACAAAGATTCGGGAACTGTATACATTCTAAGTTGAAGTATGTGGAGTGTACAAAGTATGTATGTGTTCAAGCATGAACAAGAGCTTGTGAACAAAGCGTTTATGTTGTATGTGTTCCAGATTGGTTTATTAAATAAGTTGTTATTGTTATGGTGATGTGTTACTTGCACCCATACCAAACCTTCACAAGGACGGGCGCAGCACACTGTCTTTCTAGTGTTATAATGTAGTTCCACAAAGACTCTGACACTAAACAACTTTGCAAAGACTCAGTATTTCTCATACTTTGCCCAACACAAATCTCAGGCTAGCCCATGTGGGATTTGTGGTGAATAAAGTGGCACTGAGGTAGGGTTTTCTCTCTATACTTCAGTTTTCTTATCACTATCGTTCCGCCAATGCTTTATACTCATATTTCACGCTCATACCATTGATACTATACAATAACATACACCTGAGTACGTCATTATGCATAACACTTTTCGTGTTTCTCATTTCAATGGGCAAACACTGATCATAGAAAAACTAGAATCAATAAATAAATTAAATTATTGGCTTACTGTACCATAATGAGTAGGGTACATTAAGAAAATTTAATCACAGGGGAGACAGAATTACCATTAAATTCTGTTTAAAGACTTGACACAATTATAGTTAGTATACCCACAAGCCAATAAGTTTCCCATGATTAACAAGCTAACAAACCCATTAATGTCTAATATTTATACATTATAATAAAGAATCTGGAATCACGAGTCTGTGTCTTGTACCTGGTGGTTCTGTGCTGGTGGAAATCCTCACTGTGTATTTCTCTTTACCAACATCATTTTGTGCTGTCAATTCATACTTCCTTTCTACATCCTCAACAGTGACAGGCATTATGCGGAGCTCTGCTAGCCATGTGCTATTGCCCTGTTAAAATACAAAAATGTTAACAGTCCTGGCAAATAGAAACATTAAAACAATTAAGACATTTCAGACAATAATTCATGGTCATACTCTTGCACTTTTGTGACCTGTAGTTGCTTCCATATCATGTATATGATTCATAAATCTTTTGATTGTTTTTTATTCATAAAATGATTAATACAAGCTTACCTATAAGTCCACTTTGAAAGTAAAGTGATCCCATTACAGGCCCTGTGTGGCCCAGAAGGTGGGTAAAGGTATAGCTCTACTCTTCCATGACCGCGGCACTAGAAGGGGGTGAGTGGTCAGCAGCACGCCCCGGCCGCACTTTACCCCCGGGAAAGACCCCGTACCCATTGTACAGGAGGCTAGGTGGGCCCCAGTGCCGGTCTGGATGGGCGCAGAAAATCTCGTCCCCACCGGGATTCGATCCCAGACTGTCCAGCCTCTAGTCAGTCACTATACCAACTGAACTACCCGATAAGACCACTTTGATTTCACATAATTTTATTTATAATATTTTCAGGTATTTTTCATACACCTCTATGTACTTAAATTCTAATTTTGTCTTTGCTTTTTTTTTTTTAACTCACATCCCACTGTCACATGTTATAACTATACCTTTCTGGTACACTGCTAACAAAAGTATCAACAATGAGCCTATGAGGTTTACCACGTCTCTTTGTTTGTCTCTCCATCCATAATTAACAGTTCTAGAACTGGCAGACTTTTATTAATTTTATAATGAGGAATTTGTGTAAAACAAACAATATTAACACATTTAAATTTTGGTTAAAATCAGACAAAAGTAATGAATGTAGTAAAATTTTGGCTAAAATTAGACAACAATACTGGACACTTTATGTGAAGATTTACACAAGAGTTTTGCATGCATACAGCATACTTCACTAAATATTTATCACAGCCAAAAATGGTGCAAACAGGAGAAAAACAGCACAGACATTCTATGCCCAACACATTTTTCCATAAATTCTATGGTTTTCCAGGAAATTAAACAAAACTGACCAAATGCACCAGAAATGCAACCTTATGCATTTGTTTCTTAAGTTTTTTAATGTTGCTATATAGTACAACAAACATCACGAATTTAATTAAGCTTAACATTTATACTACAGGGTCATTATATTATCTGACAACTAACAACTGCTGCCTCCTGTTGCTTTGTTTATCACATAAACATAACCCATTCAAACCAGTGCCTACATGCATGGTAGAGTAGCAGCATGAAGTGTCAAAAAATTGTTGTCAGATGACAGATGAATCCTGTACACAGATATGCTGCACTAGAAAACACTAAATAATCTCCATAATTGATACTACATTGATAATAGGCTTCAAATCATAATATTATATCTCTGGATTAACTTTATCTTCCCAAATATAAAAACAGTACATTCTCAACCAAGAGCAGGGCACAGTAAATTCCCACATCTAGTGGATACTATCCATTAAGTACAATTTGATATTAACAGCCAATCTCTGATCTGATACATAACAGTATGCATTCATTCAATTACCAATATCTCTATAAGATTGAGAGTGAGTACGACTGCAAACCCACACAATAAACGGCAATCTAAACAATTTATTTTAATATAATGTACAGTGACATATACTCCACCAGAAAGTGAACATACAGTAGTAGCACAGGAATCACTTATGCTTCCCTCTCAAATTAATATAAATTTTAAACTATCAGTTACAACAGACTGGATGCAAATTACTATGAATGTATGAACCATGATATGTATGTCACATATGTCATAAAATGGTAGATGTGTTACATACATGCATGTTAGGCAGAAAAGAGGGGCCAGGTATCACTAGCTAGTCACAAACTGCTCACAACATGTACAAAGAAAAAACAATTTCCTCATCAAGGACACTGACGTATACATACCATATCTTGTATACGATTTGCATGAAATCGTTTTGTGGAATCTGAACTGTCCTCATGAATGCTCTCCTGATCAACAATCCAAGTGAGATAAGGCTTAGGATTGGCATGAATCTGGACAGTGATAATGCCTTCCTCTCCCACTATAAACCCAAACTGTTCAAGTGGTGCAGGTAATGGGCGGGGTGCAACTAAAGGAAACATAAGAAATGGCAATTAGTGAGCATCTCCACACAGGCATAAACAATACTTGTAACTACTGCGTAGGTACAATTAAATGAGCATTACCATACACGCACAATAAAGCTGGGTGACTATCGCACAAGTACTATTAAATGTGCATTACCACACAGACATCATAAGCCTTGTAACTACCGTATGAGT
>Ga0209755_10006261_pt1 | contig 13254 bp, 8 predicted proteins | sample TergutCo191P1_FD_187301 | JGI IMG/M metagenome (GOLD analysis project Ga0209755, IMG submission 187301) | Cornitermes sp. P1 segment gut microbial communities from Petit-Saut dam, French Guiana - Co191P1 (SPAdes) (version 2) | ecosystem: Host-associated > Arthropoda: Insects > Digestive system >... | reverse complement strand
TGTGGAGATGACTTCATAAACTTTATGAGTAACACACGTAAAAAAAAAATTCATTGTTTTGATATTTGGCCTCTCATTGTGCTCAGTGAAATAACTGTTTCTTTTATTTCACTTAGTTACCAACTACTTCATGTTGTTCTGCTGAGAGCAAGATTTTATTGTGGGAAGCTCCTTTCTTATTTCTTGTTTCTTTATTCACTAATTTGATAACTACCAATTTGGTAAAGTCTGTCATTTTATAATGTGGAAATTACTTGTAAAGCATGTGTGCAACACATTCTGATATAGCTGAGAATTGTTCATCGAAGCCCTACAGTCCAGCACTTGCATGAAGAGGAAGTTCCTGCAGACATGTCTTTAATACACTTTGCAACACTGAAATTTTAGTGTGGGTGGTTATCATAAATAAAAACACATAATATAAGCTGTTCTGTATTCATACTGTACTTTGAGAACCATCTGCTTGTATGAACTGCAGGAACGAGAATTAGTGCTACATCAGACATTTCATGCTGTAAACATTTTACCAAAGGAAACGTATCAGATGTGGTCAGCTACATATTTGATTGTCTTAAATATTGTGGTATAAGTTTAAAAGTCAGCAAACATCCAGTGAACTTTAACGGTTCATTTTGTGGATAGCATTTGGAGCTACTACTGTAATAGGCCTTATCATACTTATGGTGCATTGTATGATATGAATTGTGTTTGGAGTCACTGATAAGGTATTTGAAAAAAACTTTCTCTAAGACTCGTCTGAGCAAGTACCTCTTCACCTTTCATCTACAGGATGGAAATGGAGCCAGTTTTTAAAATGTTGTGTTCTGTTCAGAATTTGAACTAATGGACATTGTCAAGCAACAAAGTAATACTGTAGCTAAGTGCATATTTTCAGTGCCCTATCCAGAGGGTTCATTTGGCCTGTCTTTTCATTGACTGGCTGTGTTTCCAAATGCCTTCCCGTGATGGTTCTTAAACGTGAAACTTCTGTAGACTTCTTGTTTCACCCACTTACTACATGGCCCATGAACTGCATCCTGTTACAAGCGTGTGTGGCTTTGTAAAACCACAACATCTGTTACCAGTCTTTTTCTGACATGACAGTGAACAGCGTACCTTTGTTTGTGTTATGTGGTTTGTCTTGAATCTCAGATTGTTTCCTGCTATGTCTGTAAATGTTATAAACACATGTAGCAACTTTTCTTGTTTCTTAGACTATGGAAACATCATGCATTTCTTGTTGCTAGATTCATTGTATAGTACCAGTTATATTTCTGTCTTTGCTTTCTTGCTGAACTTCTCTGCAGCCTATAATGTGTGCCATCTGAAGTGTATTGGCTTTATTATTACTCCAACTTCTCATTGTTTGAACATTCATCAATAAGTTTTCACATTAATGTATTTAAAAACATATGGTATTCTGATGTGTTTAGTTAATTTTGACTGCAACATAATACCCCAAGCAGGGCATATGTTTCTAGCCGTTCTTACTGCCCCTTAACTTTCATTCTTATTATGATAACTTATATCAAGAGGAATGAATATGGTGATGTAACTACAAATATTACAAAGGAGACAAGTACAGTGGTAATGTAGTATACAGAGACCTCTCATTACATCTGTGCCATACACACACACACACACACACACATAAACAATTATGTGTGTATACACTCATAAATTTATTCTGTAACTGTAACTGTACCCTATTGGCTGGGACTAGACAGGTGGATAGTAGTTGACAGAATTGATGAATGTACACCATTCTGCAGATGACTGATTTCAACTTGCTTTACTGTGCACTGCTGAGCGCTGAGTGTGATGTAAGTTTTTTACAGTCTAGCAGTTATTCTGGTTCACCTAAGTTCCTGTTACTTTTGATGGAGACATATGTTTTACAGAAACCATTTTGTATCATGCTTGTCCCTGTTGATGGAAATAGAAGCGTGTTTTGTTGCGTACTGACATGGACATTTGCTCAGACTCTGTAATTGCATTTATTTGCCTGAGAACTTCAGATATTAAATTTCTTTCTTGTGTTTGAACTCATTGATGGCTCAGTTTATTGCTGTATTGCAGCAGCAGGGATGCCACTTGCAGGCTTCCAAATGCCAGGTGCTGCAGCAACTACGGCGCTGAGTGCAGCAGGAATTCGCTTAGCCGGAGCCATGGGTTCCACAGGCTGCGTTCTCTTAGTTAGCAACCTGAACGAGGAGGTATGTAAGGTCTTGTATTTGTCTTGCACTTAGCCTATGACCAGTCTTTAGCCTAGCCCCATAGCCTGATGCCACTGTGGTATCATCTTGTGTGTGACTTCTTCTGAAAAAAAAAAAATTCTTTGCTTTATTATTTCTCCATTGGATCTTTGATTGCTAGATGTATAGTTACTTCTTTACTCCTTAACTTTCTGGTATAAAGTATATAAATTGGGCTTGATTTTGCAGTCTTTTCTTACTGCTTCATTGCAGACATGTAATTTAAAATGTGTATTGAAGTGCCATAATAATGAGGTAGTGCTTGGTCTTGGAGTTCCATTAATATGGTAACCAGCCTTCCAGGATGTGGAGATAATTTACACAGAGTTTGTTTGACATGTTGCTTTCTTTGTTCTGTGTGTTTAATATTTGCTAAGAAACTGTAAGCAAATCAAAGTGAAGGCACTGGAGAATGTGTTATAAACTTCTTTCATTTGCTCAACATAGATACAAGGATTGGTACAGTTGAAGTAAACGGTGTAGTGTTGGTTTTAAATAGTCTAATATTCTACCAAATTACATTTGTAGTAGTAGTATTAAAAATTTGTCTTTTTTAAGTCTCTTTTTCTCTCTCCTTTTCTCTTCTGTATGTGTTATATATGTATATAGTGTTATTTAGTTATTTATTTGTACAAATTATCATTCTGAGCATGGTAGGTAATTCTAACAGCATCCAAGCCAAGAAAAGTCTTCCCTCATGTTTTTTTTTCCCCAAGGTTTTTTGTTCAGTTGATTCAGTGACTTCACATATTCCAAGTTGATAAGGGAGGGATATACACATGGCCCTTAATACACCTATGGCAACAATAATAATCAACAAATTATGACTGCTGTAGCTAGTAGTCAGTGTTTCAGAAGTGACTGTGCAGAATTATAATTGTTTTATATGATGCCATCAGAATTGGAATTGTTTTACATGATGCCATCTTAAACTAATTGTTTGCCATCATTTATGTGTACCACCATATGCACATAAATTGTACAAAGTTATAAGTTATCCACAAAAATAAACCCTTCTACATGTTTCAGTGGTAAATCGCCATCCTAAAGGGGCTCTCAGTACAAAAGAATATATTATATTAATTTATATTATATATTATATTATATTATATTATATTATATTAAAACATAAATTTTACATGTACAGTGTCAAAAATATATATTAGCAGCCATAAATATAATAATTAGATATTTTGGCTAGTGTGATGTTGACATATTCTTGGTTAAAAATTCACAGATATACTGTTGTTTACAAAATTTGTAGTTATCTTGTACTTTTCAAATTGATGTATTAATATTGTATATTCCTTTGTATTTACGTCTCACTGATGATCGCCGAAATATGTATGATTGTTAATGCATATTTATAACTTACATTTTTGTACAGTTTAGTTGCGTGTGTTTGTATATATAAATGATTACAATCACAGTACATGTAATGATTGAAATTAAATTAATATTTACCAATTTGAATAAGAAATAATAATTTGTGTGTATTTAAATCGTGATTTCCTAATATCCAATGTTTGTTTTGCATCCACTTTGTGTCTGCTGCTAGTTATTAACTCAGATGTTTAGCACTTGTCTTTTTCTGCTGTGTAAGATTGGAGTTTGATTTGCTCCTCTCTCCTGGGGAACCCAAAATTCAAATGAATCATTGTTAATTTTAGTTCAGTAGTTAAATGAAGCTCTGAAGGATGATGCCCAGTGAGTGTGTGTCTGTGCTGGAACAAATTCTATAAATGCAGTCTTGTTTGTTACTGAATTTTAAAGTGGTGTAAGATTGAATAATGAATGATGATGCATTCTCTTTTCCTTCTTTGGTGTTGCATATGTTATGACTGCTGGCTAACATGTCTTTCCGTTTCAGTCAGGAGTCTGGAGTAGTGAAATGTTCTTTCTGAAATTTTGTGTCTTCATAGTTTGCATTGCACCGTAGACAGATACATGAAATTAAACTTCTGACTTTGAAATTAAAGTTTAACGTTTTGTTTGCATATTTTCTGTGACATATGTTGAGAACTTGAATGATTATTTGACATAATATATTTTTATTATCTGGAACCACATAAATATGAATTTCTGTTACAAGTAAAATTTTCAGAACAATTCTTACCAACATATGTTATATTTTTCTGTTGCCGTAAGAAGATTTTATACAGAGTTCATTAGGATTACCATTACCCCCAAATTAAATTGCAGTATTGAAGGTTCATACACAAAGTACAGTTTTATTCTGGTGGTAACCACCATTAATATTTTATTTAGCTATTATAATTAATTTGCAGATGCAGGCAACCTATACATGCAGGTCTTCTTTTATGCCAGAGTTACATTCTGAAAAATGTAATGCAAATCGTACACATACTTCCATTTAAAACAGTGTATTTACTGGGGATTATGGGATTGACAACCTCATCCTCTATAGTGTGCGACAATACCATTTGTGGACATGTGACACATGGAGTGTATATGTACTCTATACATACAGTATATATACATTTCTATACAGTGTACAGGCATTTATAACAATATATTTATTTATTTCTAATGCGATAAAAATGCAAGAGACTCATGTCCATAGTTTTTAGTAAGGTTCATTTCAATGGGACTGTGGTAGTCTTACTACAGAAACCAACCCTTACTGTTTCATATTGTTTGCATTTAATGCTACCTAAACAGTTGGCACTTTCTTTAATTCTGTCAACAATTTATTCACCTTTTTCGGGCTTACTACACTTAATTTCTCTTTGGTACCTAGTATATTTTACCGATTTTTCACTTGGATTTTGCTAGAGGTGATGTAGATTTACGTTTCTAACTCATGTTGGTAAGAAAACCCAGTCCTGTTTAAGGTGAAACTAAATGAACCGTGTGATTATATCACCACCGTACAACCCATACACGTGCCTGGTGGTGTGACAGTGACACCACTTTCTCCTAGCCCTCTACAGAAGCATGGACACGTATTATCTTTGCCAAATCACTTTAAGCTGAAAGTTATCAGATAAATTTGAAAAGCAGTGTAAATTTTCAAGTCATGTTAAAGCAAAATTGCAGAGAAAGAAATTGCAAAAAGTGAGATCTGCCTGTATTTAGATGCATCCTGCAAAGTGTTGCTACAAATTTAAATTTCACATTTTCAGGCTATCCTTGATTTGTGCAATGCTTTTATGAGACATTGTGTGCATTGCATTTAATTAGCATTGCATTTAATCAGCATTGCACCATTCAGGATCTCTTGCTGTAAAACCAGTTTTGAAGTCTTGAATCTTGAGTTAATCAGCATTTTAGTTAAAAAGTTTTTTTAACGTTGTATTTCTTGTGGCTTATTTCAGTGATTATGAGGTGAATGGAACTTACTGTACATTATTTGTTTCCTTATTCAGGTTTCTGGTGTCTTGGCTTGCTTTATGCTATAATTCTGTGTTTGTTTGTGATCTTTACCTAGAGGAATTATCCTTTAATGGAATCAGAAATAAAAATGTCATTGTAATGATTAGTAAATAATGAATAGCAATTGTATTATAAGTTTTGTCAAAACAGTTGCAGTAGTTACTCATGACTTCCTCTCTTTGTTTGATCACCCTGCTCACAGTGTATTTGCTGCAACAGTCTACAAGGCTCTTGACACCACGGGACTAATGTTTTTGGAGCGACCCCTGTTCTGTTTGTTGACAGTTTATCCATGGTTCATGCAGATGATATTATCAACTTTTGTTCTTTATTTGTCCCAGGTACACTTATCAGTCTGTGCCATAACCTCAGCATACATTACAAACAGCATGTGCCAAGAATGTCTGACATCACATCAACAAATGTTGACAACATCCATTTCTTTGCCCTCCCATTTGCTGTTTTCCAGCCATTGATGAACCTCCCTCTGGCTCACCGATTTTTCACTGTAATAAACTGTCATTGAATTTATTTTACTAGTTTTCACAACCACTGGCTACAAACAGCAAGCCACATACCTTTTCTCTTCTTTGGTACATTCCATAAACTAAGAGTGACTGCTGAACATGTACACAGGGTACTACACGTGAGGGAATATACATATTGGTTATATCCTTCGTTGTTTTTAATTATTTTCTCTGTGCTGGGCTGATGCCTGACAGAGGAGTTATATGCAATATTAAAAAAAAATCACGTTTCCCAATATAGTTTAGTTTTGGACAGGCTAGATGAAATAGTATGTGAAAGCTGAAGAGAAAATTGTCATTTCAATTACTGTGGATACAGTTCATGTTAGTAAGTATATCCTACTGGTGTTGATGGAATTTACACTCTTGGCTTTGCGTTTCATGAAATCTATCATAAAAAGTTAGTAGAATTATTGGAAAGTACTGGTCCTGTGAAACAATGTACCGCCTTCACATGAAACATTTTGTGGACAAAGTTCAGGACCTTGATGCCATTTAAATGCTTTGATTACTTGAATATAAGGTGAGAAACTTTTCCAAATACACAATTAGGAAAATGGGAGATCACCTAATGATTGCACACAGAGTTACAAACATGTCATGTGTAGGTATTTTCCTGAAAGTTTAAGATGTTAATGTGGAGTAAATACAGTTTGTCATAGTTCGGTGAATGCAAATATAAATCATCATGGAGAGTTGTGTATTTTGTGGGTGCTATGTGGCTTTGTCTGCCAGGGCCCAGAAGGGGCTGTAGTGCAGTAGATGGAATGGAACATGGCTTTGTTTAATTGGCCTTGATTTTTGTTTATTGCATTTCTTCCAAGCTGATATCAGTGCATAGTGACAGAAAAAACTTTTGCATTAGCAGACATTGTTTCACTGGAAAACTGCATCTGTGAATGAGACAATTATTTGATGTTATGAAAAAATTAAGTGTATGGCAAAAAAAATTAAGTGTATGGCAATCCAGTTTTCCGTGTATCTTGCAGTTTCATTTTCGCTTCAGGTAGAGGAAGTTCCTGTAACATACAAATTTAAAATTAAATTAAATGCACATGGCAAAACTGGAATAGACTGTAATATTGTATTTGTTGAAAATCTATTGTGTAGTTTGTGGGATGCTGAGGTGCTGAGCTGCTAGTTCCCCCAAGCAGATTCTGTAAAGGTGGGTTCAGAAATGCTCCATTTTACCAGTGGAGAATATTGAAACTTCCATGTTATGGTGATAGTTATTTAAATTGAGGTCCCCTTGCTGGAATGCTTCCTTCTGCCTTTCCCTTTCTTATTAGACTTTGGCCTTTAATGGATGAATGGGACAACACTGTCTCATTCAGTGTACATCCTTTTCATGCAGAAGGTACAACACACTCCTGCAATGGGCGTTTGAATTGAATCATTTATCAGTGGCATAAGCAAACTGACTTTTAAATGGTTGTATACTAAAAACTGGAAACAATATTTGCACTTTCGTACATCCTTGTATTCAGTTTGTGACGTATGTTTTGCACCATGAACCGCTCAGCTTGTATGTCTTACCTAAATACATTCATACACACACACACACAGATGTGCATGTGTCTGGACACTGTGAGAGATAACAGCTTGACTCCCATGATAAACTGTGATTACGTGTTAACTTTTATTATAGAAAATTTTTAATTTTTGTGATTTGACATACAAACTAATTAATTGCAGTGAAGTTTCATTTACAAATTAACGGAGGTGCTCAGTTGTAGAACTGTGGTTTATACTGCAGAAAGTTTAGATTATGGTGAATGAAAAGAATAGTAGTAATTAGTGAGTGCTCATTTCGTGCCTGCCTATAGAATGGGACATAAATATTTCTAATAGTTCTGCAGTTTGAAAACTCATGGGTAGTAATCTGCACACACACTCAGTTGATAACTGAAGATCATGGGTCCATTAGCAGGGTAATCTTAATTAAATATTTCATATTTACATGACCCTTCATATTTTACAGATGAATTCAATTCACTAACATTTATTACCTCAGCTGTGATCAGAATAAGGAAGACTTACACATTCACCATTCCTAACAGAAGACTTGTTTTCCTTTTCAGGGCAGTTTTTCCCATGTTTACTTTATTAAAATGTAAAGTTCGATAGTATGTACATTACTATGCTTTTCCATTGAGGATTCTTATATTAGCCCACTTTGAGTCCACGCACAGGCAGAACTGTGACACAAAACTCATCAGTTAATGAAGATCATGTCATACAAAGTGTGAGTTCTGAATAGTAACTTGGATTCCAGTGTTTTTGTACCTGATTTGGAGGTTTAATATTGGCCTGTAATATTTCTCACTGTTAGCTCTGTGGAAATGAAATATACAAGTGAAACTTTTTTTTGAGGGGGTGGGGTGCAGAGTGGGATAGTGATTTGGTTAAATCCACAGGGTGTATGAGGCTTGTGTGATTAGCTCTCGTGATATTGCTGCTCCTGTACATCTCTACTCCACTCTGTCCATGTGATAACACATTTTCTTTGTGTTTTATGTGTAGTAAATTTTAGTAGATAGCATGTTCCTTTCTGATATTTCGTATTCCTCATTACAGTCTCCTAATTTGAAATGAATGCTTCATGTTTCACAAAATGCAACAGTGTATAATTTAGATATTTTAAGGTCAAGAATGGTGTGTGTATTTTGATATATAGTATTGTTTCCCTCCATATTACAGGTGTGATGTTACAAAATAATGAGAAGTAGGCTGTTGTCATTGTATTTTGAATACACTGTCTCATAAAAGTGCCTATGCCAGGGTATGGAAGCTGTATATATCCAAATGAACCAGTGTGTGTACTGTAGCTATTAAATTCTAAGTCTTCTGCTGTGTTCTGAGAGTGTCTTGTTTCTTGTGTTGCAAGGTTTTGTACAATACTAAATTCCTTTCAGTGAATTGATTAAACAATGTCTTAGATTACATTGCCTCACAGAAGTAACCTGTGCTGAAGTTTGGTCATGCAGTTGTTTGTATAGTTGTCTGGATGAATGGTTGTATGTGAAAAACCAAGGAAACCTGTGCTAATTTTGTTTATTTAATTCATTGAAAGGTGTGCAATTCTTTGTGGAAGAAATACAAACCACTCTTTGACAGGCTGTCTGCTTTGATCAGTTTTCAAGGTTTGTGAAAAGTATGAATCATACATTAATTCAATATGTGTGTGTGAGAGTGTCAAATCACAGCATTTTTAGTGGAAAGTGAAATGGAATGGAATGGAATGTGATAGTTTTCCTGTAATAGAGGCTATAATTTTCGTATAATGTCAGTTTTAGCTCTGTACCTGAGTGTAATGAGGATCATTGCTCTGAAAAACCATTGCTTGACTGTTCTAAATACTCTTTTCAGAACAGAATGGAACAGTCTCCCATATTATATTTCATTCAGTGCCATGCTATTTTTCCCTCCTGAAGCATATCATAATAATTTATAATTTTCTCAGATCTCTTTTTGTTCTCTTTTTTCCAAACATATCTTCTCCGCCTGAACTGACATGTGTGGTGCGGTGTGTGCCTCCCTCTGCCCTGGACTCAACTACAAAATATACAAAACATTCCCACTGCTCTTCAACTCTATGAACAATCTACGCAAAAATATCTACTTCTGCTCTCTCTCACTTCGTAGATGGTCACGCCTGATGCTCTTTTTACCCTATTTGGTACGTTATGCACAGATCTTTTTTATTATTACTATTAATATTACTTTTATATAAAAGTATTATTTCAGTGATAATTTTGATTTTTAATACATTTGTGGCTAGTTCTCTGCAGTGTTTTTATTATGGTGGTTGTTTTTAGTCAAAATTTCAGTGTTTTTTTATTGTAAACATGAAATTGGATGTTTTTTCTCCCCCCATAGGCCCAGTTCAGTCTAAAATTGCATGTATTCTTGAACATCGTTGAAATTAATGATTTTAACAGAAATTTGTATTTTGATCAAATATGTCTTTTGATTTCCAAATTGAGATTTAGTGTCAAGAATATAAATGCAAATAACTGTCATTTTACTGAGAGATGTTGTATAGTTTTTAACTTCATGATTCCTTGATATCTTGTTTTCTTTAATCTCATATCATTTGTAATATTAAAAGTTAGTTGAATATGTTTTCCAGATCTCATGTTTTCAGTCTGTATATAAGAACGTGCTTGCTACACAGCTTCCTTTATTGCAAAATTGCAAATGGTTTACTGTAGCCAGAACTTCTATTTTTCATTTCTAGTAATGCTTTTGCTTTTCATAAACCCATTAATTAATTAATTAATTAATTTTCAAAATTTGTATTTCCTTGTTTACTAGCTTGTCCATATAATCTGTTTTCTAAGTCCAAACTTTTGCTTGTAGATGTGTAACTCATTGTCATGTGTTTTCACATTTTACCCTTATTTCAATCATGTTTATTAATTTATCAGTATTATTGGTGTCTGAATATTTCAGTGTTTTTCATCTGTATTTTTATTATTTCATTATTTGTTGTAGTAATGTGTTGTGTACTGAATATGCTGCACCCCAGGAAACTTCTGCACATATTTTTTCACAAATTTAATGTTCTAATGTCTTGAGTGCATCGGCATGTGTGCGTGCGTGTGTGTGTGCGTGCGTGCATTTGTATGTTTGTTTATTCATGCATTCGTGTTTCTCCAAATATTCTATATACATTTTTTTTCCCCCCTGCAAGAAGAAAGCTGTTGTGGATAAAATTATTGCATAACAAGGAGGTCTTCCATGTAACTGTTACAAACAAGAAAAAGTTATTGACCTGTGTTGTTTTTATAATTACATGATCCTTAATTCTAATAGTGGTTTGCTTATGATTTTCAATTCTATTGCAATAGTTACACACTCCACCGTTATGTAACTGAAAGGTCTTATGTTGTGAGCTGTTGTGCAGAAACACTTTCAGCATTGACTCCTAAGCCTCAGACATATCTTTCTTTTTTCTGGGTGCCGTGATTTCACATTTTATGTATAAAATACAACAGACTGACATTATCATGGCCAAAAATATATGCACTGTTCCAACTGGAGTAAACATACTTTCCAAATGCCTTATTTATGACTGTTCATATCTAATTGTGTAGATTGTAATTTATTACTGTTAGAGCTCTGTTGCCAGTGATTTTAATTTATGTTTCTGTGCAGATGGCAAAAGTAAACTGAATTAGGTGATGAGTACCTTATTTAAGTTCTGGAGAGATTGTAAACAAAATTAATGATGGGAGCCACTTTACATTTTAACAGTAACCAACATTGTTGCAGAGCATATAAATTGTGCTTTCCTTAAGTTTATTAATATTTATTATTATTTGTACAGTTGAACTTGCAGAATTTCCTTAGGTCACTCTGAGATTTGAAGTTCAGACTGTGTTGTTGCTGAAGATTCAAGTCTTGTGGGATATTAGGACATTTCGCCAGAAAAATGATTACCTACATTTTGAACAGACGTGGGGCCTCCATCCTCAGTCAAGTATATGTTTAAAGATGTCTTTCATCTTTATTTTTGGAATGTACACAGCCTTTTGGGGCATGCAGTAGCATAACTGATTGAGGCACTTTGCCACAAGCTGGAAGTTTGTGGGTTAAATTCCTGATGTCATTGGAATTTTTCATTGACATAATCCTTTCGGCTGCACTATTGCACTGGGGTCGATTCAGCCTCTAGCAGAAATGAGTACCAGCAATATTTCCTGGGGTGTTGATGCAGCTGGTGTGTAGGGCTGACAACCTTACCACCTTCATGTGTTAACTGTCTTGAAATCTGGGATCCTCAACCTCCTGGAACTCTTAGGGTGTGTCTAGACCTATACAGGGATTGCTTTACCTTTTGCACAGTCGTGTGCATGGTGAACCATTTGAGAAAATGGATGAAGTGAGCTTCATATGAAGAAAGATGTTAAACCTGTTTAGTAAGAACCAAAATTAAATTCACTTAGAACTTTTGGTATATTATATTTCACTCACTTTGGTTCCAGAATAATTGAATCTTGCGTAGTAGTTTCTGATACTTTGGTATCAAAATTGATGAATAACCTGTTATGTTTTTTTGTTCGTAGTGCCAAATTCAGGCTGCTTTATCAGAGCTTCTTCTGAAACCACTCCACGTGCTTTTCTGTCCACTTAAAATACTGTGCTTATGTTCATGAAATGGCTTTACCCTCCAGTGTACTGAGCACTTTGTTTCCCTTGTGGTGTTCAGAAATTTTGGTGCATGGTTAACCAGATTATGTATATGTGGGTGCTCCATACTGCAATGGCCTTTGTACATTAGCATTGCTCAGAATAAATATAATTTATACTGCCCAGATGACCTTGACACAGATGTGTGCAATTGGAGGAGATAATTTTTGTGAATTATAGACTGTGGTTCATTCCTTACAAACATGTTGAGAACTGAGTGTGACAAATATAATATAAATATAAGAAACTGAATTGTGAGGAATGTAGTCTTTTATGTAGTTTTAAAGGTTTACAGCAGCTTTCTTTTTTGTGTAATAAAGCATAAGCATCTGTCGAAGATTGTGGTGCATTATACTGATTGTACACCATATATATACTTTACCAAATGGAAATGTGTCTTATCTTGTTTGACAGCAAATGACCCCTGTGGCAGCTTGGTGTGCCCAGATAGCCACAATCCTTTTGAAATTTTTGTGTGTGGTTTATAATTAATGAGTATGTTTTATTTTTAACTTAATGCATTTTATGCATATTTACATAACTGTGATAGACTTAAAAAACAGCAACCTTTGGCAAAATGTTATAAAATCTGGTACAGATATGTGAACACCCATATTTTGAATCTTAACTTAAATTTTTGTGGTGTGCTGGAAGTCAGAATATGTCAAAACAAATATCTGATATCTTGTACAAAAATACTTGTTTTCGTATTGTTTAAGACATCCCTTACAGTCATCTAATTTTAACAGATTGCAGTCTTGCATTTCACAAGGAAAAATGTTGTTTTGATTTACCACATCTTATAATCATTTTATTCAGCCATGCGATGCTGCATTTAATTTTCCTGTTCATGTGGGGTGTATATTTTTGTGGAGTTAAAT
>Ga0209755_10006260_pt1 | contig 13255 bp, 11 predicted proteins | sample TergutCo191P1_FD_187301 | JGI IMG/M metagenome (GOLD analysis project Ga0209755, IMG submission 187301) | Cornitermes sp. P1 segment gut microbial communities from Petit-Saut dam, French Guiana - Co191P1 (SPAdes) (version 2) | ecosystem: Host-associated > Arthropoda: Insects > Digestive system... | reverse complement strand
AACCCATAACATTTCCGTAACGAACGATAGAAAAACGCGTGTTTCTTCCTCCTGCGTATGAATTACCCGCAATGAATAATTTATCGCTGCAAAGTTTTGTCGCGCCGTAAAGATTAACAGGCTGGCTTGCTTTATCCGTGCTAAGCGCAACGCAGCGTTTAACGCCCTTATCTATACAAGCGTCAACAAGATTCATTGCCCCGATTACATTTGTTTTAACACACTCAAACGGATTATATTCCGCGGTTGGAACAATTTTTGTGGCAGCGGCGTGAACAACATAATCAACGCCGTCAAGAGCGCGGTATAGCCGCTCCTTGTCGCGCACATCGCCGATAAAAAAACGAACTCTGTCATCATTATTAAATTTCTTTGCCATTTCCCATTGTTTCATTTCATCACGGGAATAGATAATAATTTTTTTGGGATTATATTTTTCCAATGTCATTGGAACGAAAGTATTGCCAAAAGAGCCTGTTCCGCCTGTTATTAATATTGTTGAATTTTTAAGCATTTATTTATTCCTTAATTTAATTTCCTACGCTCTCAAATATTCCGTAAATCCGCAAAGCGATTCAAAAACCAAAACATCCATTTCAGTTATATCTTCCGCTTTTCCTTCTCCGCCTGAAATAAATACGGGTTTGCATCCTGCGTTTACGGCGCAAGAAATATCCCTGTTGTGATCCCCTGCCATATATGATTCTGTTAAATCAATATTATATTTTTCAGCCGCTTTTAGGATAAGCCCAGGTTTTGGTTTTCTGCAATCACAATCAATTTTATATTCAGGTCTTTCACCTTCAAAACCTTTGTCAGGATGATGCGGACAATAAAATAAATCGTCAATATACGCGCCGTGTTTTCCTAAGTCGGTTTCCATTTTCATGTGAATTAAATCAAGAGTTTCAAAATCAACTTCGCCTCGTGCAATTACAGGCTGGTTCGTTATTACAATTACTAAAAACCCAAGGCTGTTCATTAATTTAATCGCTTCGCCTGCGCCTTCTATTAAATGTAAATCCTGCGGTTTTCTTACATAATCATCGTATGTGTTAATTGTGCCGTCCCTGTCAAGAAATACGGCCTTTTGTTTTTCGCTTAGGTTTTTCTTATGCACAACGCCTTTTTCCAAATCTGATGTAACTTGCGCATAACGCTCCGGAGTGCCCATGTCTTTAATGTATTCTGGGGTAGAGTAGGCGAATATTTTTCCGCTGGGTATCGAAGGTTTTAAAATGTCCCTGTCAAGATCAATTTTTTCTTTTGAATATTGATAGTTTTTTATAAATTCAGCCGATAAAACATGAACTCCTGCGTTAACCTGATTCTTATACCATTTACGGTCATCTTCTTTATTAATCCAGTTAGTAACCTGATTATCACTATTCGTTATAATAAGAGAGCTGTCAAAAGGATGGCTGTTTGGATGCACGGCAATGGTTACCCAAGATTTTTTTTCCTTATGAAAAGAAATCATCCGGGAAAAATCCATATCAAAAATTACATCGCCGTTTAATAAAAGAAAATCTTCTTTTAAATCAAAAGCATTAAGCTTAAAAAGAGCGCCCGCTGTTCCTAAAGGTTCAGTTTCTGTAAAATATTTTATATTGCAATAAAATTTGCTTCCGTCGCCGAAATATTCTTTTATATGATTTCCCAAATGTCCAATAACAATTATTATCTCTTTTAAACCATTTCTTTTTAAACATTCAATCTGGTATTCAAGAACCGGCTTTCCAAGAATCCGAATCATCGGTTTAGGAATATCGCCCGCTATTTCGGATACGCGCGTTCCTTTTCCTCCGGCCATTATAACAATCTTCATTAAATCCTATTAAAAAAAGAAATCTTCAAGCATCATACAAATTATATGATAAACAGGAAGATGAAGCTCCTGAATCTTATATGTCTCTGTTTCAGGAACGCAAATGCAGACATCGCAAAATTTTTTAAGATTTCCGCCGCCTATTCCTGTAAGGCCGATTATTTTTAATTTTTTCGCTTTCGCCACAGCGCAGGCATAAAGTATATTTTTTGAGTTGCCTGATGTTGAGATTCCTAAAAGTATATCGCCTTCTTTCCCGTATCCGTAAACCTGCTGCGCGAATGTAATATTACCGTCTATATCATTTATGCAGGCGGTGTTTAAAGACGCGTGACCTGAAAGAGCGATAGCGGGAAGCCCGGGCTGCATTCGCGGAATAAGGTATTGCGCAATTTGCGAATCGATATTTTTTATATCTGAAATAAAAGTTTCTGGTAACGCTCTTTTTTTTGTAAAAGTTTTCATCAATTCGCCTGCGATATGTTCTGCGTCAGAAGCGCTTCCTCCGTTACCTGCAATTAATAATTTGCCGCCTTTTTTATAACAGTCAACAAGCGTTTCAAACGCTGTTTCAATATCTTTGCTAACAGATTCAAGCTGAGGATAACGCTGTATTAACTGTTGTAAATGGTCCATGCCTGCGTTCCTGTTTCTGTAAAGCTGGGTGTTAAAACAATACCCTGTTTTTCTTTTAAGGCGCGGATTAAAGATATTCTATTGCATGGATTACAATAAATCATCATAAACCCGCCGCCGCCCGCGCCTGAAATTTTCATGGATTGCGCGCCGTTATTCATTGCGTATTGATATAATTCATCCAAAAAAGAATTTGAAATGGAAGCCGCGGCTTTTTTCTTGGCAAACCAGCCTTGTAAAAGACAATCGGAAAAACCTTTAAAATCGCCTTTAAGAATAGCTTCCTTCATAAAAACGGCCTGTCTTTTCATTTCATGCAGGCTTTCAATATTTTTATCGCCTTTTTTTATATGTTGAATCTGCTCTGTAATAATATTCGCACTTTCTCTTGAAACACCGGTATAATATAAAACTAAAGACGCCTCTATTTCATTTCTTATCCAGCGTTTCAAACGAAGAGGATTAACAATAACCCTTTCATTATCGTAAAATTCCATAAAATTAAAACCGCCGAAAGTAGCGGCGTATTGATCCTGCTTACCTCCGGCAAGACCCGCGTCTTCCCTTTCAATTTTATAGGCGAGCGCGGCGATGTCATATTCACCTAACGGAAGGTTCAGCCATTCAACAAACGCTTTAATAATAGCGACAACCATAGTAGAGGAAGAGCCAAGCCCTGAACCCGCAGGAGCGTCTGAATAAGTTGTCATCTTAAATGACTGCGGTTTAATTTTAAAATCAGAAATAATTCTGTTATAAATTCCTGTATGAAGTTTTAAATCAGAGGAATCAGGAAGATTTTCGCATAAAGAATATTCTTCTTTTTTTTCGATGTCGGCGGCGATAAATTCAATTTTTCCTGAATCATCAGGCTCTATAGTGCAGAATGCGTACATATCAATTGTTGCATTTAACACAAATCCGCCGAATGTGTTAAAATAGTCGGCTATATCAGTGCCGCCCCCGGCAAGTCCGAGACGAAGAGGCGCTTTTGATCTAATAATCATTTAAATTCACCTAACAATCATCCATACGGCAATTCCGCTAATTACCGCCGCCGCCGGAGCCGCTATTATTGTAAAAGTCTTCCAGAACCTTGAGCTTTCTTCGTATTTCGCCGATAAGGCTGACTGCGTCCTGTAAGTTTCTGACATTTCGCTCAGTTGAGACCGCAAGTTCATAAGTAAGTTCTCTTGCTCTTGTATTATATTCCCGTAATTTAATATTAATGTCTCGCTCTCGCTCAAGTTCGATTTCAAGTCTGTTAATAGTCTCTGCTGCTCTTCCATACTGTTGATTGTATCTGTTATCAAGCTCTCCAACTGATAAAGATCCTGATCTACTGACGAAAAATCCTGCGCAAAGACAGCCTGCGGCAAAAGCGGCAATAATAAAAATAACAAGAAATATGTTAGCCTTGATTTTATTGATAAGCCCATGTAAATTAATCTTCATTATGATTTTTGATGAATAATAGTTGTGATATATTTATCTCTTTCATACTCTAAAATCCACTTTGTAAAATGTCTCATACCTTCGCTCATAGTTGTCTCGGGATACCATCCGAGATTTCGTTTTGTAAGCTCTATATCTGCCATTTCTTCATATAAATCCCCCGGCTGCATTCCGAGTAATTTCTTTTTAGCTTCGCATCCAAGGTAATTTTCAAGCATTTCAATTAAATCTTTTAATTTTTCAGGTTTAGAATTTCCAAGATTATATATCGCGTAAGGAGCGCCGGAGGTTTTATCTTTTTCAGGTATATGCGTTATTGCGGAATAAACGCCTTCGATAACATCATCAATATATGTAAAATCGCGCAGTATATTTCCGCTGTTGTATATTTCTATCTGCTTGTTGTTCATTATAGCGTTTGCGAATTTATAATACGCCATATCGGGCCTTCCCCACGGGCCGTAAACAGTGAATAGCCTAAGGCCGGTGCTTGGAATATTGTAAAGATGCGAATATGTGTGCGCCATTAATTCATTCGATCTTTTTACGGCGGCATAAATGCTTGCCGGATGATCAGCCCTGTCTAAAACAGAAAAAGGAGTTCTTTCATTCATCCCGTAAATAGACGAGCTTGACGTGTAAACTAAATGTTTTATTTTTAAATTTTTTGATATTTCAAGTATATTTAAAAATCCGCATATATTATTATCAATAAAAATATACGGGTTTTCTATGCTGTAACGATCGCTTACATGAGCCGCGAAATGACAGATATGATCGCATTTTTCCTGCGAGGATTCCGAAAAAATTGAAAATAATTTTTCCCTGTCCGTAATATCCAATTTTATAAATGAAAAATCCTGTAACGTTGAGCTATGAACGGTTTTGCCGTACACGATTTTTTCCCTGTCAATTCCTAATTCGGCAAGACGCGCGTATTTCAGATTAACATCGTAATAGTCGTTAATATTGTCAATTCCTGTTACAATATGTCCGAGAGATGATAATTTTTTTGCAACATGAAAACCAATAAAACCTGCAACTCCTGTTACAAGAATATTCATTTATTTCTCCTGTTTTTAAACATAAGTAAATTAATAATAAAGTTCCATGCCTATAAATAATTCCCTTGTAACCCCCGCGGCGGGATTTAAAAGCTGCATGCCGAAACCAAGGGATATGCGCAGAAAAAGGCTTCTCCAGCGCTGAGGAAATATTATAAGTTCCATGCCGCCTGAAATAAGCAAATTATTTATATCAAATGACGAATGAATTTCCGGCGCATTAAAAAACGCGAAATCAATAATCGGAATCATGTGAAGATCAAAATCAAATATGCGTAAAATTTTATTGTTTTCAGACCAATTTGAAGGGCGTACCTGTAAAATCCTGACTGGAAAATCAAGATTTAAGGAAATCATATACTTCGCTTTTATTGAATTATCAAGAAAACCGCGAAGAACATTCCCAGCGCTGTCATAAGAGCCGTATAAAAATGAATGACGGTACATTAAACGAAACGAAAGCCCGGCGAAATCGCTAAAAAGAAAATGGCTTGCCGCGGTTATTTCCAGATTTGCGCTTAACGGCAGTTCATTGTTTCTTTTATTATAAAAACTGTAATCGAATGAATTATTTATATTTATAGATACGCCTTTTCTGAAATTTTCAATCCAATCAACCCGTCCTAAATCAATACTGTGAGAAAAATAAAGGAAAGGTCCTTTTCTAAATTCATCAAGAGGCCACAGCGGCAGTTCATGATTAAAAACAGCCGAAAATTCAGGCCTATAAGTAATTTCACCGTAATTATAAAACTTTACGCCGGTTGGTATATAAAAACTTACATAAGGCCGGCTTGATAAATAAATACCTTCCTGAAATCCGGTGAATGATAATTGCATGGCGTCAGGATTTTTTTCATTTAAATAAAGCGATTCAGAAAATCCTATTTTAACGCTGTTTGCGTTAAATGGAAACTCAGCGGATATGCCTGTTGTATTTTTATAAAACCACGGCTCTTTCTGTCCAGCGCGGTATAACAAATCATGATCAAAATCAATATCCCAGTATATGCCGAAAAACCGCAGCGGAATATTTGTGTCAAGCATTAATGAAAATGTCGAATATCCGTCAATATCAAGCTCATAGCCTAAATCAAGCCTTAAAGGACTCATTGTGCCAAGAAAATTATAGTCACGGGCTTTTAAGGTGATGCTAAAGCCGGTATTATCATCATACTTTGGATATGGAATAGCGATTATATTCCATGTATCTTTTGTTTTGATGACTAAATCAACAGGGTATATTCCGTTTTCATTAATTTCACCGATTGTATATTCTATTTCCGCTTTTTCTAAAACTCTTTCGTTTAAAAGAAGCTGTGTTTTTTCCAGAATAAATTTTTCTAAAACTGAAAATCCTGTAATTAATTCTCCTTCGTAAAAATTGGTTTTATAATTCAGCGCGTAAGGCCGGGTAATTCCGTCGACAATATAAAAATAGGAATTAATGATATAAAGCGTATCATCGGCAGCTTTTTCTATGTTTTCCTGCGTAAACGCCGGAATTGAAATAAATATTAATAATATAAATAAAAAAGGCCTAAGATGCGAATTCAAGTTAATACTTCTTCTAATATTTTTAATTCATTGTCATTTTTAAATATTACGGCAGCAGCGCTTTGAGCGTCAGGGATGATAAAAGTCAGCATTCCGTCTCTTTTCTTTTTATCATTGAACATAACGTCAATTAAAGCGTTTTTATCAAATGAATATTCTGTTTTGTACCCAAGTAATTTTATAAGACAAATGATCTTCTGCGCCCTTGCGGCGGGCGTTATCCCCAGTTTTACGCCTGTTTCACAGGCGCGCGTTATTCCCCACGCTACAGCTTCGCCGTGTGAAATGTTTCCAAGCCCCATTACGCTTTCAAGCGCGTGGCCGAATGTATGTCCAAGATTTAAAAGTTTTCGTTTCCCTGTCTCACGCAAATCTTCGCTTACAATGCCTGCTTTGTAATTAACGGATTTTTCTATCAAATTTAAAATAGTATTGTAGTTTAAACCAGTATTAAATTCTTCAAAATTGATGTTTCCAAGCTGTTCAATCTGATTAAAAAAATCATCACCTGCTAAAATCGCGGTTTTAATTATTTCCGCAAAGCCGTTTTTTATTTCTTTTTGCGTAAGAGTGTTAAGGCAATCAAGCGGGATGAAAATTTTTTCCGCGGGATAAAAAGTTCCGGCAAGATTTTTAATTCCGCAAAAGTCAAAACCGGTTTTCCCTCCGATTGAAGCGTCAACCATCGCAAGAAGGGTAGTGGGTGCAAGAGCAAGACGGCATCCGCGCATGTAAATTGACGCGGCGAATGAAACCATATCGCAGATTACGCCGCCGCCTGCGCCTATAAAAACGCAGTCCCTGCCGAGTTTTTTCTTAGTCGCGGATAACAGTATTGTTTCGATCGATTTCCAATTTTTATTTTCTTCTCCGCTTTTTAAAATACAAACTGGCGATGCTTCGCCACAATGCCGCTGCCCGTAAATCATCGCGGCATACGCGGCTGTGTTCTCATCAGCGATAATCAACACGTTATTTATATTGCTTGTTATCGAATCAACTCCGGGGATATCCCGGCTTATATTAATATTTGTTTTAAATTCGCTAAAGGAAAAATTCATTTTATAAAGACAAATTTTTTACTTCCGGCTAAAAACCGGAAAAAAAAGAGAAAAATATAGAAAATCAGGCAGCCTAATCGTACATTAAGCTGTTCTGAGGACGTAAGAATCAAAGGCGGCCGTAACACGCTCAATGAATCATGCGATTTATTCTTAGTAAATAATATAGCATTTTTTTTATTTAATGTATAGGCGCAAAAATCCGTAAATATCAGCGTAAGCGGCAAAAAAAGCTAAAAAATAAAGAAAAAGAGTATATTTCCGCGAAAAATGCCGGTATCAGATTACTCTGAGAGGTTATAAACATTTTCTTGAATGCAATTAATAAGCGTATTTTTGGTAATATCACGTTCATCGCGCTTTAAACGCATGAATTCTTTCCAATTCTCGATAAAATCATCCGCTGTTTTCTTACTTAGAGGCAATAATTTACCGTTAAGAATATCCTCGCATAGCTTATTTCGCACAATTGAGCGTGTTTTATAAACAACTCTAATCTCTGAAAGGATATTTTTATGCGTTTTTGCAAGAAATATTAATGCCGCGTTGTTTAAATAGCTTTCTACGATGATTTTTTTATAAACCGCGTAGTCCCATTGATGAAGAGGCAGTCTGATACGCGTTAATAATTCCTGATTTTCCATAGCTGTTTTTTCAACCGATGAATGAAAACGGGCGGCGGATACCCAGCGCGAGTTATTTGCGTTTCTAAGCTCATATTGAGCGTCAAGAGCGATAAGAGGCGCCGGAATATCGGTAGTAAAACTGGATAAGGTGCAAATATTGCCGCCGATAGTAGCGATATTTCTAAGCTGAACGCCGCCGATATTTTCAAGGCAGACGCGCAGGACTTCGGGGACTACTTTTCCAAGGTTTATTAGTTTATTCAGCCTGACCATCGAGCCGATTTCAATGTAATGCTCCGTTCTTGTAATATTTTGAAGCTCGGGAATCTTATCAAGGCAAAGAAACGCGGGCGGCAGATTTAATACATTGTTTTCTTGTCTGCCAATTATATTTGTTCCGCCTGCATAGCAAACCGCGTCGGGAAACCGGCTCCACGCGGAAAATAGCTCCTGAAAATTTACAGGTATTATTACCTGATTAAGAGGCGCGTCCATAAAGCCTCCTATTGCGGGCAGCGGCGATACTTTTTACAGCTTTTACAAGACGCTCGACATTTGTACAGCGGCACATAATTCCCGAAAACCCGTAAAGTATTTCGTCTTTTTCCGGCGAATGGTTCTTGTCAAGAATTGCGTCTGTGCATAAAATTTTTCCGGCTTCGCAGTAACCGCAGTTGCCGACGTGTTCTTCCGCGAACGCTGTAATGATTTCCTGATACTCAATTGTCTGCGAAAAACCTTCGATGGTTATAATTTCGCTTCCTTTTATTTTAAACGCAGGTATTAGACAGGAAGGGCTGACTTTTCCGTTAAATAGAACTGTACACGCTCCGCATTGTCCGGCAAGACAGCCTGGTTTCGCTCCGAAAAGGCCGAAACTTTCGCGCAGAACATCAATCAATCTGACGCCGGCTTCGCCCCGGAATATAACGTCTTCGCCGTTCAAAATAAAATTGATTGTCATTTATGCCCCTTTGGAACATCGTTCTTTACGCTTACCGCGGGAGCAGGCTCTTGAATTTTCTCGTCTCTAAGTCTGTACATTTCCCAAATATCATTTCTTTCCAGAGGGATGGATTTAAAACAATGATCCATTGCCTGAGAAACCGCCTGCGTAAATGCCGCCGGAATACAGGTAAAGGGAAGGTCTCCAATACCCTTTGGATCGCCTGCGCCGGATTCAAGAAATTCAATATACACCGGAGGAATTTCTATCGGAGAAAAAATAGAAAAATTATTGTACTGTGATTTTGGCAGCGCGCCGTTTATGTACTCAAGATGCTCTGTGAACGCCCATCCAAGCGCTTGTGTCGCGCTTCGCTTTATACTTCGTAATGCCCTGTTCTTTGAAATTATTTTGCCGCCGTCAATCGCGAGCCAGATGCCGCGCACGACCGGAACACATTCGGAAAGGTTTATCGCGACTTCAACCACAGCGGCGGCAAGACCGGGTTTAACAAAACCGTTGATGTCGGAAACTTCCAGCGCGCCGCCGCGAAAAGAACCCGGCTGCGGTTTAAAAGAGCGGCGCACCGTTATCGGCAGCGGATCATGGAAACGCTGTTTACTAATAGCGATGCAGCATTTTTCTACAAGCCTTGTAACGGCGGTAATATTTCTTGATGAGCACGAAGGACCGCAGTCGGGCGAAGCTGAATTCGCGGAGTCTGTGGTATCGATCCTTACCATATCGGATTTAATCGACATCGTTTCAAGCACAACCTTTTCCCATATTTTGTTATAATCTTCCGAGGTTGTAATACTCGCTTTTATCTCAATAATGCTTTCCTTTGTTAGGGTAACTTCAACGCTGTAGATGCCTTTATCTTCTTCGTTATTTGAAGGATACAAAAGTCCGCTGCCTTGATAACCAATCGCGATTCCGATCCCCCTTGGGTTTTCGTTATTTTCAAAATTAAGAGAGCAGTTTCCGCTATTGGGAGCTGTGCCGTACGTGCGGCCGCTTTCGTGAATAGTCCCTGATTTTCCTTTTCTGCTTTGCCTCAATAGTTCATTAGAAGTCCACTTCCTGTAATAGTCGCTCAATTTAATAACTGCGCCGATAAGCTCTTCCCCGGTAACAGGCATTTTTATATGCGTTAACTTTGCTGTATTTGAAGTTAACGGAAGGATTATTTTAGGATCGGCGTTGTTTATTCTCCAAATCGCAGGATCGATATTAGACATATCCGCAATATGGGAAACATGTTGCTCAATAGCAAAAGAACCTTGCGCTAAACCAAAGCCTGAAAAAGCGTCCTGAGGAGGCAAATTTGTTTTATACGCTTTCGCTGTTAAAGAAATATTATCGAATTTATACATTCCAAGACAGCCTAAGCAAATTTGATCGAGTATTTCATTTTTGTTAACTTGATATGAACCAAGGTTAACGGAAATATTAATATTTGAAGCGATGATATTTCCGCTTTTATCAACCGAGCTTACAATATCGATGTTTGAAGAAAAACGTTTTGGGGTGTAAAGAAAATCATCTTCCTTGTTTAAAATAAGGCGCACAGGTTTTTTTGTGATGAATGTTCCGAGAGCCGCATGGCAGGCGATTAGCGAAGGATACCACAATTTACCGTCCATATGAAGATTAAGGGCTGTAGGCTCAATATAAATTTCTAATCCGTCAATGCCTAAAACGCAGGTAACAGATCGTTTTACATGAAAAGGCCATTGTGTCGCGGTTCTTACAATTATTTTATTAGATTTAACGTCATCAGTTTGTTTTTTATTTTTTTTTGTTAATCCATCGTCATCGTCATACCATGTTACAGCGCCTATCGGCTCCGCGTAAAAATGCTCCTGTATCCCAGTGCTAAAGCTGCCTGTTACAATATTTCCCTTATGTTCATAAACCGGCAGATCGCTTCCAATGTTTATTACTTTGACAGCCGCGGCTTCGTTATCATCGCCGCAGGAAAAGACAGGAGTCTCTTCTTCAGCAATAACCTTACATCTTGCGGCAAGCTCTTCAAGTTTTACCTTGTCATGGCCGAGCAAAATCGCAGCAGGCTCCCCGATATAGGACAGGTTTTGATCCGCAAGAATTGGAATGCCGGTATCTTCAAGTTTGTTTTCACCGGGAATGTCTTTAGCTGTGATCAATAAAAAATTATTCGGAAGCTCCGGCGTTTGTATAGAAATCAATTTGCCTTTTGCGATTGGCGATCTTATTGTCACCGCGTATAAAAGATTTCTGGGATAGATATCTTCAAGAAACGGAACTTCTGCCATTACATGATATTTTATTGATTAATCTGAAGAATTACAATTGTTTTAGGCAATTAAGAAGCAATTTTGAGTTGCGGTATGAATCCTGTTTGCCGGGAGTAAACCTGCAAACAGGACGAAGATCATCCAGAAGTTTATTGATATCAAGATTATTGGGCGTCTTTCTGATTATTTGTAAAATTCTTGAGTAATCTGTCAGGGTAGGCATTTCGTCCTTTGAAATAAGTGATTCGTCCATTCGCTCGCCCGGCCTTAAGCCAATGTATTCGATTTTAATTTCAGTTTCCGGCTCATATCCATGAAAGCGGATTAACTGCTCCGCAAGCTCGCGGATGCGAACAGGCTCGCCCATATCAAGCAGGTACAAACCGCCGTTTTCGCCGACGCCGCCTGTTTTTAAAACAAGAGAACACGCTTCGCTTATCGTCATAAAATAACGGCGTATGTCAGGATGAGTAATTGTGACAGGTCCGCCTTTTTCGATCTGCTGCTGGAAGAGCGGAACAATGGAACCTCTCGATCCAAGTACGTTGCCAAAACGCACAATGACAAAATTAGTGTCGCCGGCCGCCGGATTTTTGCCTGCTTCAAGAACAATTTGTTCGCACAGGTATTTTGATATACCGTATACCGATACGGGATCAACGGCTTTATCGGTTGATATATGCACAAAGCGTTTGGTTCCGTATTTCTTCGCTGCGTTGATCAAATTCTCAGTTCCAAAGACATTGTTTTCAATTGCCGCTACGGGATTTTCTTCCATCATGGGAACATGCTTGTAAGCCGCCGTGTGAAAAATAGCGTCGGCTTTTAATTTGCCTAAAAGGTAGTCAACATATTCGCTGTCTTTAAGCTCGCCGATAATCGGTATTAATGTGGCCTTTTCGCCGACGCCTTCTTCCTGTAAAAGCCGAAGTTCCCTGTCGATCTGGTATATCGAATTTTCTCCATGCCCAAGCATGTAAAGTCTAGCGGCTCCTCCCGATAAAAGCTGGCGGCACAGTTCGCTTCCAATAGAGCCTCCGGCGCCTGTGACAAGAACTCTTTTCCCGCGGACATATGAAAGGCTTTCCTTTAAATTTATTGTTATCGGGTTTCTTCCAAGAAGGTCCTGTAAATCGATTGAACGCGTCTGGATAAAATGAGCGTCGCCTTCGATGATCTGTGAAATCCCCGGAAGGATTCGGATCTTTAGAAAACCTGCTTTTTTTAAAATGGAATGGATTTCGATAAGGTATTCCCTTGTTGCGCCGGGAATCGCGATTATTGCCTCGTCGGCGGGATTTGTCCGCAGAAGAAGAGCGACATCCTTTATAGGGCCGAGAACCGGAATATTGTCAATTTTGCTTCCGATTTTTTCGTTATCGTCATCAAGAAACGCGACAACCTCTCCGAATATCGCCTTTTTAGTTATTTCAGCGGCTAATGTACGTCCGGCAAAACCCGCTCCGATTATATACAGGCGTTTGGATTTTTCCATGATTTCCCCTTTTACCTTCCGGCGTTTATGGGTGTAAGAGCGTCGATTACATCAAAAGCAAGATCGATGGCAAAAGAATCATTATAAAGATCGAGCTTGATTTTCGCTCTTCCTTTTCTTCTATCGACCTTTATTATCCTTCCCTCAAGACCGGAAAGCGGCCCGTCTATAACAACGATTTTTGTATTCTCATCAAAATAGACTCTTGAACGGCCGGCGACAGCGCCTGTGTTTTTTATAAAGTGAAGCACAAGTTCCAAGTCTCTACCGGATAGAGGGGTTATTTCCTTGTTTGATTTTAAGAAACG
>Ga0209755_10006259_pt1 | contig 13255 bp, 9 predicted proteins | sample TergutCo191P1_FD_187301 | JGI IMG/M metagenome (GOLD analysis project Ga0209755, IMG submission 187301) | Cornitermes sp. P1 segment gut microbial communities from Petit-Saut dam, French Guiana - Co191P1 (SPAdes) (version 2) | ecosystem: Host-associated > Arthropoda: Insects > Digestive system >... | reverse complement strand
CCCTCGTCGGCTGTCCGCGACTGCTTATTCAATTTATTCGCAGCTACCCTCCTTATCGGAGGCCGTTCCTCTATCCGCAACCTGAGGACACGCCATGCCGTGGTGACAGGGACCCACTAACACAGAAAATCTTACAATATATTGATATTATTGTGGAGTAACGTAGTGGTTGTATTGTGACTTACGTTGTAATGTACATGGATTGATGTTTGGTGTCTGACTTTTTCATGGAGCTTTGTGGACATGAACGAGATGCTGATCATTCACTGGATTCACAAGAAGTGGAAGATGCCGCAACTGTTAGAACAACCATAGGTGTGTGGAGAGTATAGCACAGGAATGTTTTCTGCTGCAAGAAATTAAGTAACATTCACATAAAGCTTGTGTTCTTCTGACACACATGTTATAGATGTAGATTGTGTTTTACCATTCATGTATTATATATCTAATTCACTAATTATTGGTGGCATCTCACTGAATGATATTTTCCCTGAACTTGACTCACTAGGTATGTTTCTTGCACGTATGCTTTTTAATTTACTTTCTGCTTCATTTAGGGGATACGGTGGTTATTTTTTGCATTTATGTATTTATTTTTTTCTTTTGTGATTAATGTGTAAACAACTTTGAGTCCTTGGGCTGCTTATTAATAGGTTGTCCTAATTTTTTCATGACTTATTATTGGGCATCCTTCATTTTCTGGACAGTTGGGCATCATTTCGCTTGTTTTTTTTAGTTGACTTATACCCTCTGTTGGGGCACGCCATAGTGCATTTGGTTGAAGCACTGCACTACAAGTTGGAAGGTCATGGGTTCTATACCCCCGGTGTCATTGAAATTTTTCATTTACATAATCCTTCTGGCTGCACTATCGTTCTGGGTGTCAACTCAGACTCCAACAGAAATGAGTGCCAGGAATACTTCCTCAGGATAAATGCAGCTGGTGCATAGGTCTTACAACCTTACCACCTTCATGTGCTGATTTTCTTGAATTCTGGGAGCCTCAACTTCCTGGAACCTCAGGACCTATCCAGGCCTGTTACAGGATTGCTTTTTATACCTTCTGTTATTTCATTACTCGATTCTGTCACATTTGGGACTCGTAAGATTTTTGTTGGTAAAATTTTATATCTAGTTCTTAGACTTGTTCACAGAATTTTGGAAAGTGACTGTTAGTTTTGTCATGTCTATTTGCCCATCCGTCCATGTGGAACAACTCGCCTCCCAGTGGGTGGATTTTCATAAAGTATGATATTTGTAGGTTTTTTGAAAGCCTGTTGAGAAAATTCAATTTTTATTGAACTCTGACAAGAATAATGAGTACTTTACTTGAAAACTATTGTACATTTATGATAGCATCTCACTTAATTGTTCTTAGAATTAGAAGTGTGTTTCAGACAAAGTTGTAGAAAAAGTCAAACACACATTCTGTATCGAGTACGTTTTTTCCGAAAATTGTGCTGTTTGTAAGGTAATGCGGACAAATGTGGTACAACCAGACAGGCCACTCATGAAAATGTAACATGGCCTAGAAAAGATGCGATTTGCTTGCTGAATAACTGAAGCCAGAACACAGACACATGTTCCTTATATGTAATACATATAGCTACATAATTAATTAATTCTGTCTGATCTCATAAAGTATTTTATGGCAACAGTAAAACTGAGAAACTGTACAACTATGTACATGTCATTACGATCTGTTTGGCCAAATTGTAAGTCTAAAGAAGGCCATAAGCAAGCAGACATTCCTTTGCTTCACTGTAGCATTTATGTGTAACATTTGAGTGCAAATTAAGTATAATTTCTTTAAAAAACTGGTACGTAAAATTTGCATTGTTGATGTTAACAACTTTACCATGATAACATTGTTGTGTAACACTCAGTATTTCTATATAGTTGACACTGACATGTAACTCAACAGCACTCACAGAATGCATTGTTGTGTTTCAACAGCAAATTGGTTATGCATAGTGTTAATGTTGTACAAATGCACAGCAGCTTTCTTGTTCATAAGATTTGTTTGTTGTGTTTATACATTTGCTGACGGAAGTGCCTACCAAATAGAGTTTCATCCATAACTTCTTGGTTTAGATTGTTTTTTTTGTTTAAGTTATTAGGAGATTCCTTTCTTAAAAGGTGGTTATTTGGTAAAAATCTGTCTAAATTGGTATTTCTGCCTAAGAACTTCTCCTATGTATACTACCCTGTATTCTGTCAGACATCCATTTGACATGGCCATTTCCAGTGTGTGCTAAGTCATATCCATGTAATTCATAGAACATTGTGTCTCTAAATGGAGAGGAAGCTAAAGTAACTGGATATGCTAGCTCTGCAACTCTACCTTTTTTTAGAGCCAATGCTATGGCTACTACCCGTATCACCATGTTTTATTAATTTACCCAAAAATTATGTCATTATGCAAAATCAACTGTTACTTTTTTTTTCCCCTTCCCCCTCAGGAAATTCCTGTAAACATTTGTTTAAATCCCCACACCTTCTGAGACAAGAGTATATAGCATTAAATGTAACAAGTACATTTCTGTTTACAGTATATTTCCAGTATACCTATATAGTGTTCCTTTGTATAACATTCTTTCATTTTTGTGTTTGCGAAAGAATAATGGCATGTTTTGCACTACTGTACATTTGCTTCCAATATGCATTGTTGAACATGTAGAATGTGTAAGGTAAGATACATGGTTTTTTCATAGAATGCTTAACAGTTGGACCTACGTAAGTTGATTCTTTGATTCAGGGCTAAATATGGCCCCTCCCTTTTGTTTAATTATTATTTGTAATATGTAAAACTTAAATGCTTTTAAAGCTGGAAATTTCAAATATTCCAGGATATTACACGGTGTTAAGTGGTAAACAGTTGCTGATGTTTTGAAGGCTCATAGTGTCTTTATCTTCAGGCTGAGGCAGTTGCTTGAAAAGGACAACAGTTTTTAAAAATGTTGCTAACAACCTGTCAGTACAGTGTAACATCCAAGAAGTTTTGAATGTTCAGTACCACTGCTGCAAGAATGTAAAATCCTGCATTTTAAAACTTATGCTTCTTATCGTTGCAATATAACTTCCTCTGCTGTCTGTTAGAATGGTCATGGGCTTATATTCTGTTTCAATGCTAGTCAGTAGTGTGTTATTGAACCTGCTCTTTATCCTCTGTCCCTGTGTCAAGGCAGTGCCACGTGACATTACTGTATTACTGGAAACTAGAATAAGAATGCATCTTCACCTCTTATGTCAATTTTTGCAAGAAAAATTGCCTAACTGAATGTTCTGCATGTATTGAATCTTTGATATTAGCTGGGTTTAGTTGTGATCTGTAGTAAACTTTTGTGATTGTGCAAGATCATTATGAAATTTTTCATAGAAATTTTGTTGCTGCCTTTCACCAGATTTCAAGTTCTCATCCGTAAATAATTTTTCAATTTTGGAACAAGCACTGACACATCCCCTTCAAGATTTGACTCTAGAAAATGGATCGGGTGTGTCAGACATGTCAAACAGTCTGATATTGGATGAGGGCACTGATGCAAGCCTTGGAAATCCATTAGAGAGGGAAGTGAATCCTTCTCCCACTCAGCCAAAAACGCTCCAACAGGAATTCTCACTCATCAATGTGAATATGCCGAATGTTCAGATGGATGTGGTAAGTTTATCCTTGCTGCATTGCTACATTGTATTATGTCTCAGGTTTTAGACTCCTTCTAGAAACCAAAGGCTTCCATGCAACAGAAAAGTCATGCCTTTGTGTATTGTGTATGAATATGTAATGCCATGTGTAAGATTATATGAATAGTTATTTTTTTATGGCATAGGGCTTAGCTCTGTTGGCATCACTTCATTTATACTTCAAGATAGAATGCAGTCCCTTTGCACGTAGAGAAATACTGACTGCCTGGGATATCTGAACTCTGTTTTGATGTAATTATTGTACTGAGTTATGTGTAGTTATGGGAAATATTTAAAAGACAGGCACTGTGTGAGAAGTATATGATTATTATCGGGTACCGTGTGACACAGCTTTATGTTAGAGCCAGGTTATGTATTTCTACATTTCTCAAGCATGTTAGATTAACTTGGTTTAGTTTGTATTATATAATATATATTTATATACAGTTTTACAAACTGTATAGTACAGCTTGTAACACCAACTGGTAGCAACACGTGTGATGTAAAATGGGCCAAAACATGTATGGCTACAAACCTTGCATTGACATGTGGAGTCAAAGTTAGTTGGTTTTACAAATTGTTTTTATGGAAAGCTGCACAGTGTGAAAAACTGTAAAATCATTTTAGTTTAATACAGGTTTTTCAGAATGACTTATAATGTGTAAGTATATCACCTTGATGATGTAGCATGATGGGGTATGTGCCCTGTGAAAAGTGACTGTATGTTTGTTTATAAACATGGAAAAGTGGCACATGACTCTGTCATTGTATTGCATGTTCCATACTGCTCACTGCATATTTGAATATTCAACTAAACAGCATTCACATGTCATTTTATTCTCTCTGTTTCCTTGATTTAACCACTTGTAATACCTGCCTCTTTAAACTGAAAGATGAATTGAAGGAAGTGATATAAGAATATAAATACAACAGATCCCACTTATCTGACATTCCATGTTATCAGAATGTTGTCAGAACACCGTATTACATTACATTACCAACATTATTTACAACATTCATTTTATTTTATCATGCAGTCATCATGAATTGCTCTTTCCAGCATGTTCATATGTCAGCATTTTAATTATCATTTCTTATGTGTTTCCATTGTTTGTTGTGTATATTTTATGTTTTTTCATGTTGTGTGTGTTTTGATTACAAGGATGTTCTTGTGCTTCAGTGACATGTTGGAAGTTTCACAGTTGTGCTGCAGGTGCATGGTTGAAGTTACCAATTTCTAAATAAAGTAATTGTTTTTTCATTAATGTGTAAAATGAAAGAAAGTGGTTATTTGCATGGAAGAAGAAGATGAAGACTGTGTAAAGATGAAACTGGAAAATGTGGCAGAAGAATATGTTGTTGGTTATATATCTTTTAGTGATTGTAAGAGGAAAGAAGCAAAGTTGAAAAGTTGTGTAGACAGAGCTTCAAATGAAGGGAAAAAGAAGGGAAGAAATGAAAAATATGGACTTGAAAGGCGAGGGAAGCTGCAGTTGTTTGATTCATGTAACAGTGTGTTAAAAATCTACCAAATGACTTTACCTCTTCTACAAAGGAAAAAGTTCTGATCTTTCAGGAAGAGTTAGTGTAGCAGAATCAGTCTTCACACATAGTAGAGGATGGATAGATAAAAGGAGAAAACATTATGGAGTGACACAGCTCAACTTCTATGGAGAAAAAAGTATTGTAAGATTTTTGAATAATTTTTGGAGTTTAGTGGACCACAAAGAATTAAATTTTATTTCCTTAGCAGCTGTACAGCTGTGATGAAACCATAACTTTTAAACTGCTTTTATCAAATATTTTGGCTTGCCTTGAAGAAACATTACATTCTAGCTATGACAGAAGTAAAGAATGAGTGGTGATTCTTGCCTGCTTTAATGCCTCGTGTAACAAATTAAGGTGTGTTTTTCTTGAAAAATCCGGACAACTTTGTGCCTTCAAAAATGTAGTGTGCTCTGCACTTCCAGTTTGGCATAATAGCCACAACAGTGCATAAGTACACTTCGGCTTCTAAGGATTGGCGGTGTTTCTTTCTGCTGGTCTGTTCAGCAGAAGTGTTTTTAAAGTAAAAACCATAGAAAGGAAAGCATTTGTTTTCATTGACAGTATTCCTTCTCAGTCTTGTGAAAAAGAACTAAAGAGTGGGAAAATAAAGACTTTTTCTGCCACCAGGTGTTACCACAATGTTTCAACCAATGGACCTATGTGCCATTGAAACATTGAAATATCAATATACACTTCTATCAAGCATATATAGAAGTTGTTGATGAATGACGGGAAATTTTAGAACATTTGAGGAAATGACCTGAAATACGTTTATTGAGCAGCTTAGGCTTGGGAGAAATTGGAGCAAAATATACTGAAGTGTTCATGGAGAGAGTTACTTGGAGAAAAAGAAAAACTAATTGGCGGTAAACTGTTGAGGGAACAGGAGAAGATGAATCAAAACAACAGCACCTGACTGACAACAGTATAGTAAATCTTGTGAGTCATGCTGCAACAACCATTTAGAAAATAATGATGGAGTAGAAAAAGTTAATAGAATGAGTTATGGTGGGGGATTGAAGAATATTGAGGCCATAAATTCTTTCTTTGAACAGCAAAGAGGTGTGACTTACTGCACACATACTACTGCTCTGAAGCTGGTGTGACCTTTACGCAAAAGGAAGGGAGGCACCATGGAAAAAAACACTGATTAATCATTTCTTCAAAAAATAAAATTTCGTATACAAATTTACAGAATGTGAAATACTGTTTTTTTTTTTACTGATACCTTTTTATTTGATGTCACTGTATTTCCTATGTAATGTAATAGGGAATTGAGTTACACATTGAGTTGGTATTTATGCTTGTCTTTTTCATTATTCTGTATTATCCAACATTTATGGTTATCTGGTGATCCTGCCATCCCATTTAGTCAGGTAATCTGGACTGTATTGTTGGCAACACAATGTGGGTTCTGAGAGCATTTCAGAAGAAGGGTTTATGCATGCTTTCAGGATTGGTCTGACCACTGCAATTGGGCTATTGGTTTGAGGATACTGTATGAAGGGCATGAGTTCCAGTATTGCACAGGAGTATTATACATTTGTGTTTCTAACTCATGCTCAAATGCTGTTTATAGACCCATATCATATTAAAGTTGTTTTTATCTCCCAACAGATGGATGCAGTTGCACGAAGTTGCACGGTTACTGCCACAACAAATGCACATATTGTTATCCTTCAAGTTAATTTTCCTCCAAGTTATCCTTACAATGCTGCACCCACATTCCAGTTTGCCCAGGGAACATCTATTGATAACAACAAAATGGCAAAATTACTTAAGGTAATTTTATTTTATTTTAACATATTGTTGCTTCTTGAATATTGTACAGTTTAAAGAATTTTATCCATTCTGATGGCATATAATGTAGGTTATTCACATAGCAAAGTTCATATACCAGGAGAATACCATGCTGTTGATACCGTGCAAGGGGACGGGCAAGATGGCGCTATACGGTTTTGTGAACAGCAGTGTAAAGAGAGTGTTAGTTTCAGGGCATAATTTTGAAATGTGTTGTTTATAGTTTTACATCTGTGATAAAGGTGTGGATGTTCATTATTGCTGGCACAGATGTAATGTTGATCAATTTGGACATTAGTGCAAGGATTGAACACAGCCACAAATTCATATTTCTCCATACTTTTTAGTTAAGCAGTCATACATAATTTGCTGTTTGTGTTGTATGTAGAATGCAAAGAAGTTGTAGTCCTCATTGTTTAATAGACATCTACATCAATTGAAGTATGGGGCTTGAAGAATCATGAGAAATATTGGCAGTTCATTCATGGGCAAAAGCAAGCCAAGGGTTTTCTTAAGAGATCCTTTGCCAAAAAAAAAGCTTTAGAATTACTCAACTTGAGTAGAAACAAGCTATGAACAAGGATGGGACTGTTAACAGTACATTGTCATTTAAAAGGACATGACACAGACTGGACCCTGGTAGATAGTCCTGAGTGTGACAGGTGCAAACAGGCATCTGAAATGCCCTCACTTTTTGTTTGTGGTTGTATGGCTTTGGCTTCAGTGAAGTTCAGGCACCTGTATCAACATTTTACGAATCAGATGACTCGGGCGAAGTCTGTGGGTAGCAGGATACTGCACTTAGTTTAAATTGTGTGGCTGCTAAATGCATGAACATACGGGCTGCACAAAAGATTTAGTATGTTGGAAGTGCGTGGGTCACTGCTGTGCCCACTGTTCTTGTATTCTGTTCCATTTTATGGGAAGTGAAGGTGAGAAACTTATTAGTACCTATATTGATAATAATATTAGTTTGGTTGCCACTAAATCTTCAGAACTTGTTTTTTAACAATTATGATTTATCCAAATAATTAAAAAAATGTACACCCAAATTTTTAAGGTTGATTTGAGAAAGAAAATATTTTTGAAACAAGGTCTGAAAGACCAACAAGGTATGTCATGTTCTTATAACATAACATTGAGGTGCATTGAGTTCTTTGCGTCCTGGATTCTTCTCAGGTGATCACACCATTTTATGTACTGGTATCACAGTTTTGTTATTATTCCCACTTCTAAATATGTTGCAGAATAGTACTGGTATTTTCAGGGGCTGATATTATTTGGCACGATATTTCTCTGATGAACTTATTATTTGTATGCATGTGTTGGTTTTATCTGTGTTAAATTCAGCAGCCATAACCTTAGATTTTCACCCAGTTTAATTATTGTTTACTCATTAACTTACAAACAATGTTCCATACATAATTTGTAGGCATACTTGCACTTAACCAACACACCAAATGTCATGTTTGCAGACTTAAATGACAAATATTAAACATTCTGAATATATATTTTTACCCTAATTGCCTGGCACACAGATTGCATGTGTGTGGCACCATGTTATGTGCATGAACGGTTCTGTGGCCCTGCTGGCTCTGCTGTATTTTTTTTATCTGTGTGGCAAACAGCAAGCTGGTACCATTAACATACATGAGTGTTCATGCAAAGTGTTTGTTATTTTCGTCCGATTTTAACAAAACTTGAATTTTTTGTACAGATTGTATTAAAAACCTCCAGTATAAAATTTATGAAAACCATATGGGAACCAAGTTGTTTCATGTGGACAGGCTGGTAGAAAGCTAATGGCCACTTTGAACATATATAAGAACATAAAATAAGAGAATAGCTGTTCTTGCTTTAGAAATGTACACAAGCATGTGACATGACTGATAAAAGAACTGCAGCATGACAAATTAACACATGGAGGTAATAGGTTAAAAGTACATCTACCAATGAAATCATTGAGTGTTTTATTACCGCTTACACTTGCAGAAGAACTGTTCAGAACATAGTGCATAATGTTGAGATATGTCCATTGTCTACCTTAAATGATACTTTAACACAGTACCTGTTTTGCTGTTACTGAAGAAAGTTGCACAACAATTATTCTTCTGTTTTGCCCATTGCCCTTATGTTGTTTAAACTTGTAGTTTTGATATTTAATGTCACTCAGTAAAGCTTTTTCTGTCATCTGTTTTTGAACATAATATGAATTTCCTGTGTTTATGCGTTTCAGAACTTTGTCTCATTTATGTGTCACATTACCATAAGTTGTTTTCCTCTTTTTCTTAGGTTTTGAAACAAACTGCACAGGAAAGGGTGCGAAAAAATAAATCGTGCCTCGAGCCATGTTTGCGCCAGCTTGTATCAACTTTGGACCAGGTCAGTAAGCAGCCATGAAGTCTCACAAGCTTCATTGACTTAAAAGTATTTATAATAACCTTTAAGACTACTTTTGTGCAGTTTTGGAAATGTATTTCATCATTCAGGAGGAAGGAAAAAAATTCTGTTGAACTTGACATTAATGGAAACCCTCTCTCCCAGCCTCATGAAGTTGCAGAGGCTTCTGCTGACCACCTTAAAACTGTCTTCAGTAATCCTTACTTACTTGGTTCCTCTACTTCTTCGTGATCCTCTCATTTACCACTTCCAGCTTTGTCATTATCTTGACTTATGACTGCTAGTTTGTTCTCAGCCACAGGTTGATGCCAACTGTTTTGACTTCAGCAATGTGTTCTACTTAGTTACATATGCACTGCTCCTTCACTTATCAGCAGCTTACATAAGCTAGTTTCACCGTTACTTTATGATCAGAGTATCTCTTGTCTGTTACTGTAGACTGCTTCTTTCACCATATGAAGTGTTTTATGGTGTGCCACTAGCAATGGGGCCACTCCTTTTCAGCATCCTCATTAACCTTTTTGCTAGGTATTTAAATTTTAGCACATGGTTTACAAAAAAGCATTAATATTACAGGAACCAAACGAGATTAAATAATAGATTAAACAGCATTTTTTGGGAAATGAGACACAGATATTTCTGTGTTTGTTCAAGAAAGCAGTAATAAATTTTAGTTTGTGAATAGACAAAAAAAAATTATGGAATATGCAAAAATTTCAGCTTCTTTTGATTGATTGATTGATTAGCATATGGGTTCTGGACTTCACAGCCCCGATGCCTTAATGATGGGCCCTTTGTGCCCCACATCAAATCATGGGAACCCCATAGCTTTACTGAAGTTCCAGGTGGCCCCCAAGCCTAAACTCTTAATATCCTCCGGCTCCAAGTAAAAGGAGCCCAGGTATGTATGCCTGAGGGTGGCCAAAGCATCACATTCAAAAAGAATGTGGGCGGAGGTTTCCTCTCTGATTCCACGCCTCCTACACAATGGACTGTCTAGCAGCCCTAGTAGGTGAAGATGTCTCCTCATGGTGTTATGTCCCATAAGAAGGCCAGTCACAACCCTGGATTGAGTCCTATTAAAGGTCAGAAGTTTGGCCTTGGCACCCAGACTAGGTCCCATCAGTTTCTTTTACTTGCATATTGGCTTGATTCCTCAGGTTTTCTTGAGGATGTCACACCTGATGTGGTTAGAACTATGCCTTTGTGTGGTAATCTTCAAAACATGTTTTTTTTTAACGCACAGTTCCACTTCACAATTACGGCACTTCACAAACACTTTGTGTCACACCCCTGGCCTTACACGTGACACCTCAGCTGTGTCTCAGGTGGAACAGGCCAATGTTTGCTGCTCCAGACTTTGAAGCTAGTGAAGTGTGATTCAACATTAGGTGGTCTGTCTAATGGCCTTGGTACTCTGTTCTGGTCCAGCATATGCCAACATATTCCTCACAAGGTTATATCGAAAATCTCTACGTGAAATTTTCTTACCCCCACACGAGGAATGAAGAATATAGCTATTGAGAATGACCGGGTCTAACAGATGATAGAACAGTATTTTCGTCTACTTCAGTGTGCGACGGCTGAAGGAGTAACTGTTGGCCATTGTGTCACCCTTATTCACATAGCCCATTTGATAGTTATAATCCATCACAATTTGCCGCTTTATGGCTCTTCCTCCCTCAGTACAGAAATTACCTTCTGCCATGTCCCATCTGTATTGTCAATGCCAGGAACATTTGGCTTTAGTAATGTCAGGTTCAGCAGAGGGACCATCATCAAGTCTGTCTATATACAGGGGTGCTGATAAGTCCTTAGCCTGACCAGGAAGGAAACAAGCTAATGTTTCTGTCACAATGGCATGAATTTCGTTCGGTGCCTTGCCTTGCAGGAAAAAAACATGATGACAGCCCGCGCCTCGATGTTGTTGAAATCGCGCACGTCCATGACGTGCTTCCAAGCTTGTTTCCTTCCTGGTCGGGCAAAGGACTTATCAGCACCCCGGTAATCATGATGTCAGTCTCCACCGCCAGCAGAGTGATAATTTCTGCAAAATACAGAAGGAAAACGCTAAGTGGACTTGAGCCATCTTTTATGTGTGATGCTTCATTGTCCGTTTCTTTGGGGCCTCCTGTATATGTGTGTGCTACACTGCTCTGAAGGGAAGAGGGGCATGTCCTTTGCAGGGTTACTGGCTGCTGAGTTTGTTTGCTTGGCCCACTCTCACCAGCTTCCTCTTTGTCAGAGACACTGCATGAAATTGAACTGTGGACTCGAGACAACTGGCTGTTTGGTGGTATGGTTGAGGTTTTGACACCCCTGACACACCTTCAGGACCTACCTCAACTGAACTGATGTCACTTGATACTATCGCTTTGTCACTATCAGTGTCAGCAATCAGTTCACATATTTTGCTGCAGCAACCTTGGCTTCTTGCTTGGTCGACTCATTGTGGCAACACACACACACCATCTATCAAATGGTAACTGGGAAGAATAACAAGCTGTCTATGCAACACTGTGGATGTAAACTCAGCCTGAAGTGTGAGAAATGAAACACAATATTGTCGTTTTGTAAATGGGGACCTACAAAGAAAAGGATGGCAGTTAAAGTTCTGCTTATTGCAGCCTGTCACCATATTATCGCTGTAACCCTAGTGCTGTGTAGATACACTCTCCAGTGTATACAGTTAGTCTCACACAGGCCAGAACAGCAGAGTAGCAAAAATAAGCTTAGCATCATCACCAATACATCCTTACTGGCTGTAGGTACAAATAGCCTCATATAAAAAATGGATTCTGGGAGTTTTCTATCAAGGGGTAAATCAGTCGGAGCATGAAGCTGTTAAAACTTCTAGTGTGGTGCTAAGAATGAGGTTAGCTTCCTTAAATGTCCCATGGTATTAAGAGTGAAATATTTAATTGGCTGAGGCTGTGGCTGTCCTACATGTAGGATGCTCAAGCCCAGGGGAACTTTAAATGCCGTCCTATACGTAGGATGTATGGACTGTAAAGGTTAAGGACGTGGTGTGGTCAGGTAATGAAATTGCCTTCTCTTTTATGTTGACACCAAATGTTTCTGTGAATGGAAGTACTCTCATGACAGTTTGCTGCTTTAATGGGATGTGAATTGTGAATGTGGGTGGTGCATTTATTGTTTGGCCTGTAATTTTGCTATATCTCTGTAACATGTATTGAATTGAATTGAATTCGTTTTGAGCTGTACTAACAACATATATTCAAGAATAATTTATTTTTTGTAATTGTTATACTTTAACAAGTCCAGCAGATGTGATTTCTTCTTCTTGTATCGGTCTTATCTTCAAGTTATTCTGTCATTTATTCTTTCCTCACAAATTGCTTGAAGTGATGAATCGGAAAATAAGCCATTCATTTGGTGTACCATTCTTTCATTTACTGTTGCTTGGCAGGTTACTGTAAGTGATGAATCAGAAAAAAAGCCATTCATTTGTTGTGCCATTCTGTCATTTATTGTGCCCTTGCAGATTGCTTTAAGTGATGAATCTGAAAACAAGTCATTCTCGCGGTTGCATCATTCTCAGCCTTCATCATACCTCGAGCCTTCAAATATATATGGCGGGTTCCAGGATGCCTACATACCGTTTCCGCGCACATCTGGAGCTAAATTTTGCAGTGTTGGTAAGAGCAATATAATTCATAAGTAAAAGGTCTTGCTCTCCTTTCCTCTTGTCATTGAATCGCATGGGTAACTAAGAAAGGTTTGGGTCACATGCCGTGTAACAATTATACGTTTCAACGGTAACATTTTTTCAGGGTACTCATCCCCTCTTTTGTGCAGTTGCATT
>Ga0209755_10006258_pt1 | contig 13255 bp, 9 predicted proteins | sample TergutCo191P1_FD_187301 | JGI IMG/M metagenome (GOLD analysis project Ga0209755, IMG submission 187301) | Cornitermes sp. P1 segment gut microbial communities from Petit-Saut dam, French Guiana - Co191P1 (SPAdes) (version 2) | ecosystem: Host-associated > Arthropoda: Insects > Digestive system >... | reverse complement strand
GTGTGGCTGCCTCCCTCAAATGTGGCCCCCATTGGAGGAGGTAGCTGCACAAAAAATATGACCAGTACTGGAGGCTGTAGTTACAGTTTTGTGTACTCCTGATGATGGGTGTGGTTGACACCAGAAACATGTGGAGTGAACTTGCAGAATAATAAATAGACTACTTTGTGTTGCATCTCATTGGACAATTATTAATATAGATCAGCGATGCATGGAACCGTAAACATAAAATTCATTACTGAATATTGTCCACCAGATTGAACCTCAGGAACATATGAAAACACTTGATCTTCTGAAACTTTATGTTCTTGTTTATTCCCCTGTAAGGGTTGTAACATTCATTTGAAACAATTATTAATGGAGGTGTTCTTGGTAAAACACAAGAAGAAGAGAATTTATGCTTCTGTGTGATATAGTGTGTCCACTGTCAAGAACAGGATCTATGCCCCTTACGTGTAGTATTTTTATTCTTTAATTCTTTGGACAAGAAATTTGCTTTTGCAATGCATCTACAGTAAGGTCATTGAGGAATGGGAAGTGAAGGAAATGTAGCTTTAAATTCCATGTTGACAAGCGTCTTTGGAGGTTTGTTATTGCATGTTGCTTATAGGTTCAAGGATGGCCACCCCATTCGTCCTACACAGGCTGTCAACTTTGTGAACCAGCCTGGTGGCATTATTGGTCTGCACATTGATTCTGTGAGACCAGAAGATGCCGGTAACTACACTGTTACAGTAAACAATAAGCTGGGTGACCTGACAGGAGAAGCCAAAGTTACTGTTGATGCTCGAGAAAAGAAACCAAGTTTTCAGGCAGGGTTGCAGCCTAGCACAGTTGTTGAGGGATTTCCTGCCAAGTTGGAGGTGAAAGTTGTGGGACATCCGCCACCCACACTTAAGTGGTAAGCACTGATAAAGGACTGAACATAATTAGTGAAGTGCTTAACACTTCTCCTTCCCATCTGGAGGTCTCTTCTTTGAGTGTTCTGTGTTGTCATTACCTGTACAGTTTGATGGTATGGATTGTGTAGTAAAATATTAGGTAATCCCTAATTCTGACAGATGGTAACCTTAAGAAACCAGCCAGAATTATTTTCGAACTAAAATTAAATATTTTATAGTTCAGTTCATTCAGTTACTGTACCTTTTGGACTCTAAACAGACAGTTGCGTGGGTTAGGTTATTATGTGTTTCTGGTCACATGGCAAGACACTGGCATATGAGTGCTTTACTGCAAAAAATGCGGAGGGCTTAGTGTGTTAGCAGTTTGTGCTGTTCATTTCTATTGCAAGAATTAATGACCAAATGACAAGAAGGGAGAAAAAAGTACAAAGATTTATTTAAGTTTGTTTTTATCACTTGTACATTGTTATTTTTCAATATACCATCAATGTCTGATACTTTATTTACTCACAATTACTTTGACCAGAAAGGGGTACTGGATCTGAAAGTGATGCATTAATTTTTATTCGTTTGTGTAAAGGACTCATAATGGTGAGGAAATTGTGCCAGATGGGAAGAGCGTGAAGATTGTGCAGCTGCCTGATGGAACAACAACACTTGTGCTGGAGAAGGCAAAGCCAGAGGATGCTGGAGAATATGAAGTGACAGCTGCCAATGACAAGGGATCAGTTTCATCTAAAGCTCGTTTAGATGTTACAGGTTAGAAAGAGAGACCTTTATTTTCCAGTTTTTCTTGGCATATTATCCAGATGTAAGGTGTCGTTAAGTTTTGTTCGTATGTGATATAATACTGAATAGTCATATCCTTACAGTTAGTTATTTGTGGCATTTTGTTAAATCTGGTTGAATTTTAGGTGTTCTAGTGTTCTTGGATAACAGATTTTTAATCTTACCATCACAGTACATAAACTCTTTTTGGTCAAGAACAATGCATATCTTGAAAAATGCTTCAATTTAAATGTTTGTGTTGTGTTGCTGTACACTGTGGTAAGTTAGTTACTATCTCCAGATAAGGGTCGTGGGGATGCTCCAGAAGAGAAGCCTTCATTTATCCATGGCCTGCGCGATGTAACAGCAGAGGAAGGAGACATACTTCTGCTTGGAGCACCCTTCATTGGCAACCCTATTCCTGATGTCAAGTGGACAAAGGATGGAGAACCTGTTCTACCATCTGAGCGCATAATGCTCACTTGTGATGGAAAGAAGGTATTATAAAAAGTCAGTCTTTTTTCTCTTTGTTGATAATGTTCTTTAATTTCCTTTGTAGCATTGTACAGACAGAACTGTGTTGTAGGTGAATCTCCCAGTTCTGCCATCATTTTTTAGGATCCCAAGTCAGTCTCGTAATAATTAAGTTTCCTTCTTCAGCATTTTCCAAAATTTTGTGACCAACTGCTCCTCAAAGAAACCTTACCAGCTGGTTTCATTGGGTACTAAATATGTATGTATGTTAGGTGGGTCTGGAGATCAAGCCTGCAAAGCTGAGTGATGCAGGGAACTACCTCTGTCAGTTGAAGAACCCCCTGGGTGAGGATGAGTCAACAGCAAAAGCTTCTGTAAGGAAGGTGTACCAAGCTCCTAACTTTACCCAGAAGTTCACTGACCTTCAGCAGGTAAGCAACTTTGGGGATCTAAGCAAGGAAGCATGATAAACGTGCAGATTGTTTTATATCACAGTATTTCAAGTGCAGCAGAACCTAGAGAAGGGTACAGAGATTTTGTCACTGGCAGGTTTTCTGAAATTTTATATGAAATGTTATTTTTGATCATATGAATTGCAAACATTAGGAACAGTGTTATGACTAAAGGTGTTACATCTTTTAGTGTTGTTAGAGTAGTCATATCAGTAAAGATTACATAAGTGGACATCTTAATATTGTTGGAAAAAAAAAATGTAAAAACTAATTCACAAGTGTGGTTTAATTTCCTCTTGAAAATTGGCCATCTATGTGTCCCAGTAGGAAGTAGGACATTTTTAAAACTAGGCTTATAATTCTATGGAAGCGGATTGTAGGGATATGAATTGGGATTATGCTGAATTATTCCTTTACTCATCTGTGAGGAATTATTCCTTAGAGGTGAGGTAACTCACAGACATCTAAAGGGACTAATGTGAGAACTATTTATTTTGAAACCTCTGAATTGAGTCCTTTATATTTTGAATTATTGAAAATATATTTTGGTGAACACATGAACTAAGGGTGATGTCAAAAGTAATAATTCTGTGTCCTCATTCAGCTCCCAACATTTGATGCCAAGTTCCCAGCTCGTGTGACTGGCATTCCACAACCAGATGTGACATGGTACTTTAATGACCAACTCATCACCCCTGGTACTGGTGCAGATACAGATAAGTACCGTGTGAAGCGAGATGGTGATGCTGTCTGCCTGTATGTGAGGGACTGCAAGCCATCAGACTCTGGGCGCTACAGATGCAGGGCCTCAAACTGTGATGGGGAAGCCTCATGTGAGGCTAACCTCGAAGTTGTGGATAAGATGTGCGTAAAAGAATTGTGGTTTGTAGTGATAAGGATTCTGGAAAGAAAATTGAACTAAAATTATAATTAAAAAGATTATGAAAGAAGAATTCAGTATTGCATTATGAATGTTATTTGTGCCATCTAGATTGATTGTGGACCTTATCTCTCTTTTACTCTTACTAGGGAATGAAGTGTGCATGAATCTCATTGTTTTGTGTCTGCATCTCTAATCCCTAGGTCATGTCACTGACACATATTTTCTGTATTTTATGTTATCAAATCAATCACTGCCACTGAGGGGAAGCATTATCTTGCAGTGAGAAGAAGCAGAAGATAGAACCTCCAGAGTTCCTAAAGAAGATTGGTGACTGTGAGGTTTATCAGGGCATGACAGCCAAGTTCACAGCCTGTGTATCTGGTTTCCCTGAACCAGAATATGAGTGGTTCCACAATGGAGAAAAGGTTTACCCCAGCAACCGTATCCGTATGGAAAGTGAAGGATCAGGTCTTCTCAGGCTCTCCATTGAAGGTGTTGTTCCATCAGATGTGGGGAAGTACAAGTTACGGATATTCAATCCCCATGGTGAAGCCAGCTGTGAGGCTGATCTCAATTATGATTGTAAGTATTTCTGAAGCAGTCAGAACAAGAGGGTGAACTGCTGAAAGTAAACATTGTAATGGTGATTCATATTGTGGTATTGTGAGATATGATCTTGCCACATATCAAGTTTGTGCCATTTGTTGCATTGTGCTTCTCAGAAATGTTGGTAGCTAACTTCTAAGAGTACCAGTGTCATAACACAGGGTAACATGAAGCACTAATATCATAAAATAAACTCTTATTATTATGTAAGTTTTGTGAAAATGTGGCATCTGTTTTCCTTTAAATGCTTGTATTTTTATAAAGAGATGAGTAGAATTAAATTCGTTCACTGTATGTTTCAGTCACTTTACAACGATGTGTATATATATATGTTGAGCAGAAATTATAAATTAAGAGTTATACATTTCATGATTTTCGTGTGTGCATTAACCTGGGAATACAGTGAGGCAGTCCATCAGTTCTTTATAGATTTTACAAAAACCTGTGATTCAGTTAGGAGAGAGGTTTTATATAAATTCTCATTATGTTTGGTATAACAATGACAAGAGATAGTTAGTTAAAATGTGATTAAATGAAACCTGCTGTAGAGTCCAGCCAGTGAACATTTCTCTGATGCATTACCCACTTAGAATGATCTGAAATAAAGAGGTGCTTTATTACCATGGCTTTTAAACTTTACATTGAAACATGCCATTATGAGGGTCTGCACTGATGATGTTAATTTGCAGGGTGGAAACATCAGTTCTTAACATAAAACGCAGAAGCTTTGTTGGTCACTGGTACATATATAAACAAATGTGAACAAAAACAAATTAGGTTTCACAAAGAAAAGTACTATCATGGCTGTCAGTTTCAGTCACTGGTATGGTAGAGGTAGCTATTAAACTGTGGTAGCATATAATGATATGCACGTGTATGAAATATGTGTGTTGGTCCAAAGCTGTGGAGGATAGATACACAAAGGCATTTGGACAAAATAAACCTTCTTTAGCAGTAATTAGATTGGCCAAATATATGTAATGTATATTGTTCATTTCTGGTAGCACAATATATTAGCACTTTCATTTCTGATGTGTCTGCTTTCTGTACACACATTTATTGATAGCCTTCTAATGTTATTAGCTTAATTATAAGTGATATCAAGAATACTGCCCCTTTTGCCACAGCTGTTACTCTGTGTTTTGTGCAAACTGTCCTATTTTACAGAGTATTGATGAAAACAGACAGAAGTTACTCTATTCAACTCTTTTATCTTCCAGTAAAGAATTTTATAAATTCTCTAATGTAATGTAAGTAGTGTGGAAGGCTTTAGTGGCAGACTTTAATTTTAGGTTAACAGAAAATGTGTTTTCCATTAAAATAAAAAAGCTGATCCTGCCATAAATGTGCTGTGACCCATGTGCTTAAAAGTTAGAGATATGATGACTCCTTTTCCATTACATTGAATTCTCACAGCTACTGGGTAACTTTAGTGACTTAACTACCTTCATACCAAAGGAATATCCACCCACCCATCAGTCAAAGTTATGGGGAAGGGGATGGTATACTTACAAAGATGTGATGAGCCTTTCTTTTCTTGTGTCATAAGGAATGTTGTTGTTCTGTTTGTAATGAGAGTCATATATTTTAGCTCTTGATAGTAAGCCAAAGCGACCTGTTGGAGACCTGTATGTCGACTTTGACAAGTTCCGCAAGACTGGGGCACCACTACCGCTAGCAGATCGTCCAATCATCAGTCGTATGACTGATCGTCGTCTCACTTTGTCATGGAAGCCTTCAATTCCTATTGGACCAAGAGAGCCGGTGACGTACAGAGTGGAGATGTCAGAGCAGCCCGATGGTGATTGGTTCACTGCTCGTACAGGTAAAAATTACAGTAAAATATATTCATCTCTTTCACTAGATCCATACAGACATAAAAAAACAACTACAAAAATTAGAATTAAAGATTAGAGAGAATTAGCAGCCTTGGCAACTGTGGGAATTTTTTGAGTGAGAACAGAGTTACAGTTCTCTCTTTAAGGAGGGGGACTCTGATACTCTCTGGCACTTGCATCAATAGAAAGTTGGATAATGCTTCATTTGGAATCAGATTACTGGTGAAACATCAAATGGTGTTTGCCTATCAACTATTGTAAACTTTGTGCAAGTAACTGCATTGTCATACATGATATTGGGGTTTGTACCCCTTTTTAAACTGCTTAAAAATGATGGCTATCCTAATGCATATAAACTTTAAGCACACTCTGGTGGTTAGTCAAAGTTGAGTTGTGATCTATAGTAAATGTAAATGTCAAAATCTCAGAGTTTTAATTTGTGTTTCTCCAGTGGTTACAGATATTTACATAGGCATATTTCCTTATTCCAACAACACCTGCTGTCCCTCTGTCTCTCTCTCTCACTCACTCACTCACTGTGACCAATGATCATGCTGAGGAATGTAACATGAATGTACACATACTGCTGTTGTAAAATTTGGACTTATTTCTTGCTGCGGAAATATTGGCGTCTGTGCTTTATGATGTCTGTGTTCTTTTCATCAGCTAGAAACCACTTGGTAAAAACCCATAATATTAGTCTTATTTACAGTTACATTTTTGTGGAGAACTTGTAGCTGAGTTTTGTACAAAATATACCTGAGGATTATCATAACATAAACAAAAATACCTTTAATGAGGATTTCCCTTATCAGAAAGTAGAGTAATGCATTTGTTGCTCATGAAGTGTGTTGAACTTGATATGCAGTGTGTGTTCAGGGCTTGATTTGTTCTTTGTTTTGCATATTGATAAATGCAGCATTGTGAACATGTTATCTTGTCCAGTATGTTCTGGCTACAGTCTTGTGTTCAAATTATGTGAAAAAAATGTTTAAAAGTTTCCTGTTATGTGCGTGTCTCAGAGTAGGATAGATAGTTTATTCTCACTCACTCATTGTTTGCAGTCTGCAGCCAGTGTTTTGGCCATGTATATATAAGAAGTCTCTCATTCATGACAAAATTGAGTTGGTTTCAGATTACCATATTTTATTTAAGGTAACAAGAAAGGAAAATAGGTGTAACATTGAATTCAGAAGTATTGTGATGCACTTGAAATATGTTCTGATGCTGAGTGTTCAGATCTCTGTGCTGAGATCAATTGTGTCAGTACCAGGAACATTTCCAGTCTTTCCCGCTTCTCTGTTGTTTTACTAGATGTATGTAAGAAATGTTTTCTCTGTAGGTTACACAACATCTATTTTATCAGCGTGGCACAACATACAGTATTGAATGCATTCTGTATGCGGTGTGTGATTCTTATACACAGTTTTAGGTTTAACCAGTGGACTCAAGTATGTTTTCAGTGTTTAATTTTTGTCTTGTGGGATCTGCTGTCATTTTTACACACTACGGTCTCTGAGACAGAGTTGCATATAGATACAGTTTTAACTTCCAGCCATTTTTCATGGTACATGATTTTGACATGCCACTATGAACCAATGTTGAAGCCCAGAGCCTGTTGTCCCATCTTTCATTTCATCTCCACTTATTGCTTTACATTTTGGGGATCTGTGTCTGAGAGAGTGTCCTAGATATTTTGGACATTTTTTGATTGGAGGTTGTTTTGGGGGGGGCATGTGTTGACCTTGTAACATGAAAGATTTCATCTGTGTTTATAGGTGAATGAATAAGTGGTGTCCTGCATGATTCATGTGCTGGTTACAAGAGTTAAGAGCTAGCATCTGAATTCTGCTATTAACGTAAAACGAAGTCTGCCTTCCATCTGTAAATTTAAAGCAGTTCTCTGCAGTTTCACTTTGATGTTATAACAGTTACTGAGCCATAATGCAGTGTTTTGGCACCATTTAGCTTATGTTGTACTGGCAAAACGAATAATCTACTGATCCATTTTAGCATTAACTTGGCAGAATACTAACAAAGAATTTTGTGTATTACACATACAGTGTGTTCAACTGTACGTGTAATACACAAAATTCTTTGTTATTGAACCAACACAACGGGGATGACACACCTCAAGATTGACAGAACACATCCCATTGTGTTTGGAAACGCAAAATTAAAAGGTAATAGATCTGTAGTCAAAACATAATTTGCATTTTCTCACTGTAAATACCTACATGTTTGGGATTGACTAATCCATCAAGACTTAATCGCATGCAAAAAGCACTTCCTGCCGAACATATAGTACATGTTCGGCATGTTGCAGTTAATTCTCATATCAGCCCGCTGATGAATTATTTAATCTGAAATATGTAGCTATTTGCAGCGAGAAAATATATGTTGTGTTTTGACTGAAGATCTGTTTTCTTTTAATTTATATTGGCATTGTTTTGACATTATAATCAATTTTACACTTTGACAATGTAAATACTTTACTGAGAACTTACTGGAAATGTTTTAACTCTGCTGTTTGTGTTTGTTGGTCCACATATCCCATACAGAAGTTCCTCCATGCCCATCAGTATTGTAATCATAATTGATTGTAACAATCTGTTGGGTACTGTTACATAAGCAGTCTTTTGTAAAGCATTTTCTGGACTGTTATCTTGCAGTCTGGTAGTGAACCATCAATTCAGAGGAACCTACTGCCTCTGTATGCACTTCTGTGCTTAAGATGAAGTGAGCAGGTTTCTCCACAACTTTGATAGTAACATATCAAAGTGCACCATGTCATAACGAGAAGATAAAACTCTTAAATTTTCATATCCAAGTACATTTTATATCTTTCTTGCCTCTTACAAAGTATTGCCCAGATTCATGGAAATAGTGTGGTATTATGTACCACCACTGAAATTAACATAACATTGTTTTGGTTTTTACATCCTTCACATCTAAGCAATTGGCCTGCTGAAATTGTCTTATAGTAGTGATAAATTTAATATTTAGTTTTGAGTGTGTTATAAAGAGATCACAACATTTACAGTAGGGATGGATACCACTGCTGACATTCCTTCTAATTTAATGGCTGAATGGTTTATGTTACTGTTTTTACCAGCTGGGTAGCTACAGTTTAAATTCCCTGCTTGTCTAATTAACAGTCAAAAAATAGAAGGAAATATTGACAAAAATGTGTGGATGTTCTTTCTGCGACGAATTCCCTGGTATTGAACTGCCTTATCTGTGACTGGCCGAAAATACACAAGAAATGTTATCTTTATTGTTCATGGAGGGCTACTTTTATTGTCCAATAATCAGTTGGGTATTAAGTGATGAACACATGGTATAACCAAGGTGTGATCTTATGAACCTGTTAATATATTAATACATATAAAGTTTTTACAAATGGGGCATTTATTTAAATGTATTGATACGTTTGCATGAGCTCAGCTGTCTCTGAAACATCTAATTTTATTTGTAAGCATAAAATAATTTGCTGTTCTTAACTTTCAAATTAATTTTATATTACTGTCTTCTGTGCTAGTTTAACTTATTTGTCATACATTGTACTGAGAAGCTTTTTAACACTGTAATTTGGAGTATGTAGTATTCTGCTATGAAATATGAATAAATTATTAATATCAGCTGCAATGATGGATATTCTCATTTAATGCTGCATAGGTAGTAAATATGCATATCCAAGAAGCTGTCCCTATGTAATGCTGATGTGGGTCACTTGGTGTGTTTTTAAAATCTGGTTAGTCATGGATGAAAATTATTTGTTTTGTTTTACACTGTATTTTAACACTTTTTTATTTATTGTGGTCATTTTGAGGTAAGGCATCTATGTTCCTTCTCCGCAGCTTTTTTTGCCATTGATTAATTAGTGCAAGGTAAAGAAATTCTAGTTTTGATACAATCTTGCAGAGCATTGCAGGATTGATACTTTCCATCAGAGCAGAATAATTTACAGCTAGGTGAGTACTGTAGTGTAATTGGCTGTTAACGTGAACCCTTCTGGCTGACATTCAGATGCTAACTCATAGAAACTGCACATGCTATGCATACATACATTGAGCTGATTTTTAGAATGGTTTTTCTGAGCCAAGTTTCAACTGTAATATACAAACTATCCCACTACTTATCTCTACAGGATTACTTCTTGCATGTTGTGCTGATTTAACATTTACCATTTTCTGTTTGATAACCATTGTACACAACTTATATTACTGGTATTACTGTCATTATAATTATTACCTATGTTCTGCATTTCTTTTGTATGAGTGCACAAGGTGATGCATAATGGGGAAATCATGTCATCTGCTGTTTTTAGTGGATTGTGATGAATGTTGGTTTAGGAGGCTTTTACCTTGGTCCAGAGATCTTGTAAGAAAACTGAAATCACATTGGTTTTTTATATACATATGCACGCATGCACACACATTTTATGTCTCTGTCCAGTGCAAAGGCTGTTTAAGTAGCAGACAGTAACTGTAAAGCAATACTGACGAGGAATGCTAAGTTGCAATGAAAATGGCTGTAAAATGTGTATGATCCAAACTGGAGTTCACCTTTCCATTTATGTTATAATATAATTGTTTGTCTCTATAGGTGTGTATGGATTATAGCTACTCTAAATTGTGAAAGAATTATCGTGCAGTTACTGTAAAATATGTAAGTCAGTGTTGTATTTAATGATGTTTTTCTTAGCACAGCAGGGTGAAATATGATAGATTGTAATATAGTATGAATGACAAGTAAAGAAATGAATCCATTATCTTGTTGGATTGTAGAATGCAGGAAAACACATTTAATTTCATGTGGAATGACAAGACAAATGGACAAACTCATTTGCATATGCATGTAAAGTTTGTTATTGTGGCATGCATTGTACTCCTCTTATATTACATTAACTCTTATATGTGTTTCGTTTTGGGTCAAGACAATGTCTGTGTCATGACTTGGTATATTATTGTTTCTGTATTTCCCTTTTATTGCCACTAAACCACTAATGTTGTATATAGAAGCAAGGGTTTTGAAGGTTAGCCTGCAACAAATGGTAGCAGTAAACATGAAAGACAGTTGTTTCAAACAGTGCAAGAGCACACCAACAACAACTGCTTAAAACTTCTGTCGAGTGCTGAAATGTAAATCCTGTTTTGACCCTTGTTCTTAGTGATCGTATTTTGAAAATAGTAAATAGTTGGTTGGCCAAATATGAAAATATCATGTCACAGAACATCAGGTTATCTTGTCATGCGATGGTGGAAGCTGCAAATATTTGAAATTTAACAAATTATAAACGCAGAGTGATGCTTCACTTCTGGTTTCACTAAATACTTTGTGTTTGTTGCTACCATCTTGTATTGTTGTAAGGCAGTAACAGTAAATCAACTCTCTGCATTAACTTTTCTTAACACAGTTGAATATTAATTTAGTTATTGCAGTGGGTATCTGATGTCACTGTTTTATTTTATAGTGGCTGTGTAGCACAATTTATATTTTTGTTGTGACATGAAGATAGATCTATTGTCAAATTTTAATGTTAGAGCTACAGCTAATGTGACATATGAAACAAATTAGGACACATTTCAAGACCAAATAAGCAATTATGAAATCACATTACAACAATCATATTTTTTCTCTAAAGTACATAAGTAATTTACTTCTTCCTACTTTTGAGGTGTACAAACTGTGTGGCTGAGGTTAAATCGTATAGACCCAACAAAAAAATAAATTGTATGTATGTTACAATGAAACATGTTCAAGATGGAATAATAGAGTATCAAGAAACTGTGCCATTTTGTACAGTCTTCCGTTTGATAAAGGCTGTCAGTAAACTGCACACAAACGGATGCAGTTGAGTTAATCATTCTCCTATAAAACAAAATGTTTTAATGACAAGTATATGAAAAACTAGCCTGCACCATTATAAGCATCCTGGGCTTTGTACCTCATGAAGAGTAAGTTAATGCAGTGAGTTGTGTTAGGAGTTGTGGGGCTATCCCTAAACAGTGGAAGTTGTTCTGATGGATTCCAAACATGCTGACAGATTTGACAGTGGACTTGTATCGTTGCACAGTTCTATTTTATTTCCACAATTTCAAGTCTTAATATATTTGTCAGTACTATTTTCAGACAGTTTTTAAAATCCTATTATAGTCACTCTATATTCATCTTTATAATAATCACTGCAAATTATTTTGTAAATTTTCTGTGCATGTCAGAGAAATGTTTGTAATATTAAATTATGATGTCATATACATGTTTCTGTTTGAAAGTTTCTTTCCTGCTATAAAGGATAGAGAATAAAATGGATTACTTTTCCATGAAGATCTCAAAGCAGCAAACTGTATGTTGTTGCTTTAGTAATACATGATTGTTTCATGCCCTTGCATACTTGCATTGCAGTTCCCTTGAATGCTGTTTTGCCACTGTGCCATTTGTGAGACTTTTTCTGGATTTTTAAACATTCCACTGTGTTCCTACACTAGACAATCAGGCTTCGTAAGTTCTCCGCAGTGGTACTACACAATACTAATCTGGATTCTTTAGTTTTCCACTATGGTCCTACACCACAATTAATTTGGCTTCTTAAATTTTCCACTGTGGTCCTACACCAGATATAGTATGAAATGACTTTGACAGTTTCTTTTATTAGTTAGAAACAAAATGGTTTGACAATTAATTTGCAAAATTGATACCACATGAGACAAAAATAGACATCAACATACTATGTAGGTGTATGACACTAATGAAAAGTGCTTGAATACATAGTTATCTGTAATAAGCTTATTTGTAAAATTGTAAATGAAAGAAAAAATAACAGTGACCTGATTTCTTAGGGATAGTCCCTTGGCTAAACTGTGAAATTTATCTCTGAAGAAATGTAATTGAAATCTTTGTAACAAATTTAATTACAGTAGATAAGTTACTGTTAAAATAATTGTTATATTGTGTATAAAAGGTAACTTGTGGAATGTCAGTTTGGAGTACTTACAAAATTCATGTATGAAGCATGAGAAAGTAATTCTGGGTTTGTGTTACAGGAATTCGAAGCTGTGCCTGTGATATCCATAATTTGGAACCATTCCGTGATTATAAATTCCGTGTGCGAGTGGAGAACAAATATGGCGTGAGTGATCCTTCACCTTTTGCAGTCACTTTCAGGTGTGTCACTTTTACCAGTTTCTTTGTTTAAATGTAGGACTTATGTTCTGAACGTATTTAAAAAAGTCTAAAAAGTATAACAATCACAGGACAAGACAGGACCCAACACACACATTGCAGCAGGCATGTTGCTGCATCTATAGTTTAGTAACTGAAGTAAAGACA
>Ga0209755_10006257_pt1 | contig 13257 bp, 9 predicted proteins | sample TergutCo191P1_FD_187301 | JGI IMG/M metagenome (GOLD analysis project Ga0209755, IMG submission 187301) | Cornitermes sp. P1 segment gut microbial communities from Petit-Saut dam, French Guiana - Co191P1 (SPAdes) (version 2) | ecosystem: Host-associated > Arthropoda: Insects > Digestive system >... | reverse complement strand
CCCCAATATGCACATTTTTCTGTTTTGGAGTTGGTTGTGGATGCTGCTGTGGGTTTTACCCAGCACAGTGTCTAGCCCTTTGGCAGTATGAGTCAGCTAGATACGTGTTTGTCTGCCCTGTAAGGGCATCTGCATGACGTACATAATGATCCATGGAGGACATGCTATGGCAAATAGGTTGGTGCTGCTTGTCAGCACCTATATTCCCAATTTTGAAAGATGTGCACCGCATCCGCAACTGTTCCTGTGACATTAAATGCGCTTTGTACACCTCCACCTATGGGAAATTAATTTCCACCAGGGTGACATTTGACCATGTTTCTTATAGGCATGCGTGCCATCTTTAAAGTAATTGTATGGTGATCCAACATGCTTGTGGTGCCATCTCATAGCTATATGACATACCTGTTCCATGGTGAAATCTGTAACTGGAAGATACTAGTTTGTGTGAGACATGCTGTTATCTTACTCTTTAAGCTTTCTTGTATCAGCAGTATTCCTTAAAATGTTATTTCCAGAATTTGAGTATTACGCCTTTTGAGTGGTTTGATCTTGGTTCCTGTAAACATACTGTTTCAACTGCAGACATTATAGTGTCAAGTGATGGGAAGGATGTGAATCGTGACTATCAGAGTGTTTTAAAGATGACAGTCACAGACATATTTGAAGGTACTAGTATGGTTTTCATCAGAGACTGAGAAATTTTTAGTCTGTAGTTGGAAATCTGTGAAGATGTGGTGACTGCAAGCCTTCACATATGCAGAGTAGTATACTACAGAGCACTGGTAATTATGGGCTGCTGGTATGAACTGTTGTACTTCTAATGTCAATGGCATTCTGTTACACTTTTAAAAAGAGATAAAATTGTCTGTTTTATCTGTGCCTGTTATAACGTTAACATCCCGTGCTATGTTAACAGAGCATTGGCTAATGCTGGTTGCTGATGTTCATAATGTTATGTTTCAGCTTTATTTGTTGATAATAGGGGTTGGTTACTTACTGCTGGTTTCTGTCTTTCATTGTGTACCCTGAACTTGGTTACTGTATGTTGATATTTTATGTGTAACCTTTTCCTGTCATGTCTGAGTCTCTGTTTTGTATTTTGCTTACACTTCAAGATAAGGATGTTAATGGTGATTATTTGCTTTTATTATACAGAACGTGATTTAGGGGTTTGAAAAGAAAGACTGTCAGTTCTTATGTGTTAATATTGAATAATAAAGAAAATGAAGATTACAGTAAGTTTTAGTAAAGCAATTCCTTTCGGAAGTACAAAAGAAAAAATAATTCCAGGTGCTTCTACACGTGACGTGAAGAGATTATAAATGGTGTGTTAGTCTAAGTTATGTCTCGGAACTTCATTTTAATTAAAAATGCATATTTAATTTGGTATGATTTCTTTCTCATTGTTATATAACTGTGGAACTTTAATGAAGATAATATGAAGGTAATCTTCCAGATTCTGTTATGCGTGTTCTTTTGTAATCCATCAGTTGCTGCTCATATGTATTTTTCCTTTTCCGTATAACCATGTTTTACCTCTCTCTCTCCCCCTCTCTCACACACACACAGTTCATTTGGGTTCCAGTTTATGTCCACACAGGTTCAAATTTAGAATTTGCATAGTGTTGTATAAGGATTGTAAGTGATGAAGGGTTCATGAATGAGAACTTGGCAGCAGGTAGTCATTGTTTATAAGAAGATACTGTCCCAGGAGCTACATGAAGAGACTGAGGAAAACCATGAAAGGCTCAGTCACAATAACTGGGTTCCAGTCCCATAGCCGGGGGGTTGCAAGTGAGTACAATGTACCCACTAAAAATCTGGAGGCAGCCACTTGGATTTTGCAAAATATCAAAGAAAAACCTGCTGATCAGCCCACTAAAAAATGTGCAACAACATATTATCCACGTGTTGGCTCTTGAACTGCCATGTTTGGGGACAACTCATTTTAAATAACATATGCATATTCAAGATATTCTGTGTGATGTTACAAAGGCCATTATGTAATTAAAATGGTTGAGTTTGTGGTCCTGACAAAGGCACATTTTACACTTATGCTAACATTATATATATATATATATATATATATGTACACACACACACACATATATATATATGTACACACACACAAACACGTGTACATATATGCACCCATACTGAAAGTTGTTGAATTCCTGTGTCATAAAAATGTAGCTGGATGGCTTAGTTTATACGGGTGTTCTACCTAGTTGTGCAAAACTTAAGGACGTTATTTTGTGAGTCATTTTGAGTTAAAAAGGCTATATCTTAACCTGTTGTACAGCATGTGTCTAGTAACAACACAAAGCAAAGGTAGCAGTTAAGTCCTACTCTACTGTGTGTACAACATGAAAGAACGTTGGGTGTCAACTGTGCCACAAAACAAAGACATTAATTTTATTATATTGAGTTATATTACAACATGGAAGACAAGGACCGGTTGTGAGGATATGAGATCAAAGAATGTAAGTCTTCGTGTTACACTAATTACTCTTCAAAATAACCACCACCATTCTGTATGCATAATTTTGCATGCTTCAAGAGAGAATTTATTGCCTTTCTGTCAATTTCATTGTTTCTTCTTATGGATGGACACCCTGTTAACTGTACTGCAGGTGTCATATTTACAAATAATTTTAGAGGAATAATGGGAGGTGTAAGGGAATAGTGTTTTCCAGAGGCTAGAGTAAGAATGAAGCTGGTTCATAATTAGAACTGGTGCTGTACAGCATCATACATCATCTTGAAACTTTACAATGCCATTAGTGATGTAACAATTAATATTTTATATTGCCATAACAGTTGATAATTGGCCATATGTTGATACAGCATTTTTACTCAATGTGACTCTTATAATAACATTTTGAAATTTTGGCACACCTTATGTAGAAACACAGTGTATAATAATAATAATAATAATAATAATAATAGTGTTTCTTTCTGCAGCACTTATTGTAATTTTGCATTCGTGTGGATTCTTACAGCCTCATGTCCGAGTGTGGAATTCAGTGAGCCTTCACACATTAGCTATCATTGGTATTGGCGAGTTTGAGCGTTCTATTTGCTGCTTATCCTTCTCAAAAGCCGTGAGTACTTTGACTGTTGACTTGGGTACTTCCAAGAAGTTACTGTTTTGTACTTAGCCCTTTAAAGACGAATATTAAACTGAACATACTTAAAAGACCCAAGTTGTGCCACACAGTATACCTTCTGTCGCCATTATAAAAATCAGTAAGTTAATTCTGTGCAGGAAAGTAATCTCCTTTTGTCATAAGTTGCGTACAAAACCTGTTGGTTCATAAAGTAATGATGACACTTTCAGTGGTTAATCTTTTAGCCTATTATGTACAGATATTTGATTGTTAGGCATATTCGTTAGCACAATTCGGGATATGGTCATGTGGGTAATTAATGCAGGAGTAGTGTTTGAATTTGTTTCCATGGTTGTGCATTGTATAAAGTTGAAGGATTAGAAACATTTACTTGTAACATTACGTAGTACTATTAACTGCTGTGATTTTGACATGTAATTGTGTATATTTTGCATGTAAGTTCACAGTGGGTTATTAATTGTTGTGACCACAATAAAATAATTATCTTGTCTTAACCAGTTAGCCTTCCATTTTTCTCTGCATCTAATGTTGTTATTACTTCTGATCTGAAGACAAAATATGTAAATCACTTTCTAGGATCTATTCTGAACACATCCCCAACCTTGGGTGCATTTTAATGTTTTGTACCAAAAATGGCACCTCAGATAAGGTTTGATTTAGTAAACTGGAACCAAAAACCAAAGCTGGTTGGCCCAGTTTCAAGAGTCTCTTTTGTCTTGTCATCTGTACCCTGAATTTGTTGAGGGCCACTTTGTCACCCTCATCAAGCTATAGCTCACCACACACTGCCCATCCTAGCAAGGCATCTGTAACTCATTTTAAACCAGGTACTGCATTTTGTTATTTTGAAGAGGCATCTGAGATGCAAGCATTGGCTAGGCTGCTGAGTTGTGACAAGTCCAGTGTTTTCTACGTGCCTCTGACACAGTATAAGAGACTAGTAATGGAATGTACTCTTGAAATACTGAATCTCAGCAAAGACATTATAACAAAGCATTTGGTTTCTGGTTTTTGTTTGTCTGTGTATGTGCATGCTTATGCACTTGCTTTGTGTGTGGGGGGTGGGGAGTTGGGTTTGGCTGGGGATGAGGGTGAAACAAAAAATATCTGTTAGTATTCCGTGGTTTTCTCATGGTTATTTGTTCTTTGTCAGCAACACTAAGGAAGTTCTAGAATAGCCAGTTCTTTTAAACTTTAATACAGTGTTCTGTCCATTTAACCTCTTTTGGTTGTGGGAGATAAAGAGGCTGCAAACATTTCCAGATAGCCAAGCAGGTCTGACATACATATTTGGCATAATTTCCTCTTTTATTCTGTAGCTGCAGGCTGCTTGTTTTGTAACTGTCAGATTGCTGTTATGTGTTCATATTTGTAATATACTTTAGGGCTATTAGTTAGTCACAGATTTTAATACTTTTCTATTATAAACGTTTTATGAAGATTCATTTCTTCTGAGACATTACATTGTGTTGGTGGATTTATAGTTCCTATGGTTGTGAGGAATTTTAGTAGTTTCAAGTATTTTACAGTCCAAGAAAAGGAACTGCATCACCAACCACCAACCAAAACACTACCTGCAGTATATCCCTGAGCACATTGCATGCTGGATAACAAAGTCTACACACACACACTCTCAGATTATGTAATTCTTATTGCTTTTCCACTGCAACAATTGTTGCATGAACACATAATTATGTTATATGTACTTGCCTGTTTTGTTTTAATATTAATCTCCCATTCTATGTCTAGGTCTGCCAAAAGGTTGCTTTCTTTCTTGTTTCCCCATCATAACCCTGTGTGAATTTCTCTTCTCCCCCATGTGTACTACATCCCTCACTCATCTCATCATACTTGATTTAACTTTGTACTGCTTCAGTATTTCGGACAATGACAAATATTCACTAGTCATTTTAGTAGACAGTGAACTGTGTTGTACTGTCTTGCAGTGTGATTGTGTATAGTAAGGAAGTTACATACTGTGTATTTTCATATTTTTTACCTTTGTTTAAAAAATTTTATATTTTTATTGTCAATAAAGATTTGTACTTCGAGAAGCACAGCTTATTTTTCTTTTGTTCTAGTGGGTTGTTAAGGTCATTTTTTTTCCTGCAACATCTCATTCTGGTAGTAGGTGTACATCATTAAATTGGTCCCTTGGCAGTGGATAGTAATTGCTAAACCTGCCATCTTCGAGTTGAGGGGATAAAATAAATTTACCATGTGACTTTTCTTCTTACAATGTAACTGTTTTACTGAATTATTTGTTGCTTTGCATGCCATCCAGCTAAGTTCTGTTTAGTATCTCATTCACATTCAAACCTTAGACAGTCTAGCTGCATTTCAACATATATATTAATTTTGTACTTCAGTTACAAATCTCTGTACTGGACTGTGTTATTATGTAGAACTCACACACTGCATGTCCACTAGACTGGGTTTATTGTGTGGTGTGCATAAGGATTGTACAAAAGATCAGGTGCTCAAAAGCTGGAAAATGCACTGTGTCAAGAAAGCTGTCTCTTTGTGCATCGGAAAATATGGAACAAAGCAAAAGAATATCAGTTGTGGACTGATTAAATAACTATAATGTGTGTACAGTAGAATTATTTCTGTATCTTTTAGATACAAAAATATTACTATTACATATTTATTCTACCTGATTTTCCCAGCAATAATTGTTCTTGCTCAACATATCATTTAGGATGGAGGAGTGTTGCTGTGTGCTGTGGATGAAGCTCCAGACCATAACATTTCCATTTGGGATTGGCAGAGAGGGGAACGTGGTCAGAAGATCACAGAGACTAAGGTACAAGGTTGTTTTAATGGGTGTAGTAGTAATGAGCTTCTTACACACTTCGTCCATCCCTCACCCACCCACCCACCTTCCATCATAACATGTGCTCATTTATATATTATTATATCTTATGGTAATGTGGAATTTATGGTCAGGTTGGTATTATTTTCTTCAATAATACTTCTTTCCAATTTCCATTCAGAGGTTTTACAGTAATCAACAATATACAGGAACTGTTCTTTTGGTTTTTAGTGTTCTTGCAGTACTACTACACCTATGCATGTAGAGCACTGATTGTTGTGCTGTGGTGAAGAGCTTGCCAAGGTGCCAGCAAAGTAGTGCTGCTCAAGCGACTGCTGCTTCGTCTTGTAGGCAACATAACCTGCAGTTGCTAAGTCTTCTAGGCTGATTGTGTGGCTGTACCACTACTGCTGTTGACGGATGGCACGTGGCTCCAGTGATACTCAGAGATATGACTGCTTGCTCCTTTGCGACTGACCCTTCACTCCTTTTCACTCCTTTGAGAAGAACGACTGTTTAATTTTTTGAGACGAGTGCTTGTGTGCTTGGAATGCTTCACCTTCTATGAGATGCCCATGCCTGACTGGCCATTCTGTGATATGATGCGTGGCTTTGTAGATTACCATCAATTCCCTGTCATAAGCACTGTATTTCTGCTGCGCTGGGCTAAGGTTCTTGGAGAAGAAAACGAGGGGTGCCAGGAATTTTGCACACGTTGTTACAGTACGGCTCCTGTGGTGGATGTTGAGGTGTCTGTGATGAGGGCCAGTGGTGCTGATGAGTTGGGGGTTTGCTAACAGGGTGGCACATGAGAGACTTACCTTGCATTTCTCAAAGGCAGTGCTAAGCTCTGGTGTCCAGCTGATGTGCTGAGATCCCTTGTCCTGGGACCAGAGAGGATGGCATGCAGTGGTGCCTGGGTGGCCACTTCTTGCGACAGGAAGTGTCTGTAAAAATTAAGTGTGCAAAAATTGTCAAAGTTGCCTGATGATCTTGGGAGGGGGGAAAGCCTGCAGATACACAACTTGTGCTTCCAGTGATTGGAACCTTTGTCAGAGATGTAACCAAGCTAGGTCACCTCATGAACACAGAATACACATTTACTGGTTTTGAAGAGGATGCAATGGAAAATTGGTACACCCTGCCTTGGAGGAAGTCTTAAAATTGGTTGGACACACATTGAGATTTTACAGTTTTAATTTAATCCTGTATATAGGAAATACAAGGAGTCTGCTCATGTTATGTTGGATAATCCTATAAGGCAACCAAATTTGGAAATTTCCCCATTTTAGGTTCCATTGGTGTGCAAGGATTTTAAATTTGAAGAGTCAGTTTTTGGTTTATGTTGGTTATGCTGATTGTTCTAGTTTTTGCCAACAGAGGGTTTGTGTTTGTAGTATTGGGCTTGTATGGTGAACTTATAATTTTTTCATGATGACCTCTGGCCCTTGTTAGCATTACTGCTCTTGGTAATTATTTTATGTAAGTTTTGTTCAAGTTAGAGTTCATTAGTTTATGAAATATTTATGTCTTTCTTCCCATGGATGGTTTCTGATGATATATATATATGTAAGGTGGCTAGGTTGGGTGTGGTTAATTTTCTTAATTAACCTGAAGAAACAGATAATCTCTGAAAGGTTGTGTGGTGTTGTGTGTTATGACAATGGTGAAAGTCCTAATAAATATGAGTGATAGAATTGATGTAAAACCACTGTCAAAAATTTATATGATTTGACCTTCAGTTTGTCTGCCTTTGATGAATATGTGCCATATATGATATTGTACAAGGCTAGTCATTTTAGTTTTTGCCCAGGTGAGCCCTCTCCTGCTTTGCAGTTCACTGCATGAATTACCTGTCATTACTTCTCCCACATCCATCATAGAGCATCTTGTGAAGCTAGTAATGTCCCCAGGTATTTTACAGACATTCTTCTTGTTTTTAGTGGGTTCTAATTTTAGTCTGTCTACCCAACAACACCTATTCTATTATTGATTTTGTATGATTATTGTGTAACCTGCTCTTTCTGTCAGTGTTCCGTCAACTGACTAAAATCTGGCATGAAGTCCGGGAAGGGTTCATCACCAAGATGGACTGAGTGATTGACCATCATTCATAACATTAAGTTGATTTGGAATATCAGCCAAATGAGTGCACTCTCAACTTTCAAATTTGCCTGGTGAAAATCATGTCCTTCTCCCTCCATTTATTGATGATTCAAAGTACTTTTACTTAGCCACATCTTTCCCTTTGGTTGCTCAATTCCACATGTGTGACTCAAACCTTTGTTTTCCCTTCCCTGTGCATTAATGCTCTGTTTGATACAAAAGCCTTGGTCTCTGTATCCATTTGCAGAAGTTTTGTCTTCACATGGTCTTTGGTCAGGTTAATGTTTGAATTTTCTGATAAGGACTATACTGTCTTGTTAAGCCTTGCAGCAAGAGTACAGTGAGCTTCTCATTGTCAATTTCCTTTCCTACATCTTTCAGTTTTTGAGAGGTAGGCATCATCTTGCTTGAATAGAGCTGAACTGTACTAGCCTTATACTTACAGCTTTTCCCGAGAGTCTGCATCTCTTGTTCACTCCTGTGTCTAAAAAAGCTGTTTGAAGTGGCTCCCATACCTCTTTCAGTGTCTTTTATTGTCTTACAAACACAAGACACTGAGATTTAACAATGAAGCAAGTTGTTTCTGTAGCCATTAATCTCGCTTTATGTTTGTTACATCATAGCTGCCTGGCATCTCAGTCATATAGTCCTGTAGCCCCATGGACCAGGTATAATTCCATCTGAAATTTCGAACTGCTGTAGTTAAAGTGTCCTTTCAGCTTATCAAATGGCATCAAATTTGCAGCTTCTTATCCTGAGCTCTTGGTGCGAGAGCCACCAAATTACTTGCACTCACTCTTGAGTCTGTATCTAACCTGACTGAAGACATGCTGCCACTTTCACTTTCAGCACAGAGTTTTCTGCACTGAATTTTACATCTTAATAGGCACACACAATAGCATACATCCTGGGCCTATAACCTGTTCAATCTTAGTGTCCTATCATTTGTGTGGGATAAAGGACAAGAGCACAGAATTGACCAACTAAACACAACTATTTTGGTTGTTTACGGACAGAAGGAGTACCACAACACAAAGCCACCTCCAGGCACAAAAAAAAATACTGAGTGTGTGTTCATACTACATCTTTGATTACTCATGAGCATTTCGCCCCAGCAATGTAAAATTATTGTATTTTGTTTTAGCAGCATATGTTTTAATACTTATTGGATATAAATTTAAATAGTATGGCAGTGACAACACTTTTTACCAAATTCCACTATAAGTTCCAAGATAAATTTGTGGGTAGAAGAGCTGGTATGCCTGCATGACCTTCATTCACCCCTTGCATACATTTAATGCAAAGAGCTTGTAGTAGCAAGTGAGTGGTGACCATTTTGAAACCCTACTTCACTTTTCAGCTTTGTTACGGTATCATGTTGCTTTAAAATTCAGAAGCCATTACAGTATTTTGATAGATGGAATCTGTGTAACTATCATTTTTTACTCTAAAATGGTTGGTTCCAGTGCTCTGCAGATACAGTTGTGGCAGCAGAATTTCACCCACTGGATCGCCAGAGTGTTGTGACCTGCGGAAAGTCACATATTAGCTTCTGGACCTTGGATGCAAGTGGCACGCTGTACAAACGTATGGGCTTATTTGAGAATAGAGACAAGCCAAAGTATGTAACGTGCCTGGCTTTTACACAGTCTGGTGATATTGTCTCTGGTGACTCAAATGGCAACATCATTGTATGGGACAGAGGTATGTTGTAAAAAGGTCATTGATTCATGGGATATTTGATAACCTGTTATTTTCCTGCATGGATTATGTAGTGTCATTGATAGAACAGTTATGAATGATTAAATGTATGGAAGGAAGCAGGTGAGATCTGTTGTGTGATTCTTTATTAGCATGTGCTGGGATAGACTGAAGAAAATGACCAGTGTGTCACTTAGGATAGCCAGTCCCTGGAATGAGATTTGAAATCATTACCTCCTGAATAAAAAGCAGGAATGATGACCATTCAATTCCAACGGTTTTGGCATATAAAGAAGTGGAAAGGAAGTGTGACTCATAATGTATGTGGTAAACTCTCTTCATACAGGAATTGGAGAAATAGCAGTTTAATTGAAAATATTTTTGGCATTATAAAAATATAGGCTGTAGATCACAGTAGTTGAATGTTTGGAAATAATTGAGAGAAATATGAATTCTTGGGCCATCTGGTACAATGCAAGAGGAAAGAGATATCACAAATAACCACAGAGAAGATAGACATTCTGAAACCTGAAATGCCACCTCAAGAACAAATGAGTGCTAGAATTTCTTTGGTGTGAATAATCAACTAAATTGCATTCATGAAGAAATTAAGAGCAGATTGAACTCTGGGAATGATTACTGTTATTTGGTGCAGAATCTTCTGTCTTCCAGTTTGCTATCCAAAAATATAAAGCTTGATGTATACAGAACTGTAATTTTGCTTTTTGTGTTGTATGAGTGTGGAACTTCATCACTCAGGTTCAGGGAGGGGTGTAGATCGAGGGTGTTCGATAATAGGGTGCTGAGGAAGATAATTGGGCCTAAGAGAGATGAGATAACAGGAAAGTAGCGAAGACTTATCCACTGTCGACGAGAAAGGAATATGGCACCCTTTCTCCTTCACTGCTGAAAATATGCACTAGCCAACAGCACACGTACAGTATGCTGATCTTCATTCAGCATGTGTGGAATCCGCTTTGTACAGACCTTTGACTTCCAGAGTTGTTTGTGAGAAAGTGAAACATGCTGCAGGTATGCTGCCTTCCACCATATTCACTTTGCATATTTTGCTGGGGTCTTTCTTGAGCACAGCACAAAGACTCCCCACATATCTCTCATCTGTTGCAGTTGCAGATGTGACACCATGAGGAACATCTTTTGCATCCTCCCATCAATTACAAATACCATTCAATGACCAGCAGCAGTTTGATATTATGCAGAATGATTGTCCAGCCTTTCATTCAAGAGATCATGACTCTCATGGTGTTTTCCCAAGCAGGAAATGAAACTGAACAAAGTGTGAACATCCATATATGAGAAACTTCCTTTTATTTGTTCTGGGTACATTGTTCAGCTGAACGTGAACGAGTGAAAAAGCTTTTTCCCACCGTTCCCCAAGATCAACACTGCTGCCACACAGTGCTACCTTCCATCCCTACATTGGTTGTCTACTGGTGTGGCCATTGGCCATACGGAGCTAACATGGTAGTTCTGGAATTTTGAAGCCACTGTACTTCTCTGAGATTTTGGTAAATATTTATCAGACATCACAGCATTACATCCCAAGAGACTTGAAGCTTCCACAAGACCACTCCTGAGAACATCAGATGTGGAAACCTTTAATGTGTTCATGACTAGAAAGCTTGATACTGGCCTTCCTTTACCGTGTGGCTACTTTGCAGCATCAGTGCTAATCTTTCAGTGTGCCTAGAACCAGTATTATTGCAGTGATATCTTGTGAAACATTTTTCCTTGTATGGAGCAGTATGTTCCCCCTCCCTGCATAGTGGTCAGAAATTCAAAACAACATTTAGCTTTGTAAATTCCTTTTCCTCTTTCACATAGCTGAAATAACTTTTGGTTGATCATGATGTGAAATATGTCAGCTTTCTTTAGGGACATAGGTACTAAAAAGAAATAAAAATGTATAATAAGCACAGCTACAGCAGCTGAAAATTGTCTTTCCACCATGCATTTGTCATTAATTTTAATTTTTGCCGCATCAAGTATGAGTTTCAGTGGAAATTAAGAATTCAAGATTACTTTAAAGTGTCCATTTTTATACCAGGGCTGAATAAGATCTTTATTTCTGTTTGCAGCAACAAATACAGTCCGTAAATTTCTGCGTGGGCTACATGAAGGGTCAGTATTCTCACTGTGTGTAAGGAAGGAAGGGAACTTGGTAACTGGTGGAGGAAAGGACGGGCGTATAGTGGAACTAGATGCCTCACTTAATCCAACAGGTCAAAAAGCTCATGTACCGGAACATCTGGGTATGTCATCTTTCTTAACATTATATGTGGTTAGATTCAAGAGTATTTGAGTGGTAGGGAGGACATTTGGCACATATGAGGAAAATAATGAGTGCATGTAAAATTTGAGTTGGATGGGGCTATTGATCTTAAAGAAACAACATGTGAGAGTGTGGACAGACTTAGCTCGCTCTGGGTTTGGTCGAGAGCAAGATACCACAAACACAGAAATAAGCTTTAGGTTTTATAAAAGCACATCATTTCTTGTCTAGCTGACCTGCTGTCCTCCATGTGACTTAGTTCTGAACCAGGAAGTAGTGTGGTGCATGCAATGATGAACATGCTTGAATACATACAATATATATGTATATATAAAAAATAACTATAATTTTATTATATAATTTATTATGTAAATTTAAAATCTGTGTTAATATTAATATACTATTAGATATTGAACAAGTGGAAATATTGAGAAAGCTGAAACAGTAGCTGATGAAGTTATTTACAAACTGTTAAGTGATGATATAGTCTGTTTAGTGAGTGGCTTGGAACTACAGTGAAGTGTCAGGCGAAGGTCTGGCGATAGGGAGTTAGGCATGTATATTATGCAGTTGTATGTTGTAGGGTCATTCAAATAAGGGATTTTTTATTTTTGGGTTTGTTCCTTAATAACTACGTTGTGTTGGTAACAGAATTGAATGTAGTAATTTTCCAAGCTGTTTATCATTTTTCCAAGGTGTTCTTCATTGCCTCGTACTCCAGAATGATCACTGTAGACGCTGCTGAAATTTAGTGAAGTACACATTCAGCAAATGTCATGCTGACATTTGGAGTTTTGTTTCCTGTCATTGCCAGTACCTGACAGTAGCCAGACATTTGCTGCTGCTCAATATCAACTGCATTTACTCTTCTAGGGAGTCCCAGGGATTCCAGTTATTAAAAAAAGAAGATGAATGTTTACATAATGTCTTTAGAAAATAATAATATTTAATTTATTTAGCTTTAATAATCAAAGGGTTGTAATATCATTGTAAATTATAAATTAACCACTTATAATATTAGCCGCAATAAAGGGTACACAATATCATATGTATAAAGTTGAGAAAAACCAAATTCTTTAAATAAAATGATATTTTGAATTAATGAGATTTTACTGTATCTTTTCAAAAATATATTTCTGTACCTAGTTTTAGTAACCTGCATTAACAAGGGCGTTAGTGTCATTCTTACCTCTGTTGTCTGGATGTCT
>Ga0209755_10006256_pt1 | contig 13259 bp, 11 predicted proteins | sample TergutCo191P1_FD_187301 | JGI IMG/M metagenome (GOLD analysis project Ga0209755, IMG submission 187301) | Cornitermes sp. P1 segment gut microbial communities from Petit-Saut dam, French Guiana - Co191P1 (SPAdes) (version 2) | ecosystem: Host-associated > Arthropoda: Insects > Digestive system... | reverse complement strand
CCCCCTTCTAGTGTCGTGGTCATGTAAGAGTAGAGCTATCCCTCTACCCACCCTCTGGGCCACACCGGGCCTGTAACAGGATCACTTTACCCCCCCTCCCCTTTTTTTTTTTGTTACTATTTCACTACCTAACTTCTTTACAGCTGTGAGATCATTCCCCTTACTGGTTAGCACACAAAAAAGTCAGTGAACACAAGACCACACTGCATGTTAAAGGCAGACACAAAGACCCAGTTCCAAAACTTTTTTGAGTGAAATAAATTAATTAAAATATACTTAAGAGATGTCTTAAAACTTCAGCAAATGCTACTCTATTATGTAGCAGCATATCATTTACTAAAACTTTGAACATAGTAATGAATGAATAAACTTTGAAAAAGGATGGAAATTTTACTATACTTTGTACCAACATTCTATTTATCACTGAATACAAGTCTGCATGATATAAAATGCTATATGAATTTTTATTACTGACTTTCAAGATACCACACCTAGAACTCATGGGGTTTCAAAATTACATTTACTAAATTCAACACCTATCGAACACCTGTTATTCATATATACCTTGTTACTATCAAAATGTACAACAACTGCTTGAACAGACATGGCAAACTGCTCACTACCCAAAGTTTTCTTCTCTATGGAGCATAAATTCACATCCGCGGTGTAATATTTGGTATCAATATGCCATGGATAACCAATGATTCCGTCTTCAAATTTTGTGGGCTCCGGAAGTTCATCAACGCCCAGTATTACTGAAATAAACAAACTGCTATTAACGTACTTAAAATACACTTTAAACTACACAGAAATATTGGTAGTGTCAAAACTTGGAAGATTACATTTGATTATTTCGTGAGGATGGGTACTTGTGCAGCTTGCTACCACGGCACACGGTTTTCGTTCCATTATTGAAATAGTAAATATGTACGTAAACACCTTCCCACTACCCTTATTCGATCTCTTCAACAGACTACTTTTGGTGCTGCTTCCTATCACTTATTTCTTTCCCAGTACCGCAATTCAAGCGCTATACTATCATTTAAGACACATGTAGCCAATGGATCGTTTGCTGAACACTACTGGAGGAAACAAATTAGCAGTAATTCACTCGTATACGAATTCGTAACAACTGTTTCCACCACAGAAAAATTCACTTATACATCAACATTCACAGTTACTCAACCAGCTCTGCTCTCTGCAACCACACACGTGACATGAGTATAGCTTCACACTTGCCAGTGAACTTTATAAAACGGGTGTTCACATCTGTTCGAGTAGTTCACTAGTGATCGGTTTCGCACAGCAGCACGGTTTCGGGTTGGATATCACGCATTCGTTAAGATTTACAGGGGTCTATTTCGGATTTCATCTTTTTATTTTTGTACATTAAAATGTCCACAACGTGGAAATAGCCATTCTTTGCTTTATGATTAAACATGCTGACCTATTTACATATAAATATCGTATGTAGGTTACCAGGCTTTCATTGCTGTGAGAATTCCGATTGTAGTCGTCTGGCTTGCACCATGGAGTACTACAGATTCACACGAAAGTTTCGGAAGAACATGTTTCCTCCATCTTCAGGGTCTGGTCGACTTTCAGTACCACGCCATTACCTAAGTTACAGATGGATACTGCAGTACATTACGATTACATGGCGCTAGTTTTAACATTTTAGGTGTGGGGGAACCTCATCACTAATACCTTACCTACTTCTGGTCCTTCATTTCACCTTCAAACCGTCATAACTCAGGACAGTCCACTGTACGTTCTCGGCTTCCACTTAATATTTTACAGTCTTTTAGGTACTTACGTACATTACAGTTTCTCACAAGATATTGCATGCTTTTTTCCTAATTGTAGCACTTCCTTCTTGCATGAAGACAGGCCTTCAGAATTAATACCTGGAAGCGGATGTTCCACTTTCCACAGACCCTATAACCAAAAGTGGAGCAATTTTGCTATATGTGTTGGTGGAAGGAGCAGGGGCCCTGTGAGGTTTGTTCCCCAGCGTTTCATTTTTCACGGGACAATGGTATGTAATGTGGCAAATACAAGAAATTTCTGCAATCATTTTCACAAATTTTCATACTTTTCCGAAATACAAAAACATACCTTTCGCAGTATGCCCTTGTACAATGAATAGAAGCCAGCAAATTCCTTAAAAACGTTGGTAACCCTTCTTGAGGCTACAAGGGGTCATTAACTAATAAGACAATCTAAAATCTTGCCACCATTAAAATTTCTCCTCCTAAAGAACTCCTTCTGTATGAATAAAAAGTCTAATCTGTGGCCACAATGACAGCCTACTCATGTCAGACTGGTTCAGTATTTTCAATGGAAATGTACGTTACTGGTCATCTCCTTTTGCAGGCTAGTAATTAAAGAGATCAACAAACCCAACAGATACTAATAAATTAATAAAAAAAAAATACAAAAAATAAAAACTTCAGCATTAGTTTCATCATTCTATATTTCATTGGATGAATAATACAGGTTTAGTTATATATATAGTTCTTTCAGTGAATATTTCAAAAGGTCTTTAACAATAAATTAATTACAGAATTTCCATTAAGTTAATACTGGAATTTACACACAGAACGCCAAAAAAAAAAATAAACAACGTTACACTCACACATTTACACCATACATCACATACTTAAATGCTGGCAGCTTCTTTACTTACACTACATTACATTTAGTTTTTATTCAATCCTTGCATTGTTTCACTTCCAAAGTCCAACATACTTATATCCTAGTAAGGGTATCTGCTGCATGAATCCCTAATACTGGTTCTTTAAATTTAAGAACCAGGTCCAAAGAATTAAGTAATATGACTGTAAATCTTTTATAGCTAAGACACAGACACTGTAGACAAACCAGTCACATATTACCAAAAAAGTTGATAAAAACACAGTACAATTCCAATTGAAGGTGTCTCAATTTAAGATTTTCCAGCATTATAGGTTCAATTTTGTGGTCCCAGCCAAAACCCCAAATAATGAAGATTCTTTTGTTCAATTTTAGATATTTCCTGAATTTCAGACATAGCAGTTCAGTTTCTACAATATTTTGGAACCTCGGTTTAAGATATGCATTGACGACTCCGGAATTTGATTGCATAAATAATGTCATAATTATGTATAATGGAAGTGGAGTATGAGAACCAATTGCCAACTATCATAGTGATGTACTAATGATTCTCAAGTGTTTGTGTGCAATTGGTTAGGAAGCCTGTGGCAGAAGCCATCTACGTATACACACCTTTCTAACTGAACACCATTGATCATGAATGTAAACTACCTTGTAATGGATTAACACACACACACACACACACACACTGACAGAATATGTCCTTGCAGTTATAAACTCTAATTTCAGTTGCTTTTCCATAAAATAAACCTATAAAATATACTCAAGAAAAGCATCATTAGGTTTAAATTCAGGGTGAATATAATGTTTCTGTAACCACAGCAATAATTTTCTGTTTGATTTTGACACAACCTCCAATTAAGATTGTGATATCGGGCACAAACACTTTGTCCCCCCACACAAATCTTAAACTGAGGTTCTACTGTAATTATAAAAAAATGGATGCCTGGATGTCATTACTAGAAAGCTGAGACAGTGAACACTATCACATTAATTCAATTAACTGTAACACAGTTTTCTGTATGCATCATCTTGTTTACAGCCACTTGTCTTCTCTCTATGTAAATTGCTCTCTGAATTAAAAAGGAACTAAGTAACAGCAAACCTACAATAAACAAGAAGACGGCGTTCCAGCCATACATATCTGAAACAAATCCTATCAGTGGGCCTTGGATTACAGCTCCCATGCTGCCAAAGCCATTTATCATTCCAGCAACTGCTGCACCAACATTACCACCATCCTTCTCACCAATCTTTACTGCCACTGAGCCACCAAGCAGTGCATCCAAACCACACACACAGGCACCACCAACACTAAGCATGACAGAATTATATATGATTCCCCAGGTAGCAGTTAACTTCAGGAGGAGAAAACCAGCTGTTCCAGCAAACGTTGCAAGTAGCGTAAGCACAAGAGAGTTGTAATGATCGGCTGCCATTCCAAGGAGCACACTACCTACAATTCCACCAACATCAAAAAGGGACACCAGTAACCCTGTATTAGCTGCTGACTGATTCAGTTCTTTCATCACATAAACAGGAAACCACAGGTAGATAAAATAGCGTACTACCTTATTACACAACATCGCCATTGCCAATTCCATTACCATAGGCAAACGCCATAATGCAAGAAATGAAGTTGTCTTATTGGATGCTGCTGTTCTTTCTTCCACTGGCACTTTGCCAGGTATTAAAATGTCACACTCCTTTGGCATTTTTAACACCAGCCATGCCACTACAGCCAGCAACATTACAACCACAGATAAGGGACAGTACACAAAGCGCCAGCCATATGCACTGTAAATGTACCCCGCCAGTCCTGATGCAATAATGCTTCCACCATATGCTGATGTATTTATAAAGCCAAACATAGAATTAAGCTGACGGTCAGAAAACCAAGCTGATATACACTTGCAACAAGCAGGCCACACTGGACCCTGAGCTGCTCCATTAATAAATATCAAGAACAAAAGAATTCCAAAATTATCCCAAGACCCAAAAGAAAACATACTGATTCCAGCAATACCTAGGCATATGGCCACAGTATAACGAGGTCCCACATGATCAGCAGTTGACCCAAGTACCATCTGTGCCACAGAATATGGCAATAACATTGCTGTATCAAGACAGCCAAGTTGCACCTGGCTGAACCCCAGATCATCTTTCATACCCACTTTTAATGCTCCCAGTGGTTTACGTACCAGATATGTTGCTGCATACAGCACCCACACACATGTGAAAATAAACACCTGCAGGACTTTCAATCGAGCCATAATGGATAGCTACAAAAAACGTTTTAGCAATCACCAGTTTCTGATCTGATATCACTGAAAGTTCCCATACAGCCCCATTAAAACTCCTTGAATTACTATATCTGGAAAGTGACTCTTTCCTTCTAACTGTATGTAAGGATCCTCCTTATAATTATATATTGGTGGATGGTCCAGAGTTTTATCTTGAACACCAAAATCAGTGCACCTAGAAAGAAAAGAATGCCACAGAATGAATAAATGAAAAGACATATTCTTAAACATCAGTCACGTGTTTGTGAGTTTGAATATAAATAGTTAAGTAAATAAGAAAATATTTTGGCATTATTTAACAATGTATTACCAACAGTATCAAATGGTAAGAAGACCATGAGGATGAAATTACACAACACAGGGACTGTACAAACAATGTAACAATGTGGTCTTTTCATCTAGCCACTGCTGCCATGGAAAAAAATAATTCATTGTGTGTACTGGTGAGCTACATGTCAGTCAACAGTAATATACTAACACAACTGTTGCCATGAAAAGGCAAGAATGTGTTCCCTTTACATGGATGAGCTACACATCATTGTGAACAATTCAAAATGTTGAGTTTTGCCACAAAACACAACACGTTCCCTTAGCATTTTTGAGACATGTCATTGTCAACAACATAAAACTGATGCCTCTTGCCATCGAAATGTAACAATGTGTTCCCTATACACCACTGTCGAGCTACAAAATACTTTGTACTGCTCTGAGCAATATAAATGTATACTGCTCTTAATGTAAAGTGCCTCATATTTATTTGATTTTAAATAAATTTTGATTTTACCAGATTTTCACAGAAGTCTGAAACATCAAATTTGAAGCAAATCTGTCCAGTGGAAAACAAGTTGATGTAAGTGGACAGACAAATGTGCTGAAGCCAATCGGCATTTTACATGAATTGTGTGTATATGCCTTGAATGGATTTGACAACATAACAGTCATGGCCTATCTTAAGGTTCTTTTCCAGCATTGGGCTGAAGGGAATGACAAAAACCACAAGGAACCTCAGACATGCTAGCCAGTCATGTTACAATTGAAGAACAGGATTTAAGAAGCAAGAATAAGAACCCCTACACAGCAATGTTCATATCTCAATTTAACATGTCACTGACACTGCTATCATTCTTGAATACATCATACCATTTGTATAAACTGTTTTTAAGAATTATGGTTGAAACTCATCAAATTAAGACCTGGTGATTTTCAAGTGCCCTACTGTATAAATTCTGACAGGAAAGATAAAAAAACTACAGTGCTAGTGAATTATTCATTCCCTGTATTTTGCCCTGACTTATTCACAGGTAGTGAAGAAAAACAGGTCAGTCAGCTGCCAGAATTTGAACATCGATGCAATATTTCATCCATACACATAATAAGTATATATTACACTATGAATAGAATATATATACCAGAAAACCAGTCAACAAGTACCCACTCTTAAATTTAATTTCTCTTTTTATTTATGATATTTGTTTCTTACAGTTCTCTCTTCCTGGATAAGTTCCTGTAACAAAAACTGATGTTACAGCACTCGGTACATTTTGCATAACTGATTTGGCTGTAGCAGTGAGTCAGTTAATATCAGCATTGTTTGCAATGTTGCCTTGTGGTGACCTGCTGTTAGTCTTAAAATGTCTCTTCTTGCATCATCTCAATCACATCCCTTACACTAGTATGAAAAAATGTGTCTGATGACCCACGAAACAAAGAAAAGGTCACCAATGCTACTGAAAACTGTTATTCTGTTTGCCCATATATCAGTTTTCATATATGTACTTATAACCTGATAAAATGGCCACAGAGTCCCTAAAATTTTAATGCTTGTTACACAAGAAAACCAATTTCTCTGCACTCAAACCTACGTAAATTACTGATGCAGGCATCATTCCTAAATAAACTCACACGCATCCACACAAATACACAGTAAATAAAGCCAAATATAAACTTATTTATCCGCTTACACATAATTTATCTTTCAAAGCACCATTCCTCAAACCACAAAAGATCTAACAGGAAATGAACACAGTGAAACCAACAGACCATAAATGTGCTTGCATGCTACTATCTTGCAGACTTTAGTCAGGAGGGCATTATCAAAGTGGACTGGTGACCAGACATGATGAAATATGGTTATGTCACATATTTTTAGTAAGTTATGAGGCAACAGCAAACTGTTCTAGCTAGGTCCAGTCTGCTGATACACAACATGAATAATAAATACTAGGCATGTATAATCATTGCCAGAGGTTTAAGTCTTCCAATGAGCTAATCTCCATATTCTAAGCACCAGCATACCTCATTTTCAAAAAATAGGTCTAGCAACTGTATCAAGAGAGCATAATCATAACATCAGCAATGGAGTAAATGCAAAGTCAATCTGATCTGTGCCCAAGTCACAATTTCAGCTGCATCAACTACAAACCCATTAACATAACAGCTTTACTGGGTCTGTTAAATGTTTAGCTATGACACCGCACTTATGTTAGTCCCTTAACATGCTGATTCTAATGGCAAACTCAAAATTTTTGCAAACAAGGTCCCAGTGATTAAGTCACGTGCGAACACACTGTCAACTGTCAGGTGCAGAAAATAACATTTTTCCATCACCAGTGTAACTAACATTTAACAGTATTCTTAAAATATGTATCTACTTGGGCACAATGAAGCATTTCAAGGTACCCCCATCAAACTCCTTCACACTGTCCCAAAGCGTATGAAATAGGACACGTATTTTATGAATCCCCACCTACGGATTGCAAGACCTTGATGATGGGGGTGGGGCTTGTGTGGTCTAATGAGTCACGGAGCTATGCTGGCGGTAGCGTAGCTACTGGTAGGGCCTCCCATGCCAGATTGGTCCGTGACAAAGATCCCAACTAAGAAACAATCCAATTGGTCCTCCAGGATTGCTGGAGGTTGGACGTAGGGCTGACAACCTGCTCTGGAAAAAATATTGTTACGAAATCCAAAGAAGCAATGGCCGGACTGTCAGAAATATGACAACCTATGAAATGATTTAAGGACCTGAGAATTGGTTCGTGGAATGTTTTATTCCTATACAGATCAAAATCACTACAGATGTTATTGGACCAACTTGAAAAGTATTATGTGGATATAACCTGTGTACAGGAGATGAGATGGGTTGGGTTGGGAACAATAGAAAAGAAAAATTGGATTATTTTCTACAGTTGTGACAACAAGGAACATAAATTAGGAACAGGATTTGTGATTCACAAGAAGGTGAAACAACTCATTAAGGACTTTCAACCCAAATCTCCCAGGATGTGCTGGTTAAGGATTAGGGGAAAATTTTTTAATTACAGTATAACTAATGGTTACACACCAACGGAGGATAAATCTCACACCAAAAAGGATGCCTTTTATGATGGATTAAGGAATTTGTATGATGCTTGCCCCAAACATGATGTAAAACTGATAATAGGAGACTTGAATGCACAGATTGGCAAGGAAGCAATGTATTACCGTACAATAGGAAAGGAGGCCTACCACCAGGAAAGTAATGAAAATGGGAAAAGACTAATCCATTTAGCAGCATCCAGAAACATGGTCATTGGTACCACACTGTTCCCACATAAGGATATACACAAGATAACGCGGAGATCTCCAAATGTACATCATTTCAGTCAAACAGACCATCTTCTTATAGATTCACGACATGTTTCTCATTTAATGGATGCTAGAATGTGTTAATGTTGACTCTTATCATTTCCTCCTTGTGTCATGAATTCGGGCTAGAATTTCCAATGCTAAAAAGTTCCTTGGGGAAAAGGTTGAAAAATATGATTATGAAAAAATTACTCTACTAGAGAAACAAGTTGAGTATAAAATAAACCTGAAAGAACATTTACAGGAACTTGCCATTAACTCTGATGACAGCCTTGATAGTAGATGGAATAAGATGAATGGTGCAATTCATAAAACAGCCGAGGAAACATTTGGAAAAGCAAGTAAAAAACAACCAAATGACTGCTTCAACAAAGAATGCTGAGAAGCCACAGGCGTAAAGAATAAAGCATACGTCAACATGCAGCAACGAAGCTATACTAGAGCCTCAACCAATAAGTATCAGGAAGCACGAAGAAAAGAAAAACAGGTACATAATAAGAAGAAGAAACAGTACGAAAATGAACGTTGAAAGGCTGGAGTAATTAGGACATCAAACTACAAAATTTTATAGGGATATAAATAATATTAGAAAGGATTTTAAACTGAGGCTTGCAGTATGTAAAAGCAAGAATGGAGATATCATTACTGAAAAGGTGATATCTTAAACAGATGGAAAGATCATTTTCATGAACTCCTCAATAGCACGGAACAGGATAAAGGACCATCTATAATGCAGGACTATAATGAGGATTACTCCGCACCTACAGTAGAAGACATGGAAGTGGCAGTTCAAAAACTAAAGAATTATAAAGCCCCAGGAACAGACAATATACCAGTGGATTTAGAAATGGTGGAAATGAATTAGTAAAACACTTGCATACTATTATAAAGGATATTTGGCAAAAGGAAAAAATGCCAAAGGAATGGAATGTAAGTATAGTTTGCCCCATACTTAAAAAGGGAGATATATGGAATGTTCTAACTATAGAGGTGTAAGCCTTCTAAATACAGCTTATAAAATATTGTCTAATATAGTTTGCAAGAATTTCACCATTTGCTAAATATAATTGGGAACTATCAATGTGGTTTCCAGAACAGATCCACAACAAATCAGATATTCATGCTAAGACAGATATTGGAAAAGACAAAAGAATTTGGTATTGAGACACACCATTTATTTATTGATTTTAAATCTGCATATGACACAATAGTGAGAGGCCAACCATATAATGCAACGAGTGAATTTAACATTCAAAATAAACTGATAAGACTTACATGGATGACCATGGAAAATACGCAAAGTCAGGTCAGAATTCAATCTGATTTATCAGACTTAATAACTAGAAAGAAAGGCCTTAGATAAGGTGACTCACTGGCCTGTTTGTTTTTCAACTTAGCATTGGAAAAGGTTTTAAGGAATGCAGGAATACACACGAGTGGAACTATATTTTATAAATCTGTCCAACTCCCGACATATGCTGATGATATAGATATACTACCGAGATCCTGAACGGCATTAACGGAAGCCTTTCTATCACTTGAAGGAGCAGCTGGAGAAATGGGCTTATGGATAAACGGGAGAAAGACTAAGTATTTGGCTACAAGAGAAAGTAAAAATCAACAGAGGTATTTTCAAATTAAGAATTTTAATTTTGAAGCCGCACAGAGTTTTACGTACTTGGGCTCCCTTATAAATGTTACTAATGACAATTCTGCATAAATTAAGAAAAGAATTTTAATGGTTAATAAAGGCTTAGATGGACTGAGGAGACAATTTAGGTCTCAATTTTTATCCATACAAAATAAAAGCCCTTGATCAGACCAGTGCTGGCATATGGTTCTGAAACATGGGTATTATCAAAATCTGACAAAGCTATTTTAGGAGTTTTTGAAAGGAAAATTTTGAGAGCTATTATTTGGACCTACAAATTACAATGGAGAATGGAGAATAAAATACAACAATGAGTTATATACATCGTACAAGGAAATTGATATAGTACCAAACATCAAAATTTACTGATTAAAATGGGCAGGACATGTTATCCGTATGGAGGAACACAGCCCTACAAGAAGGGTTCTCATTGCAGTGGTAGAAGGAAGAAGACAGACGGGCAGGCCGAAACTAAGATGGGAAGATGGTGTGATGGAAGATGCCAGGAAGTCAGGGGGAGAGAAATTGGAGGAATGCTGCAAGGAATAGGGACAGCTGGCAGAAGCTTCTGAAGAAGGCCTTGGCTCAAAAGGGGCTGTTGTGCCAATGATGATGATGATGTTACGAATATCTGATGACAGGATGAGTACTACAAACCACCACCACCACCAGTAATGCATACAAATTTGTGCAGTTCATATAATGTCAACAAATAATCAAGGATGAAAAATATACTTACTCAAGGCTACCCTTCAATTTTTTTACCCCAAGAAATGCCAGTACTTGAGCGCAGCTTGGCCCAAATTTCAACATTGCTTGTAAATACTGTTCCAGACTTTTTCTTCTTCTTTCCAAAACCTTAGGCTGACTGCTACGCACTCTCTTTGGTGGAAATAGTGGGGTACTATAGCTCTTCCGCAACTGGTAATCAAAGAACATGAATGGGACTGAAATAAAATTTTCCAAACTCCCTAAAACACTTAATCAAGCTTGTTACTGCTATGCACACGTTATGCGGGCACAGCGTTCCAACTTCATACATCGTCTGTTAACAAAAACTAAATACCGCTTCTGAATAAGCAACCGATTATCTTATTCCCAAGCTTCATAACCAAAGGCTATTTGAACGTCGTTTATTATTCGAACATCGTGCACACCATTATGTCATTATTCTACACAGCGTGATTCTATTTCCTTTCACGACTGCAGACTGGGAGTGGAAATATGGCATGATTTCCTTTAAAAGACTCGTATAAACTGCATGTTCAACATACTATTGCTAGTATACACAATAAGTCACAAACAAATACTTCTTAAAAGTGCTGTTTACCTCTCTGTGCAAACAGTGGAATGCGCTGTAACGCCTTTCAACTCTGTGATGCTTATCTCCATCTAGCACTTCCACAATATAAACGTAATGTGGTTTCCCCGGTGTTTCGTCCACTAAACGATAACGTGGTATAAATATCTGCGTCATTGATATACTTCTTAAAATTGTAGTCCTGTAGAAGATTTAAACACAATGCTTGTCGCTTCATTTCCCAACCTCCTCAACCCATTTTTGCTTACGACTGCCACACCATGATTCCGCCATTAACTATGCGGACGAAATTACGTACGTTTCCACCATTTAAGGCCCACATTGCACATCTGTACCGGGCTTCTTGCGGCCCAACACCCCCATTTCGCAGATGGAAACAGTCTTTCCACTGTCACGGATTATTCGTCCAACCCTTGCCGTTCCTAGCACAGTGTCCCAAGATTTTCATTTCGCTACAATTTGCCTCGTACTTGTCTGTGAACTATACTACAAGGAATGACACATTGTACTGCCTCATGCGCTTCCAAGAAGTTACTGATAGGAACTAGATAATCTGTGGATAGGAAAGTGCCTCGCACGCACGGACACACTGGAGTTTTCCATTTCATCCCAAAGGCGAGGGCCATTTTTCCTCATGCAATTGTTTCTTGGCGTTTCCCAGCCCTTCAAATTAACTTCACGATGAAAATCTACATTGCATGAAACGAACGGGAAGGATACGTGGTAATAAACTGGAGTTTTCCTGTTACCGTTTAAAAAAGCCAGTTTTTTATTTGGGTAACCAATGATACAGCTGGACGGGCTGTGTAGTCCATACAAACACACAAAAGATACGCACTTCCGAATTCCTGTTTCCGTACAAGACATTCCCATACTCGTTTTATTGGCAAGGAAATGCTACCTAAGCTCAGGAAACTGCAACTCGTAGGTGAATACGCCTTAAAATTATTCGTAGAGAGTCCAAAAAGTATGAACCAGATGGATGTAAAAAGCGTCAAAAGATGTAAAAAAAAACTTTATTGCAGCATGTTGGTAATTTTCCTTACCGTCGTCCTATACATATGGCGCAAGTAGGATTGCACCCCAAGGGAGTCATTGAATACATTTTGGCAACAAAGATGCAGATTAATTCTTTAAAACATACTAAGCAATCTCTGCTTTATTACCCATAAAATGACATCTAATTAATTTTTGTTTTTATTCAAATAATATTCACGTTTTACATACATGATGCACTAAAATTTACATGTCCAGCCCTGTCAGGTAAGGGTTAAACTACTTTTCCACAGCTGCTAAGTAAATTAAGGGACTTGTCACATCATACGACCAACTTTCGTACGCTTTTGTCAAAAAGATCACCACCAAGCATTTCAGTCAATTCTGCAAGTCTTTTGACACTTGATCACTCCTCAGACTCTGAATGGCCAAAATATGTTCACATAATTCAAAAGTTGTGAATCACCTGTATTTACCGAATTTTTGCACTCACTTTTCTTTCGAATCATCTGTGACCAAATACAGGCGCCGACTTCGTTCGTTGTCAGGCACATTAGTCCTACCTTCTTTATTCATTCATTTACCTGCATTCCACAAATCTGGATAAGGTTACAAAAACCATAGGATATAGAATTAGTGAATGTAATGTGGATATTTGTCTGTGTTAGTGGGTCCCTGTCACCACGTGTCCTCCTGAAGATGGGCA
>Ga0209755_10006255_pt1 | contig 13261 bp, 11 predicted proteins | sample TergutCo191P1_FD_187301 | JGI IMG/M metagenome (GOLD analysis project Ga0209755, IMG submission 187301) | Cornitermes sp. P1 segment gut microbial communities from Petit-Saut dam, French Guiana - Co191P1 (SPAdes) (version 2) | ecosystem: Host-associated > Arthropoda: Insects > Digestive system... | reverse complement strand
CACCGGCTTCTTTCCTGTAACTTTTGCTTTTTGCCTGGATTGTTCTGTTGCCAGCCCTTTCCATGCCAGCAGTTGCCACTGGCTTTTGCACAGCTGTACTTCTTTCCTTCACATGTATCATGTACCATTTTCCTGCTTACATTGCCCTTCTAAGCCTGAAGATGATGGCAGCATGTTCCTCTAAAATGTTGGCTGTACGTCACTTTGCCATCACCACAAAATAGGACATCAACATTTTCTGTGTTAGAAGAATTTTTATGGTCCCAGGTAACAAATGTGCAACAAAGATTCAAGTCTTCTAGGCTGTTGTGTTTTGTCAACACGTAAATTGACATTTCAGAAGAGTGTAGTGTTTACAGTCAAGACGTTAGAACATCCCAAAAAAAAGTGAACCTCAGACATGCAAATAGCTTATGTAGCTATGTTTATGGTCCATTTCATGAAGTTAATTGTTTTCCATACCATACATTTAGAACAAGAAACCCAATTTTGAATTTTATAATGTAAACCTTTCAACTTATGATCCCTATTAGAGTTTGTTAACCCATTGTGTGGGAATATAAAGCAAAGCACCCCATATGTGTTAATACCATTCTGTGTTCTGCCCATAGTTGTTGCCAGTTATCCATGGTATTTTATTTCACTTGTCATTCACAAATTCATTCTAGATCATTTAGGTGACTTGTGGCACTTGCGGTTAGTATAAAGTTGGTGTTCTTTCCCTAGATTTCCAAGGAAGTATCAGGTTAAGAGACATGCAGTGCAGTTCTGTTCTTGTGCAGCAGTGAGTTGTTTAAATACCCTTACAAATTGTTTTTAGGCACATTCACAAAATTGCAAAAAGTGACTGTTACCTTCATTCTGTGTCTGTCCATCCATCCATTCATATGGAATAACGCGGTTCCAACTGGACAGATTTGCATGAAATTTGGTAATGGTTATTTTTTTTTAAATATTTGAAGCAAATTCTAGTTTAATTAAAGTCTGATAAGAATAACAGGTACTTTACAGGAAGATATATGTACATTTATGATAATCTCACACTGAATTCTTCTTAGAATGGGAAATGTTTCAGACAAAATTTGTAGTAAAAATGTCTCAGTGTTACATTTATATATACATTGCCTGCTTTGCAAGAGTTGTCTGTCAAGAATACTGTCTCTTTTGCTACCATTTTAGTGCTTTCTTTATACACAGAATGTGCAGGGAAAAGATGAACATCTGTCTGTCTCATCTATGGAACCAGTAACTGTACCTTGAAGTGCTTTAGTACCAGGGAATCTAGGATAACAGAATCAGGAAAATTTCATATTTCTTCATGTGCTTACTTAAACAGTTGCAGACTTGTGCAGTCGTACAAAAAAATAATCATTAAAAACATTAAAGTAATAACATTTTTAAAATGTGCACCAAATTTTAACTTACCAGAATGAGAGCACAGTGAGGCAGAGGCAGCAAGAGCATTCACATGTTCCCCACCCCATGATAGATTTTGCTTGTCTGTGTTTACAGTGATTGATAACAGTATGACTTTGACAATCTATCGCTGTCTAGCACTCATGTTGAAAGCGGGTAGATCTATAATTCTACCTGTCCTGTGTTCTTCCAGTGGCATGTTAGGAGATGACCAGTACCATTATGTAGTGTGTGTGTGTGTGTGTGTGTGTGTGTGTGTGTTTGGGGGGGGGGTAAGTGTACAGGGGAAATTCTGGTAGCACAAAATATTTCTTTTTTGCCAAATTGTGATTAATCATTAAGTAAAACCTTGTATTTATCATTGTAAACTTAAAACTGTATTATTCAGGATCAGTATTATTACAAATAAGACAACAGTTGAAGTAACTTTAATTATGAAAAAATCAGAATATGAGATGTCTCTTTTATCTTTTAGTCTTGGCTGGTAGCCCCAGACAGCAGAGTGGTTTCTTCTAACCATTTACCATTAACACGTCACAGCACATTTACAAAAGTCTAATACATAGTTACATATCAGCAAGTGCTCAAGTCCACCACAGTTATTGTAGGCCTCCTTTTCAAATTAGAAACACAGAATCCAGGGCTTAGTGACTGCTTGTCCACAGATGATACATCAGTCATGGTTTTTCCTTCTAGCCCCAGTTTCTTATGTCCTGATCCTTCATTGGCTGTCTGCATGTCTGTGTCACTGTTCTGCTGTTTTTTGACTTGGCTGCCTGGCTTCTCCAGCTTTTATGGCATTCCAGTTTATCTTGCTTAAGGCTTCTGGTTTTCTCTTCTGGCTCATGCTTCCAATCAGGAAACACATTAGGATCAAGTGGAAATATCCCAGTCTTCTGAAATCTTTCACTGTTGTTCCAGTGAATGCACTTTCGTGAATTCTGCACAATAAAGTTGTAGTTAGTATATACATATCTCAACAATTTACAAGGGAATTATTGCAGTATGTATGCACGTTCTGGCATATGCTTGAACAGCTGTCAGAATTCAACAGCAGAAGTATTTCTTCTGTAAAACATGACTGATCCAGTATGAGGAGGTGTAAAACATGATATCAGGGTAGTACCCTCTTTTACTTGCCCTAGCATCACCCAGTTTTTCAGGGCATTCACTTGTCACAAACAAGATGGCTACCTCAAGATGAGAAACAGAGTACAAAACAAGCACATATAATGAAGTGTTATACTAACCTGTGTATAGAATAAAAATCTGCCATATTCTCCTTTCATTGTTGTAACAATTGGCACAAGAATGTGGGTGTAACATTTTAATATTATACAGAAAAGATAATGTATGTCATAACAAAATTGTACCAGTTTCACTGCGTACATTTTCTGTTACATGCTGACGCCAGTTTTTCTGACAACAAAGTAGTTCTGCCCAATTTCATCCAACTTTCCTGTATATGAATGTGTACTGTGTTCTGTGATATTGCTTTATAACATACCATAGATACAGTTGCTGCAGCACAAGTGATATTGTTACCTATTTGTTTTCAGTTCCCCCCACAGCATCAGCCTGGTATACATGGCCAGGTTCCATCTGGTCAACAGGCACCTCAGTATGGTAGCCAGGTGCCACATCCAAATGAGATATCACAAGGGCAGATTTATCCACCAGGACAAGTACATCCCGGTCAAATACCACAAGGACAATTACATCCAAAACAGTTGGGCCAACTGTCATCCCAGATTCAACCAGGACAAGTGCCACCTCAGGTGCACCCTGGACAAGTACGAACCCAAGTTAAGCCTGGACAGGTTTCATCCCAGGTTTCTTCTCCAGTTCAGCCTGGACAGGCTCCACCTCAGCATGTACAAATATCCCAGCAAGGACAAAATGTAAACATTAATTCCCTGCCCCAGCATGTCATTCAGCCAGTTGAACATCTGAAGGAGCCACTGGATGTGAACAAGTTGAACCACGGCAAGGATAATGCAGATATCAATGCTCTACCACAGGAGCAAAAAGCTCGCTAATCTAATGCGTTTCATGCACCTGACATGGGAGTATTCTGCTGCATTAGTCATTGTGTATTACAGTCAGGTTAAGGAAAATGTGTCACTGTATGGGATTATGTCATAATAAAAGCTGAAAATAAATCGTACAACAATTAATAGGAAAAACTGCAGTCTCACACTGTACCTTGTAGGGGCCATGACCCAAATATCTGCTATTCAGTAGGCACACTTGACAGGTTACAGCATAATTATTTGTCGTACAGTGTTAAACAATTTCCCACTCATCTGCTGGGCATTGTATTGACACATTGTCAAACGTTACTGCCATCTCATGGCTAAGCTTAGAATTACTTTTTGGGTGAAGCACCACCAGCAGACGACTGGGTCTTCAAAGTTGAGGTGTGTGCGCGTGCATGCGCATGTATGTCCGATTTCTGATGAAATACAGTAGAAGTCCATTATAAGAAGAGGTCACAATAGTGTGGAAATTTATTATTAATGTGAGTACTCATTATAACCAGATTTGCATATGGAAACAAATTTCACATGCAGAATGAAATGCATATTTTGATGGATGTCTCATTAGAACTATAACTTGCTTTAGCTCAAGAAAAACTGGAATGAGTACTAAGAAAACACAGTTTGGGCAGGAGGGAACCAAATGGTGTAAGGGGTTGCTAGATGCAGAACTGTTTTCATAAATAAGAACATTATCAGTTGTTTTGGTTTTATTTTGTCTGACTTATATTAAACTACATTATGGCATGCTAAGTTAAGTGTAAGAGTACTTGCTATATTCTATATTACACACACACATGTTCGCACCTGTACCAAGCACTTCCTGCTTCACATAAACTAGCGTTACTACTACGGCTTTGGTTGTCAATCACAGTTACTCACATCATTACAAGTCATACTGCAGTAATTGCATCAATATACCAAGTTGATCTTCATTTTACCAGTCTGCCAATAAACCAAATTCCATGGCCAAAGTGCCCCCCCCCCTCTTTTCCTCCCCTCCCCTCACATTTGGAAAAGTAATGTTGAACAGTATGGGCAATTTATCATGGGTAAAAATAAAATGGATGTATATCAGGATAACAACCAACTTGAAATTGAAGAATCAAATAGGGCAATTTAATGTACCCAGACCAACCACAGAGGACCATGCAAATTAGTCCTACTTATGCAGCAACAAGCAGTAACAGGCAAAGAGAAGGTTGCAAATCCTACAGGAGCAGTGGCACTTCATAGGTCTGTGTCTTGGTGATAACACAGATAATTCAGGCTTGTTATACCTTGCTTACCTTGAACAACCCTATAGGCCCTACAATTTGGTTTGTGTTATTTAAACACGCCACATATATGTAAGATATTACACTTAGCGTTGCATATTTATCACATCTGCTAGGACATCTCAAAATATCTGTGGTGGTCAGGACTAAAGAAATGCACTCCGTACACAGTGTGGTCAAATAGAAACCAGGCCCATTGACTGCAGACAGAACAGTCTTATCACAAAAACAAAATATCATCATTCTTATTGCAGCATTCTAGTAAAGCAATGTATCAGGAAATGCCTATGATTACTCCCCACATCAGGTGTATAGCATAGAAAAGGTATACCTCCAGTATTAAATTAACATTATATAAAAATACCCAAAAAGATTGTTTTAGTTTAAACCTGATGTAACAACCTGAAATTCAAGCGCATTTAATCTCTGTAGACTCTTCAAATATTACATTCTCTTATGCATCCAATATACAACAGGTTTGACCAACACTGAAACTTCAGAACACAGCTATTGCTATTGCGTCTGAAGTGCCCTTACAAATATTTTTCTTAATAATCTCTTCCTTACAAATTACTTAGCAGCTACAGTCACATTAACAATTGTACTACACTTTATAAATTAAGCATACTGATATTACTCTTGTATACTAGCCAGGTTGGATGACCACAGAGTCATGGATTGAATCCCAACACAGGTGAGCCATTTTCCTCTACTCCAAAACATCCAGACCAGCACCAGGACACACCCAACCTCCTATTCAATCTGTAATGGAGTTTCCTAGGGTAAAGTGGCTGCAGTATGGAACTACTTAATTTACCTCTGTCTACTGCCAAGGTTACAAATATATTCTACTATATGCCTTCATGGCATATTATAGGACAACTTTACCTGACTAGTATTACAACTGTCTAAACTGAAAAACAAACAAGTACAGGCATCCTCCACTTCATGCTGTTTTGCTACTGCATTCTTGCCAACTGCTTTTTCTCACTTCATGCAAAAATGTTACATAATGTAACTTTTCTGAGCACTTGCATTGTGTTTACTGCCACTGCTGTGCGTTAACTGAGGCCAACAGCAGCTAATCAGCAGACTGTCAAGTTTAGTGAGTGGAGTGACCACACTCTTCAAGGAAGAAGCCGCAAGAAATGGCAAAAACACATGAACATAATTTTTTTTTGCATTTTAAGTGGTACAGTGTGGTATAAGTTGCATCCCATCTTGGGTTTTTTCCCCTCATGTATTCTCTTGGGCATGTCTATTCACAATGAGTTGGAACAAGCACAAAAAAAAAACAAGTGTAAAAAAGATGCATACTTAAAACTTGTCACGAACAGTGAAGCTGAAAGTCAATACATGTACTGAAGCAGGATAACACCAGCTCAATTTCTGTGAAGCATTAAACTCAGCAGGATCGACGCTATGCCTCTATTTTGATAAATAAAGACAAAATAAAGGGACGTGGAAAGAAACTCGTCTAAGGACTTTACACAGAATTAAACAGTACTCCATATACTTCTAATCATTAATTTGACTTTAGTACTGAAGTATGTCGTACAGGAATTAATTATTATTGAAGTATAAGCTGAGTAAACAAATTAGACCTATGAACATTAATTTTTATGGATAAAGTTCCCTTGCTCAGTGCTGTTTCACTTAGCACTCTGTTTTTCTGGAAACAAATAGAGGCACTAAGTGAGGGACACCCTGTTACTGTGGTTTGACAGAAATTCAACTGTGTAGAATGGCAGATACCATACATTTTTTATTTTAATAGAATATATCCTGTTGTGTTTTAATACTTAAAATAATGTGGTTTTTAAGTTATTTTTATAATGAAAGTACCTTCATAACTGTTAGTAAACACCTACATAATGTTTTAGATACACTAAATCCTGTTCAGCAATGTTTTAAACTTAAAAAAACTTTTATAATTGTTTTTATACACACACCCTGTAAACAGTATAAGATCCCATACTGTATAGTGCACACCAAATGTACCTTCTGCTGGAAAATATTGGCCTGAAGATGGTCTAGAAAGGAACAAAACATGTAGCCATACTAGGGTGCTGATGATTGTATGCTGTTGTTGTGTTTTGACGGAATAAAACCATTTTATTTTAAATACCATACAGTAAAACTTTAAAGTTTCGTTCATATATAGGTATTGTCCCCTTATGTACAGTTTTAAATTGTTCAGTAAGTCTAAACTAAATATATTTCAAACTCCTGGGAACTTGTGTATCTTTCATCACCATTCCCTCTCAACCATAAATATGCAGACTGCATGTATATTTTTTCAAACTTATCATTTGGACAGAATTACATGTAGGTCTGCAGCCATTCCACATGCAATGTTTCCATGAAATATCATTCAATCTTCCACCACCATTTCAACTTCTTACTTGCCACTTGATTTCCCCTGCCTGTCAGCAAAAAGAAACAATCAGTCAACACTGAATCAAGCAAAAGTACATATTAAAAAGAAGTATTGTGGACTGATCACAGAACACCTTCAGTTGAAGCCAGTGACTAGTGACTGACTGTTTACAGCACACTAAGAATCATTACTGTGTTCACAAGAGCCTGTCATGTGACACTATGTGAGCCAGATGAATCCAGTCCACAGCCTCTCATCCTATTCTTCAATACCCATTTTGATGTTATGGCAACATCTAGTTCTTCTAAATGGTTTCTTTCCTTCAGGTTTCCAAACCAAAACCTGTATGCATGTCTCTTCTCCCTACACATGCCCCTCCCATCTCATCTCCTTCATTTATTTCATCACAAATAAGTGGTGTGTAAAAAACAGTAAGTTCCCCATTACTAAGTTTTCTCCAGTCACCCTAGAATGAATTGTCCTACCTCCTGCTTTAATCAATTCTGCTGGAAATTGATAAATACCTGGTGATTTGTATCTTCAATAGCCACCTAAACCTCAAATGCACTGGGCTCAGGAACTATGGCTCTGCTGTATGTGCATTATTTCAGTTTGCATAATAATCATTACCACCAAGTACATTCAAGAAATGAGTAAAACTATTCCTCCACCTATTCCAAATATTGTGGGAGTCTCTAAGCACATTAACTGTCTCACCATTACTATATTAGTTCTAGGTTCATAATCCTTAATTTCTTTGGTGTCCCTGTACAAGTCTCTAATATTGTTCTTATTGTCTTAAGTTCATTAATTTTACCATCCACATATTCTTTTTTTGTTCCTGCAATGTATACTAGCGTCACCTCTTACACTCTTCAGACTACCTGCATTACTGTGGTCTGGATCCTACAACTAATACAGTTTACCTGCTTCCTTTGATCTAAAAACTGTGAACATTCTTCACAAAACCATGGTTTATGCTGCTTCTGTTCATACAGACCTAGACTCTCTTTAGATAAGGTTTTAACATTCTCTCAAATGTTTTCCCATTCCCTCTGTATGTCACTGCTATCATGTACATTTTCTAAAGCTGCAAACCTGTTTGAGTGTTTGATCTTGTACTGTTCCCTTAAATTCCACTTCACTTAGGTGCTTGAGATTGAATCTTCACATCAAACTTCAGTGTTGCTTGTTTCCTTACCAACGGTATCTCCGTAACATTTGCTACCACCAGACAGTGAACAGGATCACACAACTCCCAGAAGGATTGTATGAGTATACTCGATTGATATATCCTATCAATACATGATCAATCTAACTGTGAATCTAGTTACCAGGATAGGTCCAGAGCATTTACAAATGTTTCAGTATGGGAACATCATGCTGCCCTTAACGAGATTTTTTGATGTGGCAAAATTTACTACTATAATACCAGTTGCATTACTATTCTCATATAATCTCTCATCCCAAATTGTTTGTTTGAAAGACTGTTTCTCCTCAATTTTGCATTAAAATCCCCTAACAGAATTTTCATGTGGTACTCAGGAAAGAGATGAAACACCTGCTCTAATTCCTCAATAGCCTCTGTCCTTTAAGTCATCACATTTATCCCCAGTTGGTGCCTGTGCATTCAGAACAATAATATCACACTGACCTCTCAGCGTTATATATGACAACCTATCACTAAAAAACTCTACTCTCATCTAATGTGCAAAAGAACCCAACTTTAACTGATGATTTTTATTTCCTTTTCCATAAAGAAGGGTTATAATTCTCTGTTCATTCAGTGCCTCCCTTGTCCCACCTAACCTGTAAACCCATTCAATCTAATCGATACCTCGTTAGTTCTCTGGGTCCCCACATTCCACATGCTGAATCTCATGGCCCTTTTCCATTGCTTACACATACCACAGAACCAGCCCACGTCTGGGGATTTGTGAAACAGTTCACAACATGGCAGTTTTTATGGTTATTTTTGCATCTCATCCAATCCCCAAGCTGGAGAACCACCCTTTGTCAACTTTCTGTGACTGCTTATTCAATATATTCACAGCTACCCTCCATACTGGCAACCATTCCTCCATCTGCAGCCTTAGGACATGCCATGCCATGGTGACAGGGACCCCCAACTAGCACAGGTCAAATATTACCATATTTCCAGGGAAAATGTATTTGTCCATATCTAAGACAACCCCCCAAAAATCAAATGTCTACTAAGAAAAAATATTCTACCATTAATTTTTTATGCTTAATACACAGAGTATGGCAGATTCTATCTACATTTAACAATCAGTGTCACTGTCTCCATGTTCACAGTTAGTGCCTTCATCTTCCTCACACACTCCGAACATTCCCATCCTCTTCACTGCCATCCCACAACATATCTCCAGTCCCATCCATTGCACTGGGTATAGAGGACTTCTTAAAACTCTTCACATTCACTTCTTGTGAGATGCACTGCCATAACATCATCAACACATTGACTAATACATTTATATTTCATGGTTTATAAACTTGCTTGAACACATGAACATTCACAGTTTTCTCCACAGACAGAGTTAGTGGTGTTAAGAATTTTAAATATATGTGTTCTGGATTTTTGTGTTGTGTCTGTGGTCTGAGTTAATGGCCTTTATAGTTTTTAATATTTGAGTCTTGTTAATTTTTCAATAACCATTTTCCTGTTACTACCCTTGGACTAGATCTGTTCTCAATTGCGTAACTTCACAAGTTAACTGTTTCAGTGGCACCCAGTGACTGACAATAGCTCAAAAGGGGTCCACCAGTGTAGGTGCTTCTTTGCCTGAAGACAAACAGAGCCAATCCACAACAATGTGCTTCTTTAAAAAATTACACAATGGACAAAGCCAAAGAAAAGAAGACTGTCAGTTAAATCCAGCCATGCTGTGCTCTTTCTCATCTACACATAATGATTTGGCAATGCAGGCCTTGGTTTGGCTCTGTATGATCTGGTTCAAAGCACTCCAATTTGGCATGGGCCAAATTGGCACTTTACACTGAATTTAAGACAACCTCACATATTTAAGCACCAAATTTAAGGAAAAGACTTCATTTTGTACTTGCATAAATACAGTATTAGGGTGGTCACATCAGGAAGGATAAGCATATGGTACACATAGGGTGGAGAAATTCATACAGGGTTCTGATGGGAAAACCTAAAGGAAAAGATTGGAAGACCCAGGAATATATAGGATAATATTAACATGGATCTTACAGAAATAGGCTGTAATTGCGTGGATTGGATTCAACTGACTTGGAACAAAATCAAGTGGTAGGCTCTTGTGAAGAGTGTATTGAACATGCAGGTTCCATAAATTGCAGGGAATTTCTTGACTATCTGAGAAAGAAGAACTATCCTCATGTGGTTAGTCAAGCAGTCATTGAGTTAGTTACATTTACTCAACCACAGCATGTATTATTTGATATTGAGATCTGAGGTTCTGACACATGCAAATATTAAAATACAGGTCCCCTGGGATGTAACACGTCTTCCAACCTGATACATGTATACTAAAGTACTTAGTGTCATGGTCCAAAAGACAAAAATTATATTAAAATGAAACCTGGATTTTACATCCCTTCAACCTACATTTGCCTTGATTCTATTTAAGTTTTTATGAGTCCCACCAAAAGAGTTCTGTAAGAGGAATGCTGTAAATTCTTTGAAATTACGACTGTTTTTTCCACCAAATTATTCCATTTAAGTGAACACAAGCTATTCTGCTGCTGTCATTTGAGGTAGTTCGAACTGAAAATCAGCAAAGAAAACTGGATACTGTCTTTACAAAAATAAGCAAAAAACGCTTGGAGCATTACACAAACGGTTACTAATAATAAAAATACCAATAATGTATCAGTGATGAATATAAATGATAACTTATCAAATCACCTACTGATGGCAAATGCCTTCAATAAATATTTTCTATCTTTTACTGATAATAAAATTATCCATAACTATATGAACCAATCACATTTTATCTCAAATAATATCAACCCATCAAACTATTTACATCTTTCTTGATTTTAAGCTTTCACCGTGTTCTTTATGTAGTATGTTTTCTTTTGGGTAATTCCCCAGTGTCCAAGTTCTAAAAGCCAACGTTTCGGACCTTCTATCGGTTCCATCTTCAAAGGCAGGTGGATGAAGAATGACTAGGGCTGGGATGTATGGTGTATTTATACCCAAAATGGTTGTGGAAGGGCCAATAGGAAGAAAGTGACTGGACGGGGTGGGTGGATGCACAACAGGTAGTGGAAGGGGGAGGTGGTATAAATAAGTGCTATGCGGGTGGGATCATTGTATTAAACGTCGGCTTTTAGAACTCAGATGACGCGGAATTACCCAAAAGAAAACATACTACATAAAGAACACGGTGAAAGCTTAAAATCAAGAAATCTTCACCTCTATGGGGAGGAAACTACAAGACATATTCGTCTACTCGAGAAACTTCGCATCAAGAAAACTAAACTCCTAACTTCCCTCACCTTCCTCCTGCGCTGCCGTGATCACAACACCATACCCCATTTCCTGCAATTCCATCATCACATCCACTCCCGCGCTGCCAACAGAATCTATCAACACACCAGCCTGGCCTTACTACGGGAAAGGATACATCAAAACAGACGAGAACTGGACATCACTTCCCAAGAGCTGCTGAATACACACCTACGCATAGCTAATCAACTCTCCGAATCAGATTGGTCCCTGATCGACCAACTCATGCTGAACAAAGCTAAACGTGTGGGGGAAGAGAGCAAGGCCAGACAACTCAAGAAATTCGCACGACTCCACACAAAACAACATCCTGCCACCAATACCACTGAAGACACAGTGATCAACCTGTGATCAGAAACTAGACGACGCAGTGTACTCTCTACTAGAGAAAGGTCTTAACTTTGTGGTGACGCCACATTCTACACCCATTGAGGACATCCTGGCCGTGTGGAAAAGGCAGTACTATCCCTGCCTGTGGAAATGGCAGAAGAGGCCAGACAAGAGACAACTGAGAGGGCAGCACTGAAGACCCTAAAAGACAACGTGAATCTCACCATTCTACTGGCAGACAAAGGAAACGCAACCGTGGTACTAAACACTTCAGACTACAAACAGAAGATTTCTTCCCTTCTGGAAGACCCATCATATAGAATACTGACAAAGGATCCCACTGATGCAATAGAATGGAAAACTACATTACTACTCAAAAAATCCTCGCTAACAGAAGAGACACACCGACAACTTTGTCCAGCTGACTCCAGACCCCCAAGGCTGTATGGGCTGCCCAAGATACATAAAGAAGGGGTTCCACTGAGACCTACTGTGAGCAACATTGGCACCCCCACATACCAACTCTCCAAGCATCTATCAGAACTTCTCAACCCACTCACCGGGAAATCAGCACACCACGTTAAAAACTCATTCCACTCCATCGAGATACTGAAATCACTAAAAATAAAACCAGATGATATAATGGTCAGCTTCGATGTGGTCTCTCTGTTTACAAAAGTTCCTGTTGAAGAATCACTTACACTACTACGTAAACACTTCAAGGATGAGATCCTGGCATTGTACAAACATGCACTAACATCCACCTACTTCTGTGTTGATGGTCAGTTTTACGAACAAACTGACGGAGTGGCTATGGGCTCTCCACTCTCTCCGGTCATCGCTAACTTCTACATGGATGACTTTGAGATGAAAGCTATAGAAAAAGCCACACACAAGCCTGCCTGCTGGTATAGATATGTGAACGACACATTCATCATCTGGCCACACGGACAAGAAAAACTAACGAATTTCCTAAACCACCTGAATGGTATCCACAACAATATACAATTCACCATGGAAGTAGAAGAAGAAGAAGGCCACCTCCATTTTCTGGATATCGACATTTATAGGAAGATGGATGGCTCCCTCGGACACAAAATCTACCAGAAACCCTCCCATACCAACCTCTACCTGCACCAAAAATCCCATCACCATCCAGCTAACAAACACTCAGTCCTCTCATCCCTGGTACACAGAGCAAAAGCCCTGTGCGATCAAGCATCCCTTGCACCGGAACTAACATTCCTCACCAATGTTTTCAAACAAAATGGCTACAGCCACCAGCAGATACAATGAGCCATGA
>Ga0209755_10006254_pt1 | contig 13262 bp, 7 predicted proteins | sample TergutCo191P1_FD_187301 | JGI IMG/M metagenome (GOLD analysis project Ga0209755, IMG submission 187301) | Cornitermes sp. P1 segment gut microbial communities from Petit-Saut dam, French Guiana - Co191P1 (SPAdes) (version 2) | ecosystem: Host-associated > Arthropoda: Insects > Digestive system >... | reverse complement strand
TTTACTCGATCTCGCGAAACGAAAAATTGTGGATTCTTCTTATGTAATTAAAGCTGTCGATCCAATTCGTCTTAATGAAATCCTGCACCCTGTTATTAACATGAGCAGCATTAAAGGCTTTAAATCCTGGAAGGGCGGTATCGCAGGCGCTCCTGGAGCGGCAATTGGTAAAGTATATTTCAGCACCGACGGGCTTTTAGAAGCCAAGAGGTTCGCGGCGCAGCACGGCGAAGACGATCGCTTTATATTGTGTCTTGAATCTTCTTTCGCGGAAGACGTAAAAGCAATCGAAGTTAGCACAGGCGTATTAACAGCAGAAGGCGGTTATTCCGCTCACGCGTCTGTAGTAGCGCGCCAGTACGGAAAAGTTTCGCTTGTCTCTCCTGTTCTAAAAATAAAAGGCAACAAAGCAACGCTTGGCGAATTTACTTTCTCCGAAGGCGATTACATCACTATCGACGTTCCTTTTTACGGCGAATCAAAAGTATACATGGGTGTTGCGGATTTGATCGAACCGGATCCAAAGGGTTCGGGGCTTTTAGACTTTATCGATCTTTCTAAAACCTTTATTAAAGATTTCCATGTACGCTGTAACGCTGATACTCCAAGGGACGCGGCTCTCTCGTTAAGCTTTGGCGCAGAAGGCGTAGGTCTTTGCCGCACCGAGCACATGTTCCTTAAAGAGGATCGCATTAACGTATTCCGCGACATGCTTATGTCTGATGATAAAAAAGAAAGACAAAAAGCGCTTAATAAATTGCAGGTAATGCAGAGGGACGACTTCTACGGCATCATGAAGGTTATGAGCGGCAAGGAAGTTGTTATCCGTCTTTTAGATTCTCCTCTCCATGAGTTTATGCCGCAGTCAAACGACAGCATTAATGACTACATTGCTCATGTTACAAAAGTAAAAGGAGAAAAACCCGCAAAGGCTGACATTGTCGCGCGTATCGACTCCTTGCATGAATTAAATCCAATGCTTGGACACAGAGGCTGCCGTATAGCAGTTTCGTATCCTGAAATTTACGCGATGCAGGTAAAAGCTATTTTTGAAGCGACTTATAAACTGCGCTCGGAAAAAATTGACGCGCGCCCGGAAATTATGGTTCCAATCGTAATGAATGCGGCTGAATTAAAACTTATTGCTTATGGTAAGAAGATCGAAGGTTCCAATTATCTTGGTATTGTCGATATAGAAGAAACCTTACGCAGAGACTTAAAGGCAAAGGAAGCAGAGTATAAAATCGGTACCATGATAGAACTGCCAGCGGCAGCGTTGGGAGCAGCAGAAATTGCCAAGTACGGACGTTTCTTTAGTTTTGGCACTAACGACCTTACTCAAACAACATTGGGTATTTCCAGAGATGACTTTACAGCATTTATGCCGGACTACACATTATTCGACCTTATCAATGGTAACCCGTTCAGCACATTAGACCCGCGCGTTAAGGAGCTTATTGCTCTTGCTGCGGATCGCGGACGCCAGACAAGGCCGGATCTTGTTTGCGGCTTATGCGGTGAACACGGCGCTAACCCTGAGAACGTGCGCTTCTGTATGGACGCAGGCTTAAACTATGTTTCATGTTCTCCATACTCAGTGCCGATTGCGCTTCTCGCTGTTGCGCAAGTTGAGATTGAGAAAGAAGAAGCCGCAAGTAAGCAATAATAAAAATTATTATTTAATTAAAAGGCTGCCTTTTGGCAGCCTTTTTTTTCTTAACAATTTCCTAATAAATTAAACCGGTTTTTAACAATTGTATTTAATAAAAAATTTATTTTACTTTCATTTTTGCATAACAATTATTTTGTAATTTTTAATCATCAAATTTAACTTAAGGAGTTATTTATGTTGATTAAAACAGGAAAGAAAAGAAAGACGGTTTTGCAGGCAATCGCGTTACTTATAGTAATGTCTCTTGCAATGTTTACGGTTACTTGCGATGACGAAAAGAATCCCGGCGGAATTTCCCCCGGCGGTGATCCAAATGATCCCGATGATATAATTCAGCCGATTGTCACTACAAATTATGGAGAGACACTTGAATGGGGAACTGAGTTTACTCCAGCGACACTCGGGCTTAATCCCGGCAATGACACAACAGAAATAAGGCTTAACTGGTATTCACCGGGAACCCCTGCCGGCAAAGCTGCCTTTGTAAGGTTTATAAAAGGAACCAAGGCGGAAGGAACTAAATTAATAGAAGCTGAAGGAGATGTAGCTGCCGCTAATGCAGGTACATGGACAAATACAAGCCATAAAGCAGTAATAACAGGGTTAGAACCTGGTTCCAGTTACCAGTATTCGGTTAGTACAGACGGAACAAACTGGAGCCCCATGTACAATTTTAAAATACCGGCAAAGACAGGCGCTTTTAAATTCGCAGTAGTCGCTGACCCTCAGCTTAACGTAACTGCTCCTGCCAATACTATCAAACAGGTTGATATTGATAGCCGATACAAAGCGGATAGTACTACCGCCGCATGTTGGGAAGAAACAATGGGTTTGATAGTAGGGAAGGGAGTAGACTTTATAGCATTCGGCGGGGATCAGGTAGATATAACCGGCACAGGCAATGAAGTTGAATATGAATTCTTCTATGCACCTTCCGGGCTTAGAAGTCTTCCCTTCTCGCCTGTATCCGGTAACCATGATGCTCACAATCCTTTTATGTATCATTATAACTTACCAAATGTGCAAGAGTTTGCAGACAGCGGATCTTTTACAGAGATACAAAAAATGGGTAATTATTTCTACCTGTACAATAATATACTCTTTGTAGTACTCAATACGGCTCCATATCCGGCTAACGTAACTGCCGCCGCACCTTACATCGGATTCTTTAAACAGACACTCCAGGCCGCTGTAGCAGCGCACTCAGGAAAATATGACTGGCTTATAGTACAGCACCATAAATCTACGGCGAGCGTTGCTGACCATTTAGCCGATACAGATATCCAATACTATGTAGAAGCTGGTTTTGAAACTTTAATGTCGGAATTTAACGTAGACTTTGTGCTTGCGGGACACGACCATGTATATGCGAGAAGTTTTCCATTAAAAGGTATGGACAAAGGTAAAATCTCTGTACCGATGAAGACTGGTTTTAACCCGGTTTCCGGAAGCACATGGAATAGCCCTCAGGATCCAATTTATTTTACATTTACAACAGGTTCAGGGATTAAATATTATGCTGTAAGACCGGATACTACTTATAATTATTTTGGTCCCAATTCAGCAGGTACCTTATATGTAAAGAATAATGCTTCATATCCGTATCTTGGTACTGTAGACGCTTCCGGAACTACCGCTACCGCTGTCGGCAGCACTGCATATCTTGCTGTCGGTTCAACAACAACATACCTGCCTGTTTCAAACGCGGCTTATGTTCAACCCTATATACCCAGTTACTGCATTGTTGAAGTAAACGGAAGGACAATAAAATTCAGCACATACCCTATCGGCACTTCGATACATAATGGTTCGGATGATACAGCTAATGCTCGAGGCAGTAAACATGGTTACACCAGCACCCCGCACAACTTTAATTCAAACACACCATACGATGTTATAACGATAACTAAATAAAGTGATTAATCCGGGAATGTTCCCGGATAATACTTTGGGGAATACGTGCAGCTTAAGCAGTTGCACGTGTTTTCCATATTTAATTTAATGGGAGAAAAAAATGAAATACAGATTTGCGATTATAGTATTACTTTTTATAGCATTGCTTTTTGTAATTGCGTCCTCTTATACATGGGCGCAGAATTTACCCGGCGGTATATGGGCTTCGCCTCAGAGCGACGCAACAGAGGGAAGATACCGCAGTAACGCGGATGATTTTATCCGCCCGGATACACATTCAAATTTAAAATTTGAAAAATGGTTTGGAATGGTTGCTTTTAAGGCAGATGAAAATCATAATCCTAAAGCGTCTATAGGATTTGCAGGCAAGGCGAGCGGGCTTTACATAGGCGCGTTTTACAGCGGAAATTTTTGGGCAGGAACACCTGCTAATAATTACACAGAAAGACAATTTACCGAGGGGAATGAACCTGCAGGCGGTGCTGCAAATAATGTATATAATGTTTATAACAATATAAATGTCGTGTCACAGTCTGATAATAATATCGCGCTTTTATTGGGCTTTGCCGATATGGGTTTAAGGCTTACATACCGAACTAATCACTTGTTATTCAGCCAAAGCGGCATTGTTACAGGAAACCAGTTATATAATAATTATTATGCGGAAAACGGCTATATTGCTCCGCAAATTGCCTGGGCAGTGTCTAAGGACATGGTCAGCGGGAAGGGAATAAGACCTTATGTTACAATAGAACTTTTCTTTGATCGAAGTTACCTAAGGACTGAAACCGCCGGGCAAGATGCAGACGGTATTACAGGTGTAAAAATTGGAAGGTCTGCCAATGTGTTTTCTCCGGCTATTGGATTAGGTCTTGGAGGTTTTCATTTTTTTAATCAGGATGGTTTTCGAGCTACACTTGATTTAGATTATACATTCACAACAAGTATTTACGATAACGAATACAGCTATATAGAAAACGGGCAGTATAAAACAGGAAAAATTGGCGGAACATATAACCCCGGAAGTTTTCCTTATGTAGAACGCAGTTACTTTACAAACACGCTTACACCTTCTATAGCAGGTTCGTGGAGCAAGGAAAAGCTCGCCCTTAGGTTTAAACTCAACATTCCTTTAACGCTTGCGATTGATGAAGCTAGCACAATGGCTGTAAACGGTTCAGATTTAATAAGAAACGGCAACAGCGATACGACTACTACTTTTACAATCAGACCGGATATTCGTCTTGCTTTGCAGTATAAGCTTATTCCTGACAGGCTCACTTTAAACGCAGGCGCTCGTATTCAAGCTTCCGCCCTTACTCTAGAAACAGTTGATCATGATTTTTATAACGCCGATGGACAAAAGCTGCCTTCGTATACAACAAAGATACACAGAGATTCTTTTGGCTCAAGTATCGCAAGCCGTTTCCATATCGGGCCTACATTTTTCTTTACAGAAAACGCATGGGTTGAGGCAAATACCGGCGTATCTAACGCGTACGGAGACAATGCCATCGAAATATTTGCTGCAGGCGGTTTATTTTCGTTTGGAAGCATTCTGGTTTGTTTAAAATTTTAAAGGAGAAGATAATCACCCTATTACAAGCCGCTGTCCAACGAGCAGCGGCTTGTATTTAACAATATTCTAACAAACCTAACCAATTCTTAACAATACTCATTTAACCAAAAATTAATATTTCTTTTACTTTCTTATAACAATCATTTTGTATTTAATAGTAAAGAATTAATTTAGGGGGAGAATTATGTTTAGTAAAAAGATGATTTTAAAAATAACCGCGCTTGTACTGGCGGGGATTTTTCTTTTTGGAACTTGTTACATGGGGGATAATTTTAAACCTACAATAGATCATATACCGTACAATGATCACATATTTGAACCCGGGCATCAGCATCCTAGCGAACAACCTGGCGAACAGGAACCTAGCGAACAAGAACCTGGTGAACAGGAGCCTGGCGAACAAGAACCCGGAGAACAAGAACCCGGTGAAGAACCTGGTGAACAACCCGGAGAACAAGAACCAATTGTTATTCCAAACAGTATCAAATATGGTACGCCTGCAATCAACGGTGATTTCATCGACCCATTATGGGCTAATGCAGAGGAATACAGCATTGTTAAGATTCATCAGGACGGCTATACCCAAAGCGGACAATCAAATAGCTTCAGAAAAAGCTCCAGTACATATAGAACAGACCACAGATCATATAATTACGGCGTTGCAAAAGCGCTTTGGGACGAAAACGGACTGTATATTTTTGTCAGGGTTGCTGACAATCATTTAACATCGAGCACCTCAAATGTAACTCCAAATGGAACATCAAGTGTTGCCTATGCTTCGGATCGCCATGACTCAGTCGAAGTTTTACTCAATGAAAGAGGAAACACTTCAAGCCTATTAACAGATATTGCTGATTACCGCAATGACGGCAGCGGCAAAGCATTCGGCGGATTGTACCGCCTTGCGGCACGCGGCATGAGATCAAACGGCTTTGTCGGCGGAACAGGCGCATACGGAACCACGCAAAGTAACAACACACTCAATAATAAACCTCTTGACGGCGACGAATCAGGCATTACTGTACACTCCGCATTCCTTATCGACGCCAGCCATGAACTTGCAGTTGACGGAAAAGCCGGATATGTTGTTATATTCCGCGCTCCCTGGGTTGCAAAAGATACATACGCGCCTGTAAACGGAAAGAAAATAGGTCTTGAATTCCAGATTAACGCATGCGGAGGAATGGATGCCTCAACCGTAGCCACTGGCGGCAGTCTTACAATAGCAGGATCAAACGGACGTTTTGGAACAACAGTTTGGAACGACGATCTTGAAAACGGCGTATTCCACGAAAATAACGTATCCAGATATGCTGAAATGACATTGGTTGGTAAGCCATGATGAGAAAAATATCACAACCAATTGCATTGTTTATAATAGCGGTTTTTGCATTCGCAGCGGGAGCTTGTCCCATGAGCGAGAGCGGGAAATTGATAATCAATGAAATCCCCAAGGAAGTAAACCAAAATACGCCTAACGAACATACTAATCCGAATAATCCGGCAGAACCCGCAAACCCGGGCAATCCGGCGAATCCGATTAACCCGATAGATCCAACAAATCCAATTGAGCCTGAGCCGGAACCGGACCTTTCAGCATCTGTTAATTACGGCACGACACTCAGCTGGGGGAATTCTTTTACTCCTGTAACGCTTGGTCTTTTTCCCGGCAATGACACAACTGAGCTTGGGCTTAACTGGTACTCAACAGGAACAGCGGCTGGTAAAGAAGCGAAGGTGAGGTTCATTAGAGGAACTAAAACAGCAGGATATGAAATAAGAGAGTCTGCGGGAACGGTGGCAGCTGCTTCAAGTGGTAATGTAAGTCATAAGGCTGTTGTAACAGGTCTTAAACCCGGACATAGTTACCAGTATTCGGTATCCAGTGACGGAACAAACTGGAGCCCTATGTATGATTTTAAAATACCAGCTAACACAGGCGCGTTCCGTTTTGCGGTAGTATCCGATCCGCAGCTTACTACAGGAAATGTTGATTCTAAAAGCCGGTTTCCTGCCGCTTCAACCACAACAGCGGCAGGCTGGGTGCAAACAATGAATAAAATTACCGCAGCAAATGTAAGCTTTATTGCAAGCGGCGGAGATCAGGTAGATGCCATGGCAGGTTCTGAGACAGAATACACTCACTTCTTTGCTCCCTCAGGGCTTAGAAATCTCCCCTTTGCGCCTGTGTCAGGCAATCATGACGCTCATCTTCATTTTACATATCACTTTAATTTACCCAATGTTCAAACAACAAGTTCTACATTTAGCAGTACATACGGCAGTAATCAGGATGTATTAAAAATGGGTAACTATTTTTACCTTTACAATAACATTCTCTTTGTAGTGCTGAACACAGCTCCCTATCCGGGAAGCACAACCGCAGCTAGTGCTTATATTACATTTTTCAGACAAACCTTAAATGCAGCTAAAGCAGCGCATACCGGAAAATATGACTGGCTCATTGTTCAGCATCATAAATCCACAGCAAGCGTAGCGAGTCATGTCGCAGACACTGATATTCAGTATTATGTAGAAGCCGGTTTTGAAACTTTAATGTCCGAGTTTAAAGTTGATTTTGTACTTGCAGGACACGACCATGTATATGCAAGAAGCTATCCATTAAAAGGCATGGACAATGGCAAAGTTTCTATTCCCATTAAAGAAGGGTTTAACCCGGCTCCGGGAAGTACATGGAACAGCCCGCAGGATCCTATCTATCTTACATTCACAACAGGAAGCGGAATTAAATATTATCAGGTAAGCGTAGATAAAACATCCAGTTATTCCAGTTCCGGTGTTGCGAGTAACTCAAAATATCCATATTTAGGTTCTATGACAGGCGCCGCCGGAAATGAAGCGACTCTGTACGGCAGCAGTAATTACATAGCGGGTAATTTACCTGTGTCCAACGCGGCTTATACTCAATCGTACATACCCAGTTATACAATAGTTGATGTCGATGGAAGAACAATTACATTTAAAACTTTTCCCATCGGTTCTTCATCAAAAACTGATGCCGGCGCTTCTCAGGCGCATAGCTTTACAGAAGATACTGCGTACGACACGATTACTGTAAAAAAATAATTATAAGGGGAATGGGTATTGCCTATTCCCCGTTTTTTTAATATTTAATTGGAGAAAAAAATGAAAAATAAACTCATATTTGCTTTTTTAATGTCAATTATGCCGGTTATTTTGTGGGCACAGAATTTGCCCGGCGGTATCTGGACATCTCCGCAAAGCACAGCGACAGAAGGAAGATACCGAAGTAATGCCGACGATTTTATCCGCCCTGATACGCACTCGGGCGTAAGATTTAATAAATGGTTTGGAATGACAGCTTTTACATACGATGAAAGTTTTGCTCCTTTAGCGACTATGGGATTTGCGACTAAAATAAATGCTCTTTATATAAGCGCATTTTACAGCGGTAATTTATGGACAGGATTAAATTCAAACGACTATACAGAAGAACTGCTTTCAATACCTCCTGCAGGCGGTATGCCCGGTAATTATAATGTTTATAACAACATCAGTGTTGTATCAAATGCCGTAAATAATGTTGCTCTTTTATTCGGCTATGCTGACATGGGTTTAAGGATTACATTTCGCACCAATCATCAATCATTCAGTGAAAGTGACATTGTTACAGGAAATCAATATTATGAAAATTATCATGCAGAATACGGTTATTTAATTCCGCAGATTGCGTGGGCATTTTCCAAAGATTTAATATCAGGAAAAGGGATCAGGCCTTACGCTGCTTTGGATCTTGAATTTAATCGTGATTATCAAAAGACAAAAATGGCAGGCGCTGATGAATATGATAACACTGGGGAATTTATTGGGCGCTCCATAAACTACTTTAGTCCTGTATTGAGCGCAGGGCTGGGCGGTTTTCATTTCTATAACCAGAATGGTTTTAGAGTAACAGCGGATTTTGATTTTTCGATAACTGCCTTTTTTTATGATAACGAATATAATTATGTGGAAGACGGAGTATACAGGATTGGCAGATTTAACGGAACAAACAGCGGTACCGGCGATGTCCCTCTTGAACAGTGCTCATTTTCTTCTTTCTCTGCAACTCCTTCTTTAGCAGGTTCATGGAGTAATGACAGACTTGCGCTTAGATTTAAATTTAATTTAGTAATGACATACTCTCTCAGAGAAGCAACAAGCCTTATTACAGAAGGTTCCGAGTTGCTGTATAACGGCAATTGTGATATAACATCTTCTTTTTCTATAAGACCGGATCTGCGCCTTGCCATGCAGTTTAAAATTGTTCCCGATCGTCTAAATTTAAATGCCGGCGCGAGAATTCAAGCATCCGCGATTACTTTAGAAACAATAGATCATGATTATTATTATTATGACAGCAGGGTAGCTTCTATGTCAAAAACGATACACAGGAAATCGTTTGGTTCAAGCTTTGTAAGCCGTTTCCATATTGGTCCGGTATTTTACTTTACGGACAATTTATGGATAGAAACAAATACAGGCGTATCTAACGCATACGGAGATAATGCCATTGAGATATTCGCGGCAGGCGGCTTGTTTTCGTTTGGAAGCATTCTGGCTTGTTTAAAATTTTAAAGGAGAAGATAATCACGCAGGAGCATAAAGTAATTTTCAAAAAACAGCTTTTCCCGGCGCTTATCTCTGCCGCCGCTTTTATTTTTTTATTTATTATAGGAACGGTAAAAAAAGATATTATTTTTTACAGCCTTTCTCATGTTTCGCTGTCTGTATTGGTTTTTATTTTTTTTATAATTGTTTTTAATTTTTTTAATAAATTAACATTTAAACCTAAGCAAAAAGTATTAAATGGCAGGGAAGAAGAATCTTTACAGTCTGATTATTTACAAGATGGTTTAAAGGAGATTAATAAAGAGAAAACAGAAGAAAGCGAAACAGGAAATAATTATTTTTTAAATATAAAAGAAATTGTTTTTATTATTATTTTTCTTGGCGTTTGCGCATGGTTCATTTTTAGAATGCTTGAATATTCCAAAGCGTTTTTGGTAAATATAAACCACAGTATTGTTGACGCTGTTTTGCTTTTACTGTTTCCAATCATTATTTTTATATATTTAAAAATGAAAAAAGACGATAATTCACTCTCCTACGGTAAAATAATTGATGAATTACTAATAATATTTTCTTATACTTCGATTGTTTATGCGCTTATTATTACAATTTCCTCTGCGTTAAAATTAAATATTATTTTTATTCTAAAATGGATATATTGCGCTGTAATAATATTTATTCCGCTTTTTCTTGGTATTAAAATTGTTCTTTATGTAATAAGGAAAGAAAAACTTAATTTTTCTCTTAAATCGCTTTATACAATAAAGTACGCATTAAAAATCCTGCCCGCGGTTGTTTTGGGTTTTTGCCTTGTTTTATTTATATCCACATCAATATTTGTTGTAGAGCCGCATCAGCAAGCTCTGGTTTATCGTTTTGGAAGATTGGAAGCCCATGAGGTTATAGAAGAGGGGATACATATAAAACTGCCTTTTCCAATTGATAGAGCGCGTATATATGACGTATATCGGGTTAATTCCATGCAAATAGGTTACCAATCAACATATAGTGAAAATTATTTGTGGACAAAATCGCATGACGGCGGTGAAAATACCATGCTTTTAGGCGATGGTAATGAAATGGTTGCGGTAAATATTAAGGTAATTTTTAAGATTTCTAATCTTTACAGTTATGTAAGAACATACGCAAACCCCGAAGAAGTGCTTAGAGCCGCAGCGTACGAAGCGCTTATGTACCGCACTGTAAACACAAGCTTGGACGAGTTTTTAAGCGTGGATAGGAGTTCCTTGTCGGCGTCACTGGAGCAGGAGTTATCGCGGTTCTGTAAAGAAAAGCAATTGGGAGTTTCGGTTATTCAGGTAATTATAGAAAGCATACATCCTCCTATAGACATAGCGGATTTTTATCAAAGAGTTGTTACCGCTTTAGTTATTAAAAATACAATTATCACAAGGGCGCAATCGCAGGCTGCGCAAAAAATAATTGCAGCTCAGCAGGAAAACAGAACAGTTGTTGATAACGCTATAGCAAACAAGCACAGCAGGGTAAGCGAAGCGCAGAAGGAAATGGCTGTTTACTATGCCGCGATGCAGGCCTACGCGATAAGCCCGGCTAGTTTTGAGCTTGTTAAATACTTAGATACTTATGAAAAGATAATCGGAAACAATAAGGTGTATGTTTTTTCGCCAAGAATGGAAAACGCTATATCAAGAGCGGTTATAGGAAATAAAACCGGAACAAATGTAATAGGAGCGGGTAATGAATAAAATTTATAAATGCTTGTTTGGAATTGTTTTTATAGTAATTGTGGCGGCAGCCGGGTTTACATTCACAGTAAGAGAAGGAAACTGCACAATAATTTCACGTTTTGGGAAGGTTGTAAATGTTCATACTCAGGCAGGTTTGCATTTTAAACTTCCTTTTCCGATAGATAAGTTAATTACTTATGACATTAGGAATCAATATATGGATTCAGGTTATAACGAGACTCTTACAAACGATAAAATTAATATCATTTTACAGACATATATTATTTGGCGCATAGAAGATGTAAAAAAATTCCACACAAGCATAGGAGAATTTAGTACAGCGCAAAGACATTTAAATGACTTGGCAGCAAGCGCCAAAAACGGCGTTCTTGGGAATTATCTGCTTTCATCGCTTGTTTCTACTAACCTGGAAAATATTAAACTGGATGAGATATGCAAGGCGATAGAAAGAGCAACAGCAGTCCCGGCGATGGAAAATTACGGCATTAAAATTCAAACAATAAAAATAAAGCGGCTTGCTCTTCCAGACGCTAATATTCAAAGCGTTTTTGGACAGATGATCGCGGAAAGGCAAAAATTTGTTTCGCAGTATATAGCGGAAGGGGAAAGGGATTCGGCTATAATTTTAAGTGAAGCCCAGGCAAGAGCCGCAGAAATTATCGCTTTAGGAAGAGCGGAAGCGTCCGGAATTGACGCGGATACGGAAAGAAGAATAGCGGAAATCTACGGTGAAGCGTATAACACGAATTCCAGATTGTTTATTTTCTTAAAAAAACTTATTGCGCTTGAAAACTCTGTAAACCCGGATACTGTTTTAATTATGAGATCAAGTGAATCGCCTTTTGATATAATCACGGGAATGAATTAGGAAAAAGCCATGAATTCCAAGGATTTTCAGTCTTTTACGCAAATACTGCAATATATAATTAAATATTTTAAATTAATTGTTTTATTTGCCGTGCTTCTTATACTGCTTTCCGGCGTGTACATTGTGCGAAGCAGCGAAGAGGCTATAGTGCTTCGTTTTGGAAGAATAACAGGCAGTACGCCCGAAAAACAGATAAAAAAAGCGGGAATTCATTTTGCGCTGCCATTTTTCGCTGATGAAGTTATTAAAGTGCCTGTGCATACGGTGCATGAAAGAGAGCTTAATACACATTTCAGTTCCGAAAAAGGGTTTATTGTAAATAATATTGAACAAAATGGTTATCTTCTTACAGGTGATAATAATGTTGTGCTGCTTCGCGTAAAAATAAAATATCAGATTAAAGAAACTGTAAAATATATTTTATCATCTAGTGACGCAGAAAAAATAATAGACGGCGTAGTAAGCGCCCAGATGACAAAAATAGTTACGAACATGGATATCGATTCCATTCTTACAAGCGGCATTGCTCATGTTTCCATCGCGATTGTTGAAAATTCGCAAATTGTAATTGATGAATTAAATCTTGGCGTAAATATTACCAATGTTGAATTAACAGGAATTATGCCTCCGGTTGAGACCATTAGGTATTTTGAAGAAGTAAGAAACGCTGCGGTTGTTAAACAAACGAGTATACAACAAGCTTATGAGAAGGCGTCGTTGCAGATACTCAGCGCACAGGCACAGTCGAGCGCGGCTAAACAAGACGCGATTTCGTATCAGAACGAAAAAATTACAAAGGCGCGCGCGGAAATGGCGGAATTTTACGGTTTGTATAACCAATACGCGAGAAACCCGCAGATTATTATTAACGGAACATTCAGGCAGAGGACAGCTGCGGTTTTTGCA
>Ga0209755_10006253_pt1 | contig 13264 bp, 12 predicted proteins | sample TergutCo191P1_FD_187301 | JGI IMG/M metagenome (GOLD analysis project Ga0209755, IMG submission 187301) | Cornitermes sp. P1 segment gut microbial communities from Petit-Saut dam, French Guiana - Co191P1 (SPAdes) (version 2) | ecosystem: Host-associated > Arthropoda: Insects > Digestive system... | reverse complement strand
GTTGGATGCCACGACCCGCCGCTTCGAGCCGGCCCCCGGCATGACGACGCTGCTCACCGATACCGTGGGTTTTATCCGGCGGCTTCCCCATTCGCTGATCAAGGCTTTCCGCTCGACGCTGGAGGAAGCGTCCCATGCGAACCTTTTGATACACGTTCTTGACATATCCGATCCCGGCATAGACGAGTGCTTTCAGACGACCGTTTCGGTTCTTCGCGAACTTGGCGCGGGGGAAATTCCCATTGTCACTGTTCTTAACAAGGCGGACAGACTGGACGAGGTGCAGACGCAGGCAATTCTTGAAAGCGGGCGATTCCCGGGAAGCGTCGCCGTTTCGGTAAAGGGCGGCACCGGGCTAAAGGAACTGAAGGCCCTGCTTGCGGAAAAGTTTAAGGAAATCGACAGCCGAAAAAATCCCGCAGGTGGATTGGGTCACGGGTGGATCAACAGGACATATTAAGTGAAAAGAACGAAGCTCCAGCGTATCCTGCTGTTCACGGTACTGTTCGGCACCATGCTGATGTTTGGACTTGTCGAAAACATCAGGGGCATTTCCTTTCCGCTTATTCGCAATGAATTTGCCGTGCCGTTCGAACGTCAAGGCATCATGGTAGCCATGATGTCGCTTGCCTATGCCCTTTCCAACATGATAGCCGGGATATTCCTTGGGCGTTTCGGAATCAAGCCCGCGACCTTTGCCGGGTATGCGGCAATCGTTTTTGGCATTGTTCTTATTCCCTTCATGCCCGGTTTTTTTCCCGTTACCATCGCGCTGTTTGCAATCTCTGGCGGGGGTGGCTTTTTGGAAATAGGGATGAACGCACTTGCCTCAAAAGTCTTTGTTGCAAAGGCTGCCCTGTTGATGAATCTGCTCCATTCGTTTTACGGGCTCGGCTCGGTCATAGGGCCGCGGGTGGCGGGCTTTATCATAAGCAACACGGAGTTCGGCTGGCGTTCCGCGTACCTCTTTTCGCTGCCACTGGTGTTGCTGACGTTAGCCCTAGCACTCATCGCCCGCTTTCCCAAAAACGACCCGCAAGCGGACAGCACAACCGAATCCGCCGGCGCCAGTTCTGGCATCGATACCGAGCGAAAAACTTTTTTCGATGCGCTCAGAACCCCCATGGTCTGGCTTTTTGCCGTCATACTTGGCCTTGGGGTCGTCATTGAAGTGACTACCCCGAACTGGGGGCCGCTGTATTTTCTGGACATCCACGGCCTGTACCCAGCCACCGAAGGCGCGGCCTTTCTTTCAACTTTTTTCCTGCTGTTTACCCTTTCGCGTTTGGTCTGCGGTCCCATTGTTGAAAAGATGGGCTATGTCCGCAGCCTTCTGGGTGTTTCCGTATTGACGCTCGCGGTCTTTGCCGTGGGCTTTTCGATGGGTGCAAGAGGAATCCATGTGCTGCCCGCGCTGGGGTTTCTTGTGGCCCTTTTCTGGCCAACCATGATGGCGGTGGCAATAGTCACTTTCGGCAAGGATGCGCCTGTTTTTGCTGGTGCGATAATTACGATTGCCGGACTCATCAACACCGTAGTGCAGTTTTTAGTGGGCCTTACAAATCGCATGATCGGCCCCGCTTGGGGCTATCGCAGTACTATGCTCTATACCGCGCTGCTGATACTCGCATTGCTGTTCCTGTACAAAAACCTTAAACAACGCGGCGTGAAAAAAATATAGGAGAGGGGGGAATGATATCGAGACCAGTACGAGTGGCGGAAACCATAAACAGAAGACTTGAGCAACTAATGCCTGCGCTTTTTCCGTTAGGCATAGTGCTGGGCTTTACCCTTCCCGATGTGTTTACTCACCTGCGCCCCTTTGTTCCGATACTCTTTGCTGGAATGACCCTTTCCGGGACTTTAAGGCTGAAGGTTTCCGAATTCGGACGCACCCTCCGCGACCCCGTCCCCATACTTCTTTTCATGCTCGTCATCCGGATATTGATGCCCTTGCTTGCAATGTTCGCATCCTCCGTTTTTTTCGGCGGAAACCCAGACACCGTGGCCGGGTTTGTCCTGCTGTTCTCTGGCCCAGTGGCCGTGTCAAGTTTTATCTGGGTGGGCATTTTCAAAGGGGACAAGGCCCTCTGCCTCACCCTGATTCTGCTGGACACCTTGCTTGCCCCCCTTGTCGTGCCCGGAACCATTTCCATTCTGATGGGCGAAACCGTAAAGATGGATATGGGCGGTATCGCCATCGCGCTTGTCTTTATGGTGGTGCTTCCCACGATTGTTGGGGTTACGGTGAACAAAACCAGTCGTGGCAAAATACCCGCGGTGATCTGCCCTTATTTGACGCCGCTTGCAAAAATATCTCTTATGATGGTCATTGCCGCTAACTCATCGGCGATTGCCCCCGCGGTTCGGTTTGGCGACCCGATGGTCTGGAAAGTGGCGGCGTTGTGCGTCTCGCTTTCGGTGGGTGGTTTCATGTTGGCAAGGCTGACTGGCATTGTCGCAAGATGCGGCCCTGAAAAAAAAGTTACCATGTTTTTCACTGGGGGGTTGAAGAACATCAGTGTTGTTGCCACCATTGCCGTAACCTTTTTTCCAGAGGCGGCCGCCCTGCCCACTATAGCGGGAATCATGTTTCAGCAAAGCATTGCGGCGGTTATGCCGAAACTTATAAAGCGTTTCTAAAAAGGGGACGCACCAATTAAATCCAATGGGGATGCGGCATCTGCGATGCCGAAATCGGTGCTACTTAACCGCATCTGCGCCATGCAGATGCACCAGACTGAAAGTCTGCGGGAACCGCTGAATTCCGTTTTAACCAGCGGTTCCCTAATGCCTTGTTCGGCGCAGACGCACGTTTTCGATATCGTAGGTAAAAAGTTCCCGTAGATCGTTAAGTCCCAGAGCCATCAACGCCATGCGATCAATGCCCAACCCCCAAGCGGCTACTGGGACACTCACCCCAAGACTTTCGGTAACCTCCGGTCGGAAAATGCCAGAACCGCCCAGCTCGAACCAACCCAGAACCGGATGCTTGATGTGTATCTCAACCGAAGGCTCGGTAAAGGGGAAATACCCGGGAACGTATTTGACTTCCTTGGCCCCGGCGACCTCCACGGCGAACATCTCCAGCATTCCCAGAAGGGTGCGCAGGTTCACGTTGTCGCCAAGGACGATGCCTTCGGTCTGGTAGAAGTCCGGCAGGTGGGTTGCGTCAACGCGGTCGTAGCGGAAGCAGCGCGCTATGCCGAAGTACTTGCCCGGGATCTTCGCCGTGGGAAGGGCCTGCGCGGAAAGGGCCGTGCCTTGGCTTCGCAGGACAAGTCGCTTGGTAAAATCCCGGTCAAAGGCGTAGTTCCAGCCGCGGCTCCCGGTTGCGCCACCGTTCTCGTGTGCGGCGGCGACGTTGGAAAACCAGGGTTCCTCGATGGTCTTTATCCGGGCAAGGCCGTCTGGCTGCGCGGGATCGGCTATGCTGTAGCTGTCGTGTATGTCCCGGGCGGAGTGAAACTGCGGCATGAACAGCGCATCGCAGTTCCAGAACTCGGTTTCGACCACAGGGCCGTCGAACTCTTCGAAGCCCAGCGAAACCAGCTTGTCCTTTACGTCCTCCAGAAATTTGGCGTAGGGATTGCTTCGGCCCGGGGTAAGACGAGTGGGCGGCGTTTTCACGCTGTACGACCTGAAGGCCCTGCCCTTCCAGCTACCCGTTTCAAGCATCTGCGGGGTAAGCGTCCCGATTTCGTCCCCAGTGATCCCCTGCGTCCTAAGCACGTCCGCCAGGGCCTCGGCGGGGACGGAGCCGTCTTCCGTTGCGGCAAAACCGAAGACCACGGTTTCACGGTCAATCTGCCGGAACGCAGCATCTGCGGCGGCGCGTTTTTTGGCAACGCCAGAGACCGCAACTTTTTCGGTCTGACTAAGGTCGTTCTCGGCGAGCAGGCCGTTTTCCCGCTCGGCGGCTTTTTCCAGCAATCCCTTCAATGCGGAGAGCTTCTCCAAACCCGTCCCCAGCGGACTATCAGGCGCAGGGATCACCTTTTTCCTTTCGTCCAGCATGAGTGCGCCGGATTTGGAAAGGCTACCGAAAGCGCTGCCGACATCCTTGCTTTCAAGGCCCAATGCGCTAGCAATATCTGGAAGCCTAAGCTCGCCCGGTCTCGATCTGACCAACCCCACGATTCGCTCTTCTGGAGTTCCGTTTTCCTTCCACTGGCGGCCTAGGTCGGTTAGCTCGTAAAAAACCGCAGTTTCCCGCCTTATTTCACTTACCAGACCCTTGCCTGCCAACCAGGAGAGTGCCTGGTTTCCGTTGCCAGGCTTGAAACCACGGTCTTTTTCGACCCTTTCTATCGTAAGTTCGTCGCCCCTTTTGTACGAAAGGAGAATCCTTATTTCCAGGGGATGCAGGTTTTTTGCCACGTTTTGAACATCGGTTGTCATAATTACGCTAATGATAGCAGATTTCGTGGGGTTCTTCAATAATGCGTGGACTTTGTCGGTAGCCAAGTTCTTGGATGAGCCTACCAGAACATCCAGCACTTCCCTTTTCTGCGCGAAAAAACCACTTTTCTTTGCCGGGTCAATCTTTGGCGGATTGCATACTCTCTTACATTGTCCTTCACTACTACCCCTGCGACAGCACCCAGAAACATGGGTAGTGGGCAAAACTTGTTGTAACCATCTTGAAATCGCTCTAGGATGCCTGTAGAGGGGTGTAGAGCTGTGCCTTTTTTTCATTCAACAAGTCTTGCCCATTACCGAAAATTTGAGAATAGATTTGACACGGCCTCTTTGCGGCTGACTCCAGGGTTTTGACTGCCAGGTTGCCGCAGTCCGCTTGGGAATGGGCAGGGCATATTGTCATTTACCCCCAAGAATGATATATTGGTGTTGAGATTTGACTAGGGTATGTGTATAATCTGTGGATAAACTATGGATAGGTACATGGTTTTGTGGGGACAACTCCTCAAAAACTAATAGGTTTTTGAAAATATCCGTTTTTCATTGCCTAATTCCTTGCCTGATAAGGAATTAGCGTTATTTGGCTACTTAAGTGTTTAGGTAAAATTACAGGTTGACTGGTAAATTTTGAATGTTTTGGCGTTTACAACGTCTGTGGATAACTTGTGGATAAGTGCGAATTAGAAGGGTAAAAATGGCTGAATCTGACAATGAGGTTCTTTGGAATGAAATCTTAAACCTGCTAAGAGTTGAACTGGGAGAAATAGAATTTAGTGATTGGTTTGTCGATATTCAATACTTACGTTCGAGTAAAGATAGTATTACGATAGGTTTTCCATCTGCTTTTCATCGTGACAGGGTAAAAAAGAATTACCAATACAATATTGGAGCGAAACTACGAGAACTTGTAGGCAGGGAAATTACTCTAAATTTTGAGGTTCCCACCAAAAAAAGAACGGAAAAAGTTACAACACCTAAAGAACCTATAAACCTTTCATCAACAGAATTTTCTGAAGAAACCGTTGCTGTAAATAAGAACGTTCCTGTTGCCGTGGAAAAAATAAAAAGAGAGCAGCATCCAGATTTAGGAGATGATTATACATTTGAAAGGTACATTATTGGCGAAAACAACAACTTTGCAGCTAATGCCGCCATAGCCATAAGTCGAAATCCAGGAACCAACTACAATCCGTTTTTTGTATATGGTGGAGTAGGTTTAGGAAAAACCCATCTGATGCAAGCTATTGGCAACTACATACATGAAAAATCTGATAAAAAGGTAATTTACGTTACTGCTGAAGATTTTCTTAATGAATTCATAGAATGCATAAATGGGAACAAAATGAAATTTTTTAAAAATAAATTTCGTAGAATAAATGTGTTACTTATCGATGATATTCAAATTTTAAAGGGTAAATCAGGAGTACAAGATGAACTTTTTCACACATTTGAGGCCGTAATAAAAGCCAAAAATCAGATTGTTTTTACTTGCGATCGTCCTCCTTCGGAACTTAAAAATTTTGAAGCTAGGCTCATAAGTAGATTTGAACAAGGACTTAAAGTCGATCTTCAACCACCTCGTTACGAAGAACGCTTTGCAATTCTCAAGGCTGTCGCTGAAAACCGAGGTACTACAATACCTGATGATGTAATAGATCTTATAAGTAAGAAAATATCTTCAAACGTAAGGGATCTAATCGGAGCTTTAACTAAGATTGTAGCCTATGTCGAACTAATGGGAAAACAGGTAACCCTGGAAATAGCCCAACATATACTCAAGGACGTACTAGTATCCAGCAAACAGTCTAATTTATCCATAGAAATAATCCAGAAAGTAGTAGCCAACCATTTTTCTATCAGCGTAAACGACATAAAAAGCAAAAAAAAACCAAAAAATATAGTTTACCCTCGACAATTGGCCATGTACATATGCAGAGAAATGACCGAATACTCAAGTACCGAAATAGGGCAAGCTTTCGGGGGCAGGGATCATACAACGGTAATTTATTCCGTAGAGAAGATACGCAACCGTTTCGTCATGGATGCGAATTTGGATTCAACCATCGAAATACTAAAGCGTAATGTAAAGGAATTGGGAACAAAGATGTAAAACCCGTTAAAAAACTACGCATAAGTTGTTAATAGACCAAGGACTTGCGGAAAGTGTGGAAAACGGGGATAATTTTACTTGGTATTTTTGAATTGTAAGTCTATATGGGGCAAGGAATTAGCTTAGTTTTCCACTTTTCTTGCTACTTACTACTACTTCTACTATTATATATATAGGTGTATAATAGTAGTATAGGAGCGAAATATGAAGTTTATCTGTGAAAGAAGTATCCTTTTGAAAGAAATTGCTATGGCACAGGAGATTATAGCGTCGAAAAACGTCATATCCATACTGTCCAATATATATCTTGAGGCGGAAAACGACAGTCTCATAATAAGAGCTACTGATCTCAAGGTAAATTTTGAGACCAAGGTACCAGTCACAGTACTAGAACCAGGTCCAGCAACGGTGTTTGGGGATAAATTTCTTGGGATTCTTGGTTCTGTTCCAGAAGGGGAAATGGAATTTGAGTACAAGGACAACAGGGTAAAAATAAGGACTTCTGTTAAGAAGGCCAATTTTCAGCTTAAAAGTATGGCTTCAGATAAATTTCCTGAATTCCTTCCGTCCAGTGAGGAATACTTTGAGATGCCAATAAAGAACTTCAAAGAAATGGTAAGTCAAACCGTTTTTGCGGTTTCCGATGATGAGACTCGTTTTTTTATGAACGGAGTTTTCATTGAAAAAACTGAAGGTAAGCTCGTAATGGTGGCTACGGATGGGCGAAGACTTGCTTACATAAGTAAAGAATCCGAGGAAATAAAGGATTTTGCTGGGGTTATAGTTCCTCCCAAGGTGCTTAATATTATAACAAAAAGGGCTGGAGATGAAGGGCTTATAGCTATCTCCGTTACGAGTAAAATGTTGTTCATTCGTTTTGGCTCGTATAGCCTTTCTTCGGTTTTAATAGAAGGAAACTTTCCTAATTATCGCAAGGTAATACCAGAAGAACAAACTAGTTCTTTCACTATAGACCGAAAGGAGATGTTAGATGCACTTAAGCGCGTTTCATTACTTGTGGAACAGAAATCGCACAGAATATACCTTGGGCTTAAACCAGGTGTAATGGAAATTTATTCCGAAGAAGGCGAAATAGGTGATGCCAAAGAGGAAATTCCCTGTGTGTTTGATGGTGAAGAAATTTCTTTGGCTTTAAACTATCGTTACATAGAAGAGCCTTTTAAGGTTATAACCAGTGAATCCGTCTGTATACGTTTTACCAATCCAAGTAGAGCTATAACGATAGTACCTATTCCCGAGACTGACTTCTTTCACATTGTTATGCCAATGCAGTCGTAGCCGTGATAATTTCGTCTTTGCGTACTACGGCTTTTCGCAATATTGTGGACTCCGTGGTTACCACCTCTTCAAAAACCGTTTTTCTTGTAGGGGAAAATGGGCAGGGTAAGACAAATTTTCTAGAGGCACTATACTATTGTGTGTATGCATCATCTTTTCGTGGGGCACATGACAGTGAAATTGCACAAAACGAAACAAAAGATTTCTCGGTTAAAATAACGGCTACGGATAATTTTACAATGAGAAATGTGTGTGGCGAAGTATTTGTAAAATTCGAAAAAAATAAAAAAAGTATTTTTGTTGACGGAAAAAAAACAGAAGACAGAAAAGAACTACTTTCCGCCGTTCCCTGTATTGTTTTTTGTCATGAGGACATGGATTTTGTGAAAGGCAGTCCAGAAAAGCGTAGGTGGTTTTTTGATCAGGTGCTTAGCCTTTATGATTCTGCCTACCTTGAGGATCTTCGTTGTTATAGAAGGGCAATAAGATCGCGTAATATAGTGTTGAAGGATAATATAAAGCAAAAACTAGATGGTAATCCTAAGGCATTGCTGGATACTCTAGATCGTCAATGTGCCTTCTATGGAATAAAACTTATGGAAAAACGATATACGGCGGCACGACTTTTTTCTGATGTTTTCGCACCACTTTACAACGAGGTCTCTGATATATCTGGTATGACCATAAAATACACCCCATCTTGGAAAAGTTATAATGAGGAGGAATCTTTTAACTGGCTGTTAAGGCGACGACTAATAGACATGGCAGCAGGAATTTCTTTGACAGGACCTCACCGCGACCGTTATAATTTTACTATTGGTAAAACGGACTTTGTTACCAATGCCTCGACTGGTCAACGTCGTCTTTTAGCCTTGTTATTAAGGGTTTCCCAAGCTCGCCGTTTTTCGGAAATGACAGGTAGAAAACCCGTGCTATTACTGGATGACGTACTTTTGGAAATGGACGGCGAAAAACGGCGACGTTTTCTTTCCGTTTTGCCAGGATATGATCAAGCTTTTTTTACTTTTTTACCGGAGGAACCTTTTTATCAGTACCAAAGAGATGATACTTTAGTATATCGTGTAAAAAATGGACGAATAGAAGCAGAAAACGGAGTGTAATAGCACAAAAATGAAGCTCATCGGGGAAATAATTAAAGCTGTTTTTGATGAAAATATGATGAGAAAGGCCAACGAGTGTTCGGCCCTTTTTGCCTGCTGGAAAGACATCACTGAAAAAAACGGTATTCCTATGGTGGCGGCCCATTCGTGGATAAAAAGTCTTGATAATGGATTGGTCTGGATAGAGGTGAATCACCCTGGGTGTAAGCAGATTATTCAAACTAAGGAAAGTAAGTTACTTCATGATTTTTGTTATCGTTTTCCACATATGGGTATTTCTGGCATATCGATTATGTTGTGTCGCCCAAGTACGAACTCCGAAAGTGCAAAAAACGAACCCACTACAGAAGAAGATCCGCCACCAGATAATCCATTTGACATACCCGACACGAGGGATAGTCTGGCGTACAATTCAGAGTACGATGCCATTAAGAATAAAACCTTGAGGAAGCTTTTGATGCGATTGGAAAAAAATATAACAGAGGAAAAAACGTAATAGGGAAAGGCATTTCTCCAATTCTAAAGTATACACTCAAAAAAGCAGGTCAAAAGACCGATGATTTAAAGTAGTGTGTCCAAAAATTAAGCTTTGAAAACTCCTAGAGGTATTGTTATGAAGGCTATATCTGAACATAATGCAAACGAGTACTACAAAACCCTGTTAAGGTACGTTCACAGCGGACAGGGCAAAGGGGATGTACTAAAAAGTCTGAAGTCCTTTTTGGAACATGATATATTGCAGGACATTACGAATAAGACGGGATGGCAAGAGCAGAAAGAATATTTGGCAAATCCTATACCAGAACTTATCATTTCGGGAATTCAGACGGTTATAGATGCGCATTATGAAACGAGAACAGAGAAGGATGAAATCTCCGAGCTGGATTATCTGTATCTTTTGCAAAAGGTAGCACAGACGATAAGTTTTTTTTCCCATATCGAAATACCGTTGGAAGTAGGGCGACTTTTTGACGTGTCAATAAATGCGTCGAATGTCAAAAATGGCAAAAAACCCGAAAAGAAGGTTTACAGAATTGGTGATGCTGGGCCTGCTGGTGGTATAATTTTTCTGGACAAGGGAGTCAACGAATCTGGCTGGCGTTATCTGGAGGCGGCTTCGCACGATATTGGTCCTGCACAGTGGGGAAAGGTTTCATACGGTTACGGTCATATAGATCTTAAAGACGACATTGGACATGGCAAGCGAAATACGGATCTTATTCTTAAAATGTTCAGCAAGATGTTTGGCAATGAATCTGGTAAGGCTGTCCACCTTTGCATGGCTTTGGATATAGGCGGGTTTAGGGATTGGTTTCTTCCCAACTCAGCGGAGCTTAATTTAATGATGACGAACTTGCATAAAAAAGGACTGGGAAACTTTTCTAACAGGGCTTACTGGTCGTCGTCGGCCTTTGTCGATGGTGGTTATTTGCATCCGTATTCTTACATAGCTGGCGAGAATATTTATGGAGATGGCCGCGTTGATTGTCTTTACTATATTCGAGCGGCAAGGATAGTTTAAAGGACAATTCAAGCGTTAATGCCACTGTTTTGTATTTTGAATATTATTTCTTTATTCGCCTCTCAAGTTGCGACAGGTGAGACCAATTCCTCATAGGTAACAGTAGAGGAGGTCATGCAGGCGTTCAGCAGCCTGTCGAACAATTGCCCCTCGACACGGCGGCGGTTGAAACGAAAGCAGAACTCGTCAAGATACGCCTGCATGTGCTTTTCCCCCAGCCCATGGTACGTTCCCGACAATACGATGCAGCCTCTTCAGATGCTCAGGATTCCCCTTGAAGTCAAACCGCTCAGGCTCGTGTGCGTATTGCCGCACCGATAACGCCTTGCCATACGAGCGGAACCTGTCGGTTCTCACAACGGACCCTTCCGCTATGTTCCCTTCGACGAAACCTCATACGATGCCCCGCTCACGTCCTCCAGTACCTCCATCTTCACGAATTGGGGATGTCCGCATTCGTCAAGCGACACCGCCACCTGCACCGGCGTTTTCTCCGTCCCACGGCCGCGTTTCCCGCCCTCCTTCCAGACACCGACGTACGTCTCGTCCGTCTCCACTATTCCGGATAGCAGGTACAGGCCGTCCCTCTGGCCCATCCCGTGGCGGATCTTGTGCAGCATCAGCCACGCCGTCGGGTAGGAGACCTCCAGTTCCTTCTACTACTGTGCCTCTCCTGTCAGACTGTGTCAAAAGGCAGAAAAGTGGCAACAAATATGATAGAATAAAATACCCCGCAGCAAGCTGCGAGGTATTTCTTGTTTCTCACAAATCTTGGAATAGTTTGAGCTGGTTTTCATCATGTATCTTTTTATACTCCTCCCCTGATTTTTCACATACTCGGTTATCACCTTCTCGTTGCCGTGCTCCCCCACTGTCCCGATATAATATCCGTCTGTCCAGAATTCACCTCCCCATAACGCTTTCTTTACATCTGGACATGCCTCATATATTTTTCTTGCCGTTAGACTCTTTATTGTCTGTACTATCTGCTTGGGACTGTATTTTGGCACGGACTGCACAAGGAAGTGCACATGATCTACCTCCACACCTATTTCCAGAAATTTTATCTCATATCTCGCCTCGATCCCAAGGCATATTTCACCGAGCTTCTTATCCTCTTCCTCCGTTATCACCGCACTGCGATATTTAGCTGGGCATACTATGTGGTACATCAGAATGCTCACATTGTGCCGTTTTCGGATGATCTTGCTCATCCTTACAGTATACAGGGTGTTTCAGCCGCAGCAAGCTGCGGGGGATTAAACCAGATCGGCTTCGCCTAATGAGGCAGAAGGACGCCACGGAGGGAACATGGATTTCATCAGCGGGGAAGACTGCGAACAAACACTGCTGCTGCCGGACAGCCTTGAGGACTACGTCAACGAAGACAACCCCGCGCGCGTGATAGACGCGTTCATGAACGGCCTCGACATGCACGGGCTGGGCTTCCGCAGGGCCGCGCCGAACGACACTGGTCGCCCGCCCTACGACCCCAAGGACATGCTGAAACTCTACGTGTACGGCTACCTGAACCAGGTGCGCTCATCGCGCAGGCTGGAGACGGAGACGAAAAGGAACCTTGAGGTGATCTGGCTGCTGGGCAGGCTGTCGCTGGATCACAAGACTATATCCCGCTTCCGGCACGACAACGGCGAGGCGCTGAGGAAAGTCCTCCGCGCGTTCGTGGAGCTGTGCGTGGAACAGGATCTGTACGGGCGAAAGCTGGTGGCGATAGACGGCAGCAAGTTCAAGGCGGTGAACGGCAAGGATCGCATAAAGCGTATCGACGAGAAGACCGAGGAATACATGAAGGAGCTGGAGGCCAACGACAAGGCGGAGGGCGGTTCGGCCGGGAATAAAACCGCTGCGGAGATAACGGGAATCGTCAAGGAGCTGGCCGCGCGCAAGGAACGGTATCAGGCGATCGCCAAGGAGCTTGAGGAAAGCGGTGAGACGCAGAAGTCGATGACGGACGGGGACAGCCGCCTGATGAAGACGAGGAACGGAACTGACGTGTGCTACAACGTGCAGACGGCGGTGGACGCGAAAAACAAGCTGATAGTGGAGTTCGAGGTCACCAACCAATGGGACTGTGTCAAAACCATTTTCAGCCTCAATTTTTATGCGATAAACGGGAACGTTTTCCATTGTTTTCGTCTGTATGCATCATTTTGCATTCGCCATTTCATGGAAATTTGGGCGTTTTTGGACTTTTGACACCGTCTCCAATGCAACGACTACAACCTGATAAAGCCCATGGCCGAGAAGGCCGCGGACGCGCTGGGCGCGCCCAACCTTGCCCTGACCACCGACGCCGGCTACGACAGCGCCGGGGACACAGTGGCGAGCATGCGCGCTGGGTTCGAGGTCCATGTCGCCGGCACTGACTTCGACGCATGCGTCCCGGCGGAGGCCGGCGAGCCGACGGAAGCAATAACATCGCACAAGGACGGGCGGTGCGTGTACATCCCTGAGAGGAACATCGTCCTTTGCCCCATGGGGCAGGTTCTGTACCCCGGCTTCTACGGCAAGGCGCAAGGGCGTGCCGTGTTTTACAACAGCCGTGCGTGCGCGGAGTGCGCGAGCAAGTGCTCCAAGCAGGGCGAGGGCGTCGGCCACCGCCACCCCGTCCGCATGGCCGAGGGGGACTTCACGAAGGAGTACGACGACGGGAATCTTGCCGTCCGCCAGGTGAGGGTGAAGGCGGACAAGGGGAAGACCGGCCAACGCAAGTCGATAGTGGAACACCCCTTCGGGACGGTGAAGCGTGCGATGGACGCCGGGTACTGT
>Ga0209755_10006252_pt1 | contig 13266 bp, 11 predicted proteins | sample TergutCo191P1_FD_187301 | JGI IMG/M metagenome (GOLD analysis project Ga0209755, IMG submission 187301) | Cornitermes sp. P1 segment gut microbial communities from Petit-Saut dam, French Guiana - Co191P1 (SPAdes) (version 2) | ecosystem: Host-associated > Arthropoda: Insects > Digestive system... | reverse complement strand
CTTCATGACTGCTATTTTACCAGTGGGGAAGAACCATGGTACCAGTTGAACTGGAGGCTGGGTCAATTCGGAGGTGCTGTATGTATGGGAGTGGTCAGCATCACACCTGCTTACTGTACCACTGGGAAAGATTGCTGCTACCAATTGAAATTGGGACTGGGTCAGTTCAGAGGTGCTATGTGAAGGCGAGTAGTTAGTTTCACACATGTCGACTTTGCTATTGGGAAAGTTTGCTGGTACCAATTGAAATGGGGACTGGGCCAATCCCACAGGTGGTCTGGATGCTTTGTAAAAAGAAACTCTTGCTCTTGTCAGGAATCAAAACCCCTAGGAAAAGAAGTGAAAAATAAATGACTTACAGGTTTCATTAAGATAAGTAACAGTGTCTTTTCACCTTTCTTCTTGATGTTTCACTTTTTTTTTTACTGCTTTTGTTTCTGTGCAGCATAGCAGGAACAAATACAGAGAACTTGTAGTTAGTGGTAAAGGGTAATATTCCATTTTAATTTCTGTTTGCAGAGTCTCCATTTGGAAGGGGTAGTTCCTCTAGAACGCTGTCGTTTAGTGAGTTATGATAGACTACAAGACACCATTGAATGCAGTTTTGAGGGCTGTGCGAATGATCCGATAGGCGAAACTCTGATTGGTCTTCGTGGAAATGGCTTGCTTTTAGAAATTCGTGGAGAGGATGCCGAATTTGAAACTTACCTACCTGGAGGTAAATTCTAGTTGTAGGCTGTGCATGTCTGATTTCTAATACATACTAACTGTCCATTTTGAATGTTACAGTAAAATGATATTGGTTCTTTATTGCTCACAAGCAATAAAATTAAAAGAAATGTGTAGGTAAATAATGCTCTGCATTACAAAGCTTTGAATTGAGATGAAGTAAATTGTCACCACATTGCAGTGAAGACACAATAATAGTAACACTTCACTTGGCAGAAACCTGTTTAATCTTCTCATTCCTGCCATAACTTTCTGTTAATTAAATTGTTCAGTAGTTGTCCAGTTTATGCATTGCTCTCTCTTCAAGTTTATTCTTGGTTTTCTGTAGGTCTTTGTCCAATTTTACAGTGAGAGACTGACAGTGGATGTATAATAAATAATTTCAAAACATAGAAAATGATCTTTGTGGTATATAATGACTTCTGTAAATTAGATGTTCCGTAGGTTGTTATTTGATTACAGTCTTCTGAATGTTTTAAGAAACATGTTTCTGATACTCTCATCTGTCACACATATGTGTCTGCAGGAAGGTAAATTTTGGCTGTTGGCAAATGTAGTTTATTTTCTTTCCTCTTCCATGGGACTTGCAGGTACAGTACTGTTTATACTGTGTAATAAACCAACAAATGCACATCTATAAAATATGCTTTATTGTATATTATGCATTGACTTATTTCAGTTGCTTCTGTGACCATCATCAGTGTGTCATACAAGAATACAAGCGATACATCGTACAAGAATACAAACAATGTATAATTGTATGTTGTTCATATTCTTGTATAACACCCTGATGGTCACAGAAGTGACTGAAACATGTCGGCGAATAATATATGATAAAGCATATTTTATTGATGTGCACATGTTGTTTATGACATAGTATAATATTCTTATATGGAACGTATACAGTACCATGTTTGACAGAGTTTAATTTAGTGAATCGTACATCTTCACAGATGCTATCCCATTAATTTTACTGTGTAAAGGTTGTACTGTATATAAATATGAACTTCCAACATCCATGCATCTGAAATACTATGAAGTTTTTTCATGATTTGAGTGACAGCCACAAACATAAAAAAGAAACACAAATTGGTGAAAGAAGAGGTGCAATATGGCAGAAAAGCTAGTATTAGTATTTTGTAGCTCTTCTCACTCAAATGTTCAATACTACATTGCTGAAAATCTAATGAAACAAAATTTTTTTTATTCATTACTTATTTCTTGATGTACAGGTGTCACAACAAAAGTATTTGTAGTGGATCTTGAGACTGAAGAAGTAGATGGTCCTACAGTTGTGCAAGGAAACCTCTCACAAACAGTTGGAGAATTCAGAGTCACATTAGCCAAAGCTCTCCGTTTAGATGCAAAAACCATGAAAATCGTTCTTGAGAAATACAGTAATGAGCCAAGACTGTTAGCACAAGATGACAGAACGCTGAAAAGTGAGGGGTTTTTTGGATCCAACAAGGTAATTTTTGTAAATAAATGTGTTATATTTGAGGAAATTACATTATTTATGTATTACTTGTATGTCTGTCTCTTTTGTCTGCAGATTTTTGTGACTTCACATTGTGATGATGATACAGAAAAACCGTTTATAGTTTCAAAACTGTGCAAAGTTATTGATAGGTTTGAACACATAATCACTGTCCATATGGTGCTACCAGAAACAGACAGAGGTAAGGCACGCACTATATTTGCTGCACTAGAACGTCAATATTAGAGAGTTTTATGAATCTGAAATGTATAATGAGACCACATTCATCCTCTCTGACATGTTTGGTTGTGCAGTGTAGGGAGATATGTGTGTCTGCTTCATCAGTCTGTTTATATTGGTGACTTACTGGAACAAATTATTTAAATTAATCTTTATTGTCATTGGTACGTAATCAGGGAATGTAGTAATTAAAATATAAGCTATGTCTAAATGTTTTCGTGATGTTTTGTTGAATAAACTTGATTTTGGACACTGTCCATCATATTGAGCTTTTTTCCAAATGACATTTGGGAAACTAGACCTGTTTCTGTTAGTAGGCATAAGGTAGGAAAGGTTTGTATGCAGTTGTGCTAATCTTGAATGCTGATCATTGCACCTGGTAATGGAAACAGATCAGCTTCTGGACATTGTTTTTGGGAAGAGAATGCGAACAGTGATAGTTATATTCCTTAAAAATATATTTGCTTCCCTCTGTTTGGCAAAAAAGGAAAACAATTCACATATCCTTTTGTGTTCATAAGGTTTGAACTAAGTTAATGGTTCGTTATAGTAGCAACTTGATGCTTGATCTTATAAGAACCAGTAAAAGGTGGTAATTCCCTTTAACTATGTAATCTCAGTGTGCACTTACTTAAATGACCTATCAAAAAAGTACATACCAATTCTGTTTGTCATCCTTCATCCAGGGTATCTGATGTATATACACATTGCCAACTGTTTAAGGTATCTGAATACATTACTTTTATCATAGCACTTTCATTAATGCAGTTTTGTAAGTGTACGTTCTTCACTCTGTGCATTGTGATGTAATTGTTACAAATTTGACCAACAAAATGCACACACTATGATATTTTAATTTACAAAACTCCAACATTTTACAGGCCTCACTGGCACATAATCATTAGGGTGTGCAGTTGTACAAAATAATCATTAGGGTGTGCAGTTGTACAAAATAATCATTAGGGTGTGCAGTTGTACAAAATAATCATTAGGGTGTGCAGTTGTACAAAACAATTGCTAGGCTGACGATTCTTTTGTACAACTGCACTCCCTGATTATGTGCCAGTGAGGCCTGAAACATGTAGGAGTTTTGTAAATTAAAACGTTATAGCCAGTGCATTTTGTTACTTGAATGAATGCAGTTCTTTTGTTCTGACAACACTAAAACAGAATTGGGTGATAAATAATGGCATTAAACATTTAGTGTTAAAACGAGATGTTTGATTACTTTTGCAACTATCAAAACATGAAAATGGATATAAAAGGTGGAAATGAATATTAAGTCATTATTAGAAATTTGCATTAAAATTACTTTTCCAGTTATCTGTTTTGTATATATATAGATATCATATTCTTGTATCCATTGATAAAAGTAATTGAAATAATTTCAATTTGTACACAAAATGTGCATATCCACTGTGCATTTTCGTATGGAACAGCAAGTTTGTAGACTAACAGACGTTCTTGACGTGTACATTGTAATCTTTTGTTTGTCCATCTGATTCCTAGAATAATTATGGATAGTGGAACATAGCTAGTTCATTCCTCATTAGTGGATTTTTATATTTATGAGGTTCCAGCTTTTTGGTCACAGTTTTTTTAGACCATATACTTTTAAGTAGCTTGATCATTTTACACAATTTTATTTTCTGTCCAGCAGGACTGCAGTAACAGTTTCTGTTCTTTACTTTTAAGTGTAAAGCATTTGTGAACTAAATGGAATCATTAATAATATTTATGTTAACAGAATTTGAGGTGCTGTGTATTTTTGTATGTAATGTTATTTTATTCTTCTGAAACCTGTATAGAAACACTTGAGAAGTTGGCAATTCCTCGACTGAACTTGGATGTAAACCACAATAGCAGCAGTAACTCCAAATTGTCTGACGAAACCAGTACAAATGAAGACAGTACTTCAGTGCTTGGTGTAACCTCTCAAGCCAGTGCTGGCAATCCTGTACGTGACAGTTCTCCGCAGCCACCTGGTGACGCAGAAGATGAGGGAATTGGTGCCACTGGACACAGTGATCAAAGTGCCAGTGAGGACAGCAGCCTTACTGATAGTGACAGGACACTTGTAGGTGATGTCCCAGATGATTGTCTGCCTCAGGTATCAAGTTCAAGCAGTTCACCTCCAGGTTCCGATCAACATAGTGTATCTTCACCTGAAGAGGGAAATACAAACACGTATCACTCGTTCACTAAAGTAAGCTGAAACTTTAAATATTTTGGGTGCATGCTGCAACAGGCATGGCAATTCAGATATGTGAAATTAGTTGCATATTGACTTGGTCTTCATTTCAGGAACAGACAGAAAACTGGGATGATGATGAAAATGATTCTGCCAGCGCCACAACCAGGACTACTAACTTCTACTTCAAAGCTGTTCCCTATACTGATAACGACAATCAGAGAAGTACATACCATTTCTGATTCGCAGTAGAGTTATTGCCAATCCCATTGGCTGTGCAGTCTAAGTTGTATGTCTGTGGCCATTCACTTACTGGGATTGCGGGTTTGAATCCCACAAAGGTGTGGTTGTCTGTGTCTTATGAGTGTTGTCTGTTGTCAGGTAGAGGTCTTTGAGACAGGTCGATCCCTCATTCAGAAAAGTCCTACTGAGAGAGAGAGAGAAAGAGAGAGTGTGTGTGTGTGTGTGTCATTGAGTGTGATCAGGTGCAACAATAACCCTCTGTGGCTACAATAAATATGTAGAAGAAGAGGTCAGACTAACAAAGAGAGTGGAGTTATGCTAAATAAATAGCATTGAGCATTTTTACAATTTAAATTATAAGTGGCCCAATACCTGTTTCATAGATGGCTGGACAGACCCCACATCCATTGTGCATGATTTGGAGAAGAGAAAGATCTCTTGCCCTTGCCAAGAATCAAACAGTAATTCCTTGTTGTGGAGTCCATGATGTAGTCACTATGTGCATTGATGCACAGATAATTTTAGGTACTCAAAAGACTTTCTTACAACTGAATTCCATTTCCACAAGCCAAGTGATTACCATATTTTCCATGTGTAAAAAAAAATTTATAAGCTGAGCATATAGCAAAACCTGCATTTGAAAGTCCCGACTACCTAAAATATGCAGAAAATACATTTCTACTTGTGGTACAGTATATGACTATTGGTAAGGATTAATTACTGTATATAGAAGGATCAAAATCATTTTCTGGAATGTAGCAACAGAGAATGTCTTATGTTAAGAGAGAGGCCAATAGCATCTAGTAATTAACACGGTAGGTCTGTATGGTAGCAGAGAGGATGATAAGATTACAGGAGCAGAGAGTGAGATGGGGTCATATATAAAGTAGGATATACAGACAGCTGGAGAGAGAGAGAAGTAAAGGTTAGCATAGGGTAGGAGATACTGCATATTAGTAGTAAGGGGATTTTAGTTTGTTACACATTTGTCAGTGTCTAGTTTAATGGGGTTTTGAAGTTTACTGGGACAATCAAAATTCAAGGGTTTGAAACTTTTTCAAGCTATAAATCAAGAGGGGGTGTATACCGTGGTAGTTATGGTAGCACATTAAAATTATCTGGTAGAAGATGCTCACGTTGGGTGTACATATATTACGTTAAGGGATACAGTTTCAGTCATTAGAAGAGAGATAGAATACAAAATTGTAAAGTTTTAGACCTATTATGAGATAGCAAAATGTACATAGGACCAGTCAGACTAGTTGAAAAAATTAGAGGAGGGGGATTTTGAACTAGGGAACAAGTTTTGCTTACCAGAGTGAATGACACAAGTATTTCAGTTTTCCTAGAGGGAGGATGTGTGATAGAATCAGTTCTCATTTCACCCAGATTTGCAGACTAAGTTATCTGACTAGAAATTAATAAGTGTTATTATGGGCTAGTGTTAAATGTAAGTGTCTTAAATTGGATTTAAGTGGTTATACCAATAATGGAATATATAAGTGACATATATAAAACAACCTTGTTAAATGTGTTTTTATTCCATATTGCTAATCACCAAAATGTTTTGGTCATGACCATCATCAAGGTGGCTTAAAGAATACTGATAAGACAAATAATTGGCTGTAAATCTGTATAGGTAGAACAATTTGGTGTAATGGTTAATACTTTAGGTGCTTGCTTTCATAAAACAAATTTGGATAGTGTTAAAACAGGGTTTTAAGTGCTTACCGTGATTGTAATAGTTTGTGTAACCACCATGGGATTATGTAATGATCATTACATGTACAACAAATTAGATAAGAGATCAAACAAAATGCTATAGTTTTTAATATTCTGTGATAGACTTGTTTTCAGTAGGTAACCTGATATGCATCTCAGTCAGGCTTCTGGCTGTTTTGATGATGATTTTTTTAATTGGTTTCATAAGTTGAATTGTGCGAGAGTACCATTAAACTGACTGAGACTTCCTCCTTTCACATTCCATTCATGCATTACTTCTATTTTTATTTTGGTCTGCATATAGTTAAATCTGTGTTACTATATGCTATAAGAATCTCAGTCTTTATCAAACTATCACATATGATATCTTCCCAGCTTCTGTGACATTTTGTCAACTGTGCAGTTGAAAACAACATTATTAAATATCCTAAGAGTGACAGTTAAACTTACTTTGAGACCAAAAGGAATTAGGATTGTAAAATTAAACCGGGGGTCTCAAAACTGCTAGTCCAGTTTGCCGTATTAGAAAAGAAAACTGGCTTTTATACAGGAGTGTAGTGTAGTTTTTGTTACAAAGGGGCAAATACCAAGTTCATCATGTGACATTTCCACTTCATATTGGCTAAATAACTCAGATATTTCTTCCTACATTGTTGGCACGTTTACAAAAGAGCTGCAGAATGCAACTGCTAGCTTTTTCATGTCTGTCCACGTAGAACAGCTTGGCTCCTACTGGACAGATTTACTTGGAATTTTATACTGGGGATTTTTACTGAAACCTGTATACTGAATTAAATGTAGACTAAAATCTGACAAAAATGCCAGCTACTTCACATGGAGACTTATGTAAATTTAAATTCATTCTTCTTCAGTTGAAAAGAGCTTCTGGAAAGAATTATGAGGACATATAAACACATTTTATATTAAATACATTTTTCTGAAAATTGTGTTATGTATGAGATAATTTCAAGAAGTACAGCAGAGTGGGTGGCCAAAGAAGTGGTTAATGATCTGAACGTATTGTGGAAGCATGTAAGTTTTGTTTGCATGCTACATATTGAAGGCAAACATATATACAATCTGATCTGTAGTCAGATGTATGAAAACTGAGAAATTGCGCAACAAATGAAGTCTCTGTTTTGCCTCATTGTGTGTTTATAGATGGTCATGCATGAAAACAGCCTTTTATTTGGATGCAGGCTCTTCCACACAAGATGTGCCAAATTTCAGGATGCCATTTTTTGAGTCACTTAGTGAAGAAAAGCTGGATCAACATATGACTGATTATGAACTGCTACATCACTGTGATCATTTAACATGCTGATGTGGCTGTAACTGAAAATTTTGCGTTATGTATGTTATATCATACTTTAAAAATAAGAAGTCATATCAGATAACACCACAAATGAAAGCTGTCCATTAAGTCTTAACCTGTCCTGCAACATGTGTCTGGTAACATCACACAACAAAGGCAGCGCTTCATGTACATCAGAAGAATATTAGGTGTCGAATAGCACCATACAAGAAAGATATAAAATTTTATTTATGTGAAAACACAGCAGAAGAAACCAGTTTTTCAGCCATATCAAAGAACATTTTTTTTTTTGTAACATTACACTGTTTACTCTTCAAAATGATCTCTACTCTTGTGTATGCTCAATTCCGCACGTCTCGGAAGTGAATTATGGGGGAATACTGTTGGCCAGAGGGGGGGTTAAGCGTGAAGGTGCTTTATAAGAATTGATATTGTATGGCATTGTACAGTATCTTGAAACAGTACAGTGCTTGTAGGTGTGTTAATGGTTGATATTCACGCGTATCTTGACATAGCATTTCTTGCTCATAATGACACATAAAATAATATCCTGAAATGTGACACAATATGTGGAACATTGTGAATAAAAGTAAATGTATGAAGAGAGCTTAGATTCTTTTTCATAACAGGTATGTAGAATTATTACAATTAGGACCATACCAACCAGTTTGACAAGTCAGGACACAGAGCTTCATTGTTACATTATACATACGTGTCCTAAATTTGTCATTTCGATTTACAGTATTTGAACAGTATTTGAATTTCTTGAGCATCTGCTTACTTAAATTTTGGATGTATTTAAATGAGATGGTGTAAATTAAATGCATGTTATTATCCTTCCAGTGTTAAAGGTGCTTGTAGACAAGAGAGTGTTCATAGGCCAATTGAAGAAGTACCTGGAACCATACGTTGGAGTTCCCGGTGAATATTTTAAGATATGCCGCCTTACTTCTGGCCAGCTAGAATTTGATTGTACTCGACTGACTGAGAGTTTAGGTTCATATCGTGATGACGAGAAACTTACAATCAGGCTTGGCAGAGCTTTGAAGAGAGGTGAACATCGAGGGAAAGTGTACCAACTCTTGCCTAACACATCAGAGGTAGTATTGACAGAGCACTTTGCACTCCCATGTGTTAGTAAATAGTCATACAGAGCCTACATTGTTTGTGTAGCTGGTCACTGTTGTTTTTTAAGGTTTACAGCACTTTCTTTAATTAACTTATAGGAAAATTCTGATGATTTCAGAAGTTTGCAAACACACTTAGCAAACATCGTATTCTGACTAGTTCCATATCCTTACTGGGATCTTTGTGATGCATCTTTATCTATCAACCTGTCAGTCTTAACAAGAAGCAGGCGGATATTTCATGTTATTTTAGTTTGATCCTTCATAGGCTGTCACAGTGTAAGTGTATTGTATATAAGCGTTCTAAAGAGTAATGCTTCCACTTTTCAAAGTAATAAACTCTTATGTCAGGATGAACTAAATTGCACCCATTCAGGTATTATTTGTTACACTTTTGTGTGAAGTTCCATAATTCTGCCTCTAGAGGTTTCTGAATTACAAGTGTAAAAATTGCAGTGTAAGGAAATGATGTCACTGTGGAATAAACTGTGTACAGTGACTGAGTTCTTGATTGCAGAAATTGTTCTACTGATTTACATTATTAGGTGCATGAAAGTTGTTGACAGGGGGATGATTATGTAGACATCAGTGCTGATCAATGTGGGGTTGAATGTGTCCACAGTGCAACCTCATACATGGCTGTGTGGCAGACTGACCTTGAATTGCACCAGATGATGCCTGCATTGTGTTGCTGAAATGATAAAGAAGCATAGTATGGTGGTCAGGCTCAACAGCTGTTTTGGGTGTATGAGGTAGCATTGATGAAATGATGGAGTGTGATTTAGCAGGCTTGAACAGTGGCAGAGAGGGTCAACTGAAATCATGTTGATGAAATATCACAGAGGAGTGAGTGTTTTAGTGCCATGATTTTTATGGGGATTTTTAAATAACAGTGTGCAATCAAATCATCCTCACCCACTGGAAGAGTTACATTTCAACATACAGCATACGGTAGATGGCAAAAAAAATAGACACTTAAAAAAGATTTGATAACGTGATTTGTCACATATGCTTGCATTGAAAACATAATGGCCACCACATTAAACAGTTTTTATAATTTGAATACTAATAAACATGCATTCTCCATGGGTTGCATTTCTTTTTAAAACTCTCTGTATTGGCCATTCAGTTAGTGCATATTCTTTTAGTTCCTATGGGATAGAATTGAATAGAAGAATGTAGTGTGTATGTTCTTATATTAAAACCAACGAGATGCACTAATTTCTCAAATTTATTTTTGGAATAGAACTCTATGTGTTTTGGACAGGTTTTCTATCCATCATCAGGAGTCTAGTACTGTATACACAGCAATAGGTATACATCATACAGGTTATTCTGCTGCTTGCTACAGTCAGCATAACATGTATGACATACACCTATTGCTTTGTATACAGTACTAGACTCCTGATGATGGATAGAAAACCTGTCTGAATCATGTAGAGTTCTATTCCAAATATAAATTTGAGAAATTAGTGCAGCTCATTGGTTTTATTATAAGAATATATCACGATGCACAGTCCTCTGAATGTGTGTGTGTATGATTACATCATTCAGTTTAGAGAGATAATTTGAAGGCAGACACAACATCCAGTATTGAAGTGGGCCTGTACTCATGCCTGTAGACAGTGACACATTTTACTTTGACATATCATGTCATCATCATTATAGCAGAATGTTGGTGTGAAGTGTAGGAAACAAAGTGACCAGTTCATGCAACTAGTAAACATTTTTTATGTTACTGTTTATGTTATTTGTGCTCTTGTTTTAGCCCACAAAATTCTTGTGTGACTGGATTCTTGGCAAAGGGATGACTGTTGGTGAAGTTAAAAAAGAACTCCTGGAAGAAATTAAAAGGAGATATTCAATAGATATTCCATTTGAAAGGTCAGTATGGCCATCTGGATCATTGACTTGCAGTGAGAGAGAACACAGGTACAGAATGTTAACTGTTGGGGCTTCAGTTTTTACATTGAGGTTGTAATGAATTGTGAGAATGCTGTCAATGTACTGCAGATAATATGGGTGGATACATAGGCCAGTGCCATGCAGATTGAGCAGATGTGACCAAGAATAAACTAATTCTGATTATACTTGAGACACTATGTGTTTATCATTTCGTACTGTTTTATAACTTTAGAATAAGTAATCATTTAATGCAGTCACTTGTAAACATGGTAATGAACCTTTGGGTTCCATAAAATGCAGGGAATTTTTTGGCTAGCTGAGAACTGGTTAGCTTCTGAAGAATGACTCTGCTGCATGGAATGAGTATATTAAACAAGTAATCATTTAGTCAGGAATTGTTTTACACAGGTGTCGTCTTAGAAAGAAAAATTGGAAGAACCCAGCAAAAGTTTATCTTGATGATCAACGATTTGATCTTGATATCACCCTCTACCCAAATTGGGAAATGTTCCTGCAAGAATTGCCTGAACCAGAGAAGGTCACTTCTAGCAATCAACTAGTGCTCTTCGTGCGGCGCTGGTGTCCTGCAAATCTTGAACTGCAGTCTTTCCAGGAGGTGTTACTTGATGGATCAACAGTCGTGGAATTAAAGAACAAGGTTGGTTGTGTATGTGTAGAATTCACTGAACAGTAGCATCAGTTACCTTGGTTTTTGGATGTTCAGAATTTGGTGTTTTTTCCTGTTAGTATGGAGAACAGTATAAATAAGATGCACCATGAATGTAATATTTTTACATATGAAACCCATACTAATTGCTTACAGTTTATTTTTACATATGAAACCCATACTGATTGCTTACAATTTATTTTTACATATGAAACCCATACTAATTGCTTACAATTTATTTTTACATATGAAACCCATACTAATTGCTTACAATTTATTTTTACATATGAAACCCATACTAATTGCTTACAATTTATTTTTGCATATGAAACCCATTCTCATTGCATACAATTTATTTTTACATATGAAACCCATACTGATTGCTTACAATTTATTTTTACATATGAAACCCATACTAATTGCTTACAATTTATTTTTACGTATGAAACCCATACTAATTGCTTACACTTTATTTTACTAAATTCACTGTAGCCAATTTTGATATCACTTTCTTTTTCAGAAGTAGTTTGTTACATCACCTTGGTTAATAATGTTCTGTTCTCCACATCACAGTCACATTTCTGAAGTATATTGTATAATGAATTTACATGAATTATTGAATGAATTTGACAGGTCATTTAGCAATGAATTTAATCACATATGTATTCAATTTATTGTTAAATTTACACAGGTTGAATGAACCTAGTCAAACTGAAGTACTCTGGAACTACTGGTACTTTGTAAGTGAAAGTTGCTATTAAAAAGTCCGAGAATATAAATTATTGGACAGCAGATTTTATTAGAAATGAGATCCAAACAGGGGTAAATCTTTACATCCTGAGATCCACAGACCTACACATTCTTTTTGCAATGTGATTAAATACATACTCCACATATATGATCAGAAAGTGTATTCTTTATAATTTTTCGTTTGTCATTGGCCTTCAGGTTCATTTCTTGTTAACACAGATTCATAACAAGAACATGTCACAGTACAAATAGCAAGAAATTATTTTTAGTGAAGATTGAAGCCTCCTAGGATGTTGCACTGTTGTTGACTGGTAAAGAGTTACCACTGTTTAGAATGAGCACAGTGCCCCATTCTTCAGGGTCAGGCATTTCTAGAAGCTGTGCCTGCATGACCCTGAAGATGGAGACGCTATGCTGGTTCAAAACATATGTACTTGACACTAAATATAGCATAACATCTCAGAATATTAAGTTTATTGGACCGTGCATCATCTTGATAGTTGAACAAAAATAGACCAACTGATGTCACTTGTTTTATTTTTTGCTGCTCAACATGTTTCGAATGCTAGTACATTCATCTTCAGGAGCTTGCGACTTTGTGTGGGTATACTGCTCTGTAAGGGTAGAGGTATTTAGCATTAGCGTCTTTGTTTATTGGTGAGTTTTTAGTCATGGGTTTTCTAGTGTGTAGTATGTTTTGATAATGTGTTCTGAGTATATTCTAATGTCATACATATGAGTTAACATGTACCTGGTTTGCTGTGTGTTGGCGTTGCGGTGTGGTTTGTCTGGGGTGATGTAGTAGCCTTATGCAGGCTAAGGCACTACTATTGCATATGCCGTACACATTCTACAGAACCAGCATGAATATGGCCCAATGAACAGTACCATGACCCTCCT
>Ga0209755_10006251_pt1 | contig 13267 bp, 13 predicted proteins | sample TergutCo191P1_FD_187301 | JGI IMG/M metagenome (GOLD analysis project Ga0209755, IMG submission 187301) | Cornitermes sp. P1 segment gut microbial communities from Petit-Saut dam, French Guiana - Co191P1 (SPAdes) (version 2) | ecosystem: Host-associated > Arthropoda: Insects > Digestive system... | reverse complement strand
TATCATCGGGGTGAACAATTGCCGTAAGGTAAAAGTTGCCGCTTGTAAGCTCGCCTGCCGAATATCCCGTTAGTGACTCGCATCCGTCACTTACCTCTGTAAATGACAAAAAAGGCGGTTCGTATAAGCACCGATACGCCATAAATATTGGGAATTTTCCCAGGATTTCGGCCTGGGTTTCAAGATTTAGAAACTGCGTACTCATTTTCATTCCCCGATTTCAAAAACGAGATTATTATCATAAGTGCGATTATTTGTCAGAAGCGTGATTATTGCTTAGAAGTTCGACTATTTTTAGAAGCGTGATTATTGTATTAGAAGTGTAATTATTTTAGAAGCGAGATTATTTTATCTGCAATAGAGTTAAGGGGTAGTTCAAACTGGACTGCGCCAATATCTTTGGCAACCTTTGGCATACCGTAAACGGTGCAAGTGGCTTCGTTTTGCCCTATGGTAACAGCCCCTTGCTTTCGCATTTTAAGTAGTCCTTGGCTACCATCTGCGCCAATGCCTGTGAGAATTATGCCAATTGCATTTTTGCGAACCGCACAAACAGATTCGAAAAGAACATCCGCAGAGGGTGCAACGTGGTTAACTTTTTCGCCCTTGTAGCAATCCAACGCCAGGCTTGTACCCCGGGATACTACTTTTGTGTGCATCCATCCGGGTGCCATAAATACGCCACCGGGGCGTAAGATGTCCCCGGATTCTGCTTCTTTAACGGTATGGGGCAACATACCGTTCATTCTGGAGGCGAAAAGTTTTGGTAAACCCGGCGTAAGGTGCATGGCAATTACGATTGGTGGGGCGGTAGCCGGTAAACGGGAAAGAACTGCCTCCAGTGCGTCAAATCCCCCTGTTGATGCGCCTATGGCGATAAGCGAAATTTCGCCTGAAAGCACTTCCTACCAACCCCCGCATCCATCCTCGAAAACCTACTGCAATTGTTTCCGGTGTCTTCTCACGTCAACACTGTAACCACCATTATAACAAGCGAAACGACAATGCGCAAGATGTTCGTTCTCACATTTTGCAGTATCGAAAAAAGTGGCTATTTGTTAATTTGCGCCCAAACAACCTCGCCTATTATAGGGATTTTTATTGACGAGCCGCCAAAGGCTTTAATAACAAGGAAAAGCCAGCTTATAACAGTTACAGCCCTTAAAAGCCACAGCGCAGGCGAGATTACAATACTTAGCACAAGCCCAAGAATTGGTATGCTTCCAATAAAGCCCAGCCCCCAGGTGAGAACCGCCAAAAGCAAAAACCACAAAGTGGATTGCAGTGCGTGAAAGCGCACAAATTTGTTTTCCTTTTCCATTATAAGCACCAAGATGCCGGAAAAGAATCCCAAAACGTAACAAAATGCGGCGACGATATTTTCGTCAAATCCTAAAACAGATTTCATGGTAAGACCTCCTACATTATATTTATGAAGAGATACGTATTTATCGCCGTGGGGTCTGATTTTTTCGTTTACTACGTTTTTCGGCAAGGGCGGCTTTTTTCCACTCGAAAAATTCCATCACCGGCAAAAGAATCATTGCCGCAAGCCCGCCGGCAAATCCGTTATTGTACAAATTTAGCCCGCCGTGGAAAACGCCAACATTTGTAGCCAAAACCAGGTGCAAAAACCCTGCCAGGAAGCCCCAGTAAATCCCAAAACGCTTTGTAAGCGGCGAGAGACAGGTAGAAAACAGAACCACCGTAAGCAAGCCCGGGCTGTTGGCCGGCGTGCCTGTAAACGCAGTGTGTATAAATGATGCCGCAAGGGTACCCGCCATAATAGGAAGCGAGCGGCGGAAAGATTTTCCGAAAGCACCAAAGCCCACAACGGAGGCCGCACCACCAACAACAGTGCCGGAAAAATCGCCCTGCATTATTAGCACAACCCCCATGCACAAAAGCCCTAACGCCCCCATGGAGATATACACTCTCTCGCCGTGGGCTTTGAAAAAGTCGTTGTCGTCGGCATCCATTCCAAAAACAGACTTAAACGTAACGAGACCGCCCTTTGCCAAAAGCCCGCAGGCAATCAGGTACAACGACATCACGGACAAAAATATAATTAGCGGCACGTTATATCCTATGCTGCGGTTGTAAATTGGGTCATATTCGAAGCCCAAGTGTTGCAAAAGTGCGAACATACAAATGCCCACAAACCCCGATGTAAAGCCCACATTGTACAAATTACAGCCCTGGTGAATTTTGAAGATATTGGATGCGAGGGGCGTAATTATAAAGCCGATAAACAGCCCAATAAGCGCACCCAGCACAAGCCCTAACCCGGTGGGAATAATATACACGTGAGATAAAACCGACACAGCCGGGGCAAGGCAAGTTGCGCAAACCGTAGGCAAAATGCAAGTTTTGAAGGACTTACGCACGATGCGGCTGTAAATATATCCACCCAAAATTATGGGGATGATATTAATAAAGTTTTTGCCGAAAAATGAGAAGCCGGAAATAAGTCCCATAACCGCCAAGGTTAGCCCATATGGTTCATGCTTTGCAAAAACCAAGGCGGCAATTGTTACCAGGCCGGAAAGCCCCACGTTTACAAGGGTAGGCCCAATGCCACCAATGGCAATATAGTCCGATACAAGCATATCCGGCGTGGAAATAATCTGCCACAAACCATCTACAATTTCCTGCGGGGTTGCATAAAAGAAGCCCTGGATGATGCAAAGGACAAATAATACGCCGTACACCTTGTACGGGTCTGTAAGAAAATGCGTATGTAGCCAATTGCGCATGGCAGATTCTGTTCGCATAAGTTTCTCACCCGCTTGCAAGCGTAACACAAAACTGCATTTTCCGCAACATATGACCATTGTCAAAACCATCCGGTTAGTGACACCAACCATTTCATTTTGAAAATTTTATTAAAAATTCACATTTTGTTCACACGTTTTTGCCCTCCACAGGGTATACTTTCCTTTGGAGGTGTGCCATGCGTGACATAGACGGCTACGATTTTTTGGAAATAAACGACAGAGTACATGAGGACATACAGCGAGATTTGAATGCACCAATGGTGCAAGATTTCTCAAACATCCGGGACAATCCGGATTTTGCGGAGTTTTTTCTTGTGCCGGAAAAAGCCAAAGACTACCCCAAATTCTACCGGGAAACGATTAAAACCACGCCCAGTAAGCCCTGGCTTTTTTCCGCCGCCGCACTTGCCTTTGTTTCCGCACTGGCATTGGGGATTTTGGGCTTTGGCATAGGCACAGGCATGGCGTTTTTCCAGGAAAATTCCACCGCTGTAGGTGGCAACGCTTCCGTTTTTACGGGTACATCCCCGTCATTCGAGCCTATAATACTTGAGCCGGTAGTCGCAGGTCTTTCCGACGTTGTGGAGCTTATTGCACCCTCCGTGGTTAGCGTCACAACTTTCCGTGACGAATGGGAATTTCCCTTTAACACCACAAGCTACGGCTCGGGCATCGTTTTCGCAGATTCTTACGACCGTATTTTTATCGCCACAAGCCTGTACGTTGTGTGGCGAGGGTATCGCTGGGACATTAGCATAAGCGGCAGCGACCCTATTTCTGCGCATCCTGTTAACTCCAACCCGGACTATGATTTGGCGGTTGTGTATGTATACAAGCAATCCCTTTTGGATGCGGGAATTGACACGGTTTCTTTCGCCACTTTCGGAAATTCCGATGATATGCGCCTGGGCGAGGTTGTGCTTGCCATAGGCAACGCCATGGGCGAGGGCGTATCTGTTACCCGAGGAATTATAAGTGCCGCCCAGCGTGAAGTTCACTTGCCCGGTAGGCGTTATCCAATAAACGTAATCCAAACCGATGCGGCAATAAACTATGGCAACAGCGGCGGCCCGCTAATCAACACCCAGGGCGAAATCGTGGGCATTAACATAAACCAATCCACAGGGCTTATTATTTCGCCACGGGAATACGAGTTATCCCCCTGGCAGCGGCAAGCCCCCCGTGAAGCCGAGGGCATGGCCTACAGCATTTCGTCCAATGTAGCCGCACCAATTTTGGCAGAGCTTGTGGCAACGTATCGCACCCCCGCCATAGGAATTATTGGCGTTAGCCTATCCGATTGCGAGTACAATATGGCAGATTACTGGGGCATTCCCGAACTTGGCGTGCGTGTTATCTCGGTACAGCAAGGTCGCCCGGCATACCTTGCGGGCATCCGCCCAAACGACATAATCACCGGCTTCGATGACCGCCCAATTTTTGATATGCAGCAACTTGTAGATGCCATCCGTTCAAAAGAAATAGGCGACACCGCCGAAGTGCGAATCCTCCGTGGCGGCACCTTTGCCATCACAGTGCAAGTCGAACTTGCCATGATGATTAGGGAGACGTTTTAGAATCTGCGGTCAATAAATTTGTTTGCAATAAAAAGTGCGCACGGCGCACAGCGGAAACCGAGGACACGTTTGCAAGCGTGCGCATTCTCACGAAGCCAGGTTCAGTTTCCTAGCGCATAAAAAAGTGCGCACGGCGCACAGCGGAAACCGAGGACACGTTTGCAAGCGTGCGCATTCTCACGAAGCCGGATTCAGTTTCCTAGCAGATAAAAAACCGCCGGCATGAAAAATATCATGCGGGCGGTTTTTTTTGGAGAACCTACTAAACCAGCAAGTTAATATTCATGCCTTCGCCGGTCATTTGTGCTGTCATTGCTGTCATCTCTTGCATCATTTGTGCAATTTGTGCGCCCAGCATTTCCGTTTGGTCTAGTGCGCGGCGTATCATTCCCACGCCAAGTTCCTGCCCTGTTTCCATGTTTGCTTGGGCTGTGGCCAGTGCGGCTATGCCAAAATCCATGATGTACCCCCTAGCAATTTTCCAATTTTTGTACTCTGGCATTTTATTACATTAAGAATGGCAGGTCAATTACAAAAAAGTGCCACTTTTCTAATGCGCCCTACCGCACCAAAACGCTTGCGATTTCACTATTTGTGCCCACCCGCATAGGCGTAAGCACGGTATGAACGCCTTGGGTTACGATGAAATGCGGGCTATCTTCGTCTCGCTGAAAATGCCCGTGGTCAACCTCGTAAATTAGACCCGTGATAAAATTCGCCGGGAAAATTTGCCCACGATGCGTGTGCGCAGAAAGTACCAAGTCAACGTCGTTCGTGTATTCGCCAATGCTTGCGGGATTGTGGTCTAGCACGATTACCGGCAGACGGTTGCCCTCCAAATTTTTAATATCCGCAAGCTCTCTGCGGCGCAAATTGTCAAAGCCGCTAAAGGGAATCGGATGCCCAAATTCGCCGAAAGGAATCGGGTCTAGCCGGCCGATAAGAATAAGCCGCTCGTCAATTATTACATATTCGTCCTTGAGTAGCGTAATATTGCTGCGCTCCAAAGACGCAATCATCGAGCCGAGGGTAGGCCCGGCATCGTGATTGCCAAGGCAGGCGAAAACGCCGTATGTGGCGGAAATTTCCCTAAGCAGCATTTCCGCCCTGTCGGGGTTGCGAATGAGGTAGAAATCGTCGTTGAAAATATCGCCCACGAGTGCCACAATGTCGGGTTCAAGGCTGTTTATTCCATCTACGATGCGTGTAAGCTGCCGCTCCGAGCGCACGCTTCCCAAATGCAAATCTCCGATGAAAACTATGTTTATCGGCTCGCCTGCAAGGGGTCGGTTCAACTGTACTTCGTATTCAACGAAAACAATTCGTGTTGCGTTGAAAAATCCATAAGAAGACACCGCAACCGTGAGTGCGGCCACCACAATCCCGGTGTGTAAGCGTGCCTTTTTCACGTTGGAAATTAGCCCAAACGCCTTTCCCAGCGCAATTATCGCCACGCTTAAAATGAAGAACGAGGATAAATAAAAATAAACGCCAAGCCAGTATGCGCCAATCGTCAAAAAAATATAGTTCAGGCGGAGGTGTATCGGCATAAATGCAAACAGCATCGGAATGAAGAGCAATCCGTAAACTGCGGCAAAAATTTTTGCGACCGCACTCGAAAAGTAAACGGCAAAAATTTCATAGAAGCGTTTGCCGATGCAAAAATATATGAAAAAGTGCATTGCAATGGTGGTTAGCATAATGACAGTTAAACCCAAGGGATGGATGGCGATACCTCCTTCGAATTGCAGGTGTCTTATTGTAGCAGAAAAACACGGTAAGTAGGCATCAATTCGAATTCTTCAGTTTGTTAAGTATTCGCAAACAACCATCAAGATGCAGCATAGGATGCCTTGAAAATGGCATCAACATCAGCCCGGCATACGTTTTGTTGCACCAATAATCAATCAGCCAGAAAGCACTTTCGTCTGTTGATACAGCGTTTGACTGTATGGCTTCTGCCTTTCGTTCTGCCGAAACCTTTGTTTTGGAATCATCAAAACTCAAGCCCGTAATTATCTCGTTTGTATTAGTCATAACCGTAGCAACATATTCTGCAAGCTGCTTCATATCCAGGGCTTTGCTAAACTCAACCAGCCCATCACGGGCTATCTCATTGCCCGTAGTAATGATGGGAGAATTTAGTCGCTTGTCGAAATTTTGGGCAAAAAACAATTGCTCTTTGCCTGCAATCAAAATATTTGCTGTAGCATCCTCAATCCGATTCAAGTGATATAAATAGTACGCAATAGTCTTATCTGTTTTAAGGGGCATTTTGCAAAAATCATCATCAGTACAAACATCAAAAATATAATCGCAAATTTCCGTCAATTTATTTCTGAGTGCAAGTAAATTTGCCTTGCCCTCATCAAATGAAACATTTTTCTTGATATTAGATTGGAACGACTTGAAAATCTCCGACCGCTCTTGTTTGGTTGTCATAAATGCCTCCCTCTGTTTGTTTGGATACACTCATGATATAATAAACCCATTATCGTTGCAAAAAATGGGGGCGGTTGCTATTTTACGAGATTTTTCTATATCCGAACTTTTGCTGGTTATTCCTGCGCTGGTTTTGGCTTTCACAATCCATGAATTATGCCACGGCTTGGCGGCGTATGCCTTGGGGGACGATACCGCCAAAAATGACGGGCGGCTGTCGCTAAATCCCGTTAAACATATCGACCCTATTGGGTTCATTATGTTGATGCTGTTTCGCTTCGGCTGGGCAAAGCCGGTGATGGTGCAGCCGGGAAATTTACGCAACCCAAAAATCGGAATGGCACTTATCGCCGCCGCCGGGCCCGGGTCTAATTTTCTGATGGCGGTTTTGGCGCAACTTGCATGGTATGGCACATTCCGTTTTGCGAACGGGGCACCGGTGTGGCTCTTTGATTTTTTCTCAATTTTAGCATTTTACAATGGCTTATTGTGCGTTTTTAACCTAATTCCCATCCCGCCCTTGGACGGTTCGAAAATTGTTTCAGTTTTCCTTCCGGACAGCATTTACAACCGTCTGCCAAATCTTGCACCGTTTACGATGATATTCTTTTTGATTTTAATGTTCACCGGAATTTTTGCGCAGGTTATTTCGCCGCTTATAACACAAGTTTATTTATGGACGGATGCTTTCGGACATTGGGTTTTCTTTGGGGGAGCGTAAGAGCCTGTTTAATATCTCCACTGCGGTTTGGATGAGATACTCGAATCAAACGACTGTGCAGAAAAACAATCTGCTTTTTTCGTTCTCAAATCATTCACGATACCGTTATCGGAATTGTTATCAATATCTTGGAATTTGGGCTGGACGTGAAAGTTTTGCTCAACAAATGTCTTGCGTGACCGCTTTTTTCTGGCAGACAGCTTTATCAATAATTTCATTGAGAATCCAAGCCATTTGTTGAATGACCTCAACGTCTTTTTTGTAGACACGGGAATTTCTTTCAACTTTTTGCCCTATAAGTTTCAAAGTTTTGCCGGAAATAGTAAGGAAGTCAAACACTAAATATTTACCGTCTTCGCAATCGGATGTTAACAACGCAAGTCCATATTCGCCAGAAGCATTCAGGCGAGTCTGGTTAATTTTTTCGCTTGGCATTTGATGCTCTCTATTGGGCATCAATTTTCTACCTAAAGCAGAACCCACCTTAATTCCAACCTCACCGCCCTTTGCTGCATCAAGACCAATGTCTCGCAATCCACCCCCACGTGATGCTCCAAACACACTTCCTAAACTAACACCTACCACTGTGCCAACGACACCAAGCATAGAACTCCCAGTTAAACCCACTCTATTTAATGCGTTCATTGTATGCGCCGCTCCATCGCCGGTACGAGTCAAAACTTTGTAGATTTTGTCTGTCCAAGTATTTGAATTGTTGTCGAAAAAGTCAAAATCAGTTAAATCATTAAAGTTTCGAATTTTGTCAATTTTGGAATCCAGCGGATTTGCCATAACCCATTGTTGTTTCATATCGTCAACATACAAATAGAACGAAGCCTCGCCCCACGTTCGGTTATAGTAGCCAATTTTCCGACTAACAGTAAAACCTTTATTAGCCAATTCTCGATCGACAAAAGCACAGCCAGCCGTAAACTGTGTGCGTGACGTTTTAATTTCCTTAACGTAATAAACCAAAAATGCAATAGGAATAACGACAAGCAAAAGCAAAGGCACGATAAAATATAAGTACATTAAAAAATACATCATGGCAGATTATCCTTTCCTGGGAAAACACAAAGAAAAAGTAACACACCTCACGGACGCTACACTATTGTTGCAAAGATATTTTAGCACACTTTTACATACAGGCGTAAATAAACTGAAAAAAATTTTTGAACTGGTTAGTGACACCAACCAGTTCTATTTTTTTGTAGGCACTAAAGTGCAACTTCGAGACGTAGCTTCAACTGCGCAAAGTGGTTGCCGATGAAATGCGGTTAAACCGCTTTGTTGCGCCCCAAAACCATCGACACGGCAGTTCCGCCGATAAACGCAATTGCCGTAAAAAGCACCAATATCGGCGTAATTTCTGCATGGCTTTGGTACGTTGCCGAGTCGTTAAAAATCACAAAAATCGTCCCAAAAATCAGCCCCAGAATCACAAAATACGTTTTACTGTGAAATTTCGCAAGAAGCAGTGCAATTAACCGTGACCCCAGCAAAATGCCTACAACAATTCCAACCCCCAGCGGCAAAAGCACTGCAAGGATTGCAAAAAGCAGTTCGGTGTCGCCGGGCGAAGCCAAAAAATGCCGCATATTTGAGATTGTGTGCATTGCAACGGGATACAGCCCAAAAAGCATTAGCACCATTGCGCCGGATATACCCGGCACAACCATGGTTGCCGCCGCAAAAAGTCCGCCTATAAAAAGATGCGCCGCAAACGAAAAATCCCACGAAACGCCCGTGTATTCCCCGCCATTTGAGCCGCTTGGCGCAAACAGCGTAAGCAAAATAAGAAATGCGGCGGATACAGCGGCAAGTATAAACCCACTAACCGGGGGTTTTTCTGCGATAGTTGCCGAATCCTGCTTCGAGAGAATGCGGGTACCGGATAATGTGTCCTCGGTTGTCGCTGTGCGCCGCACGCACTGATGGTATATAAAAGGTAGGCTTCCGGCCATAAGCCCCGCTATAAATCCGCCTGTTTGCATAGAAAATCGTGTAAGGAAAAAATCAATCGCCCCGCCGGTTGCCAAAATTCCCGCAACCATTCCAAGCCCTACGGGAATCAAAAATCTTAACGATTTCGTCATATTTGAAAACAGCCCGTTAACCGCACCAATCAGGTCATCGTAAATTTTTAAGATAACGGCAAGGGTTGCCCCACTCACTCCCGGCACAACATTTGCACCCCCAACAGCCATACCTTTTACAAACAAAAATAACAATTTCATAAAATTCCTCCCAAAATATAGAGTTTTTTTGAAAAAAGTGTTGACAAGGCCTTAATAGTTTGTTAATATCTGCGCAATAAATGTCAGCTTATGACGAAAAGCCACGGAATTAGCGGCTTCCAGCACTGTTCCAGATGCTATGCAAGGAGGAAAAACCATGTGGCGTACAATAATTTTTTCTTTCATTATAACTGTATTATTTTCCGCAACCGCTTATGCGGGAACTTACGGAATTGTTACAGGCTCACGGGTTAACGTCCGGGCTTATGCAGATGTTGAGTCAAACAACCGCCTGTTTCAAGTTGACCGAGGTACACGCATCCGCCTAAACTCTGTTGACGGTGACTTTTTCACGGCAACAATAGGCGATGACTGCGGTGTGTACATCGCCCGTGACTTCGTGCGAGTCACACAAACACAAGGCTACGTTACGGCGGCACCCTTTGCAAGAGTTTACAGCTATCCCGGCGGCGATGCGTTTTCTTTCATAACAAATGGCGAAACAATAACGGTAAGATACGTTTACGAAAATTTCTTTGGCATAGATGTTGACGGCACAATTGCGTTTGCATCCCAATCTGGCATAGAAATCCCATATTTTGCAGAGCTTCCTGCGGCAAGAATAGGCGGTGCGCTGGCAAACGAAATCATTCGCACGGCAAAAAACTATCTTGGCACACGGTATCTTTGGGGCGGCACAACCCCTCGAGGGTTCGACTGTTCGGGCTTTATGCTATACGTCTTCACTCAACATGGAATCCATCTTAACCGCAGCTCCAGAGAGCAAGTGCGCAACGGCTTTCCCGTCACCCGTACAGAGCTTATCCCCGGAGACTTGCTTTTCTTCGGTAGCGGAAACCACATAAACCATGTGGGAATGTACATCGGAAACAACGAATACATCCATTCGTCATCAAACCTTACCGGCGGCGTAATAATAACAAACCTAAACACCTGCCACTACAGTGCCAGAAGTTTCATAACCGCCAGGCGGGTAATATAGCGGGCGGCACGGTCTGTAGCGATAGCTGTAGCTACATCCGAAGCCGGATTCAATTTCCCAGCACACAAAAAATCGCACTGCATCGTGCGATTTTTTTATGTGCTAGGAAACTGAACCTGGCTTCGTGAGAATGCGCACGATTGCAAACGTGTCATCGGTGTTCGCTGTGCGCCGGGCGCACCTACCCCTGCACGCAAGCATTTACGGGGCATACTTCGGCGCACGCATCGCACGCAACGCAATCATCTGCGTTAATTACATAAATCGGCTCGCCTTCCGAAATGCAACTTGTGGGGCATTGGTCTACGCAAACACCGCACGCAATGCAATCATCCGTAATTTTGTAAGCCATAAAAAAACACCTCCCTGTAGTTTGAAATAATACTATCACAAACTTGTCAATCTTTGCAACATAATTGTCATATTATCTCACGCAAGTTTGTGGTATGATACACACAACTATTTTTGAAAAAGGGAGATGATGTATCTTGAAGTCAACGAAAGTCAGAATGCTTTTGGCAACGGTTGTTGCGCTCCTGTTTGTGATGGCGGCTCCGCTTGCAATTGCGGCTGCACCTGCGTTCTCCAGCCTATCTGTAGACCGCACCACCATCCAACAAGGCGAAACCGTAACATTTTCCGTTCGCACAACGGCACAAACAACTCACGTTTTTGCTACAGTTGACGGCAATCGTGTGCAGGGCATCCGAGGTTCCGGCAACAACTGGTCTGTAACAGTAGCACCCACTCGCACAGCGGCCGTTTATGTTTTCGCAAACGATGCCAATGACGAGCATGGCGCAGCCCAAATGCGCATCCCCGTTACCGTTGGCGCAACAGCGGCGGCAACAGTAACAGCCACTGCGGCAGTTAACATTCCGCCGGTTCCGGCAAATTTAGCTCCGCTTGCAATCCACTATATCACCGAAACGCCCGCAATCCGTTCCAACTGGGTACGCCTTACAGTTGTAACAGGACGTGAAGTGGCGGAAGTTTGGGCAAACTTCGACAGAGTTAACAATGCCCGTGCCACCGGCAGATTTGCCCGTGCTACAAGGCAATCCGAAGATGCCAACTCTCGTACATGGACAATAGATTTCGACCCGGCTGTTTGGGCGGCGCAAACCGTAGAGATTGGTGCAAACAGAGCCTATCGCTGGGAAGGCGCAACCACCCAAACGCATACGCTAACCTTGGCGCAACCCTTTGTAACGCCCGCCAACCCAAGAATCAACAGCGTTAGCACAAGCCCCAATAATCCGGGAACAAACCGTGACGTGACTTTCACAATCGCCACAAATGTTGACGTGGAATACGTTTGGGTACGTGACCCGGATGGGCGTGAACACAGTGCGTCCCGCACAACAGCCACTGCAACCAACCGCAACTGGTCTGTAACTTTTAGACCAACACGCACAGGCACACACGTAATTTTCGCAAACACCACCAGAACCGAAACCGGTGCCGCACGCCGCAACCAAAGCATTGGCGGCACAGGAACTGTTGACGGTGATGCTTCTATTATTGGCACGCCCACAGCACGTTGGGTAGGCAACGACAGAACGAGAATTAACGTAACAACCAACCGCTATGCACAAACCGTTTGGGTAGTTATGCCGGGCGAAAACCGCCGCACTGCACTTTATCGCACCAATTCCGGTGCAGGCAACCGCACATGGTCGGCAGAAGTTTATTCCCGTGCATCAGGCGATATCGACATTGGCGTAAGTAGCATGACCGGCAATTTGAACAACCTTGATGCCGAAGACACAAGGCGCATTCGCCGCACAGACGGCGGTAGCGGAGACGGAGAAATTATCCAAACGCAACGCTGGGCTGGCATCAGAGAAGTACGTCACGGCGATTGGGCAGAGTTCCGTGTTGTGACGACCACAGATATTGATTCGCTGGATATCACTGGACCCGGCGTACGCCGTGATGACGTACACGCACATCAGGACGGCAATGACCGTGACGGCGAGCGCACATGGTGGGTATCGGTTGATATCCGCTCCGGTAGCGGCGATGTAACATTCCGTGTTCACGCATATATCGGAAATAATCGTGTGGATTCACGTGACCTGCCGGTTATGACCATCCGCAACTAGCACGCCCGGCGTGCAACGATAACCGAGGGAGCATTTGCGAGTTTTAGGCGTTCTCTCGAAGCCGGATAGTGTTTCGTGTTTATGAAAGGTGGCTGTTGCAAAATTTGCAACAGCCACCTTTTTTTGTACGCTAGGAAACTGAACCCGGCTTCGGGAGAATGCGTACGCCCGCCAAATTTGTCCCCGGTTATCGCTGTGCGCCGTGCGCACTTTTTTGTACGCTAGGAAACTGAACCCGGCTTCGGGAGAATGCGTATACTCAAACAACCTTAAAGCAGTCTGACAAAGCAGAGTCGAAATCGTCAAAACAAGGGAGAACCTTACGCAGCCGATTTTTCAACCAAGACCAAAAGGGTTCAATATCGTTAAGCTCCGGACTGTAGGGAGAGAGAAATACAACCT
>Ga0209755_10006250_pt1 | contig 13268 bp, 9 predicted proteins | sample TergutCo191P1_FD_187301 | JGI IMG/M metagenome (GOLD analysis project Ga0209755, IMG submission 187301) | Cornitermes sp. P1 segment gut microbial communities from Petit-Saut dam, French Guiana - Co191P1 (SPAdes) (version 2) | ecosystem: Host-associated > Arthropoda: Insects > Digestive system >... | reverse complement strand
CACAGCAAACTTTGTACCTTTACTCAGAGTTTTATATCTAGTATTCCATATATATATTTATATTTATTTATTTAAGTTTTTGCACTAAAGTAATATTTCAATACATTTTTTGTATAAGTTTCAGCTATGCACACCAGTCCCATTGTTTCTAATTGGCATTGTGTTGTATCAGCCTATGTATTCTATAATTTCTTCATTTGGTGATTATATGTCACTTCTGGCCACTTATTTTCCTTCTTATTTAGTGACCTCGGACAATTTTTCCACTAACCACTAAGTAAGAATTCACTATTATTACTTGTTTCTAATTCCACTGTACTTGCTCCCTTGCATCTGATGGTTTATAAACTTGCCAGTCCTTTGCAAGATGCATTTAGACACACAAACTGTTGTTCCCAAATGTACATGTACTCATGCATGACAGTTTCACTGGGCTATTAGGTAAGAATGATTATATGTGTGGCAAAGTTCATTTCCAATGACAGTTTCATCTACTTAATGCTACTGTAACAAGTGGCTGCTTTAGAGAAAAAGAGACTCTCCTCCTGTCTTACAAATTTAATTAGTTGAGACACTGCTGGTTACATAACAGTGCATCACTGCAAAGGCATATTGTACTGAATGAAATGAGAGAATGCAATGTCCATGGTACAGTACATTCCCTGAGCTGTCAGTAGGCATTTATCTCATCAGTTAAAAAAATTATCCCAGTCCTGATGGAACCCAAATTTCATCACCATACTGAGAGAAAAATTAGTGCATACTACAGGATAAGCCTCGGTTGAGGTTGGTGTATCTCTGCACTGAATGCGAGGCCTGCAGAAAGACGAGTTGAGGCACAGCATCGCAGTCACCAAGAAAGCAAAACAGAGTAAAATATCATACACACACATACAAGATAGCACGAAATATCGTAAACAGATAACACAGCCCTCACTACTCAAATTTTTATGTAGATTCAAAAGTTTCAGAACCTAAAACACAGAATTTTTTGGGTTCAGTTTTCTTCTTTGGAGTACCTGAATATGTGTATTTAAAATAACCAGAGACAGTGTGAAATGCACGTCAGACACATATATGCTGAATGTGGCAGTTTGGCTTTAGAAGCCACTGATATGTTTCATGAACAGACTCTTTTAGCACTTAAAGATTAACTTTGTGTTCTGAGTCCATTACTTCAGGCATTTCAGTATTTCACAAATCACCTGCAATGAAGATATATACCAGCCACTTTCCAAGGCACCAGTACAGACTTCACAATGGGGTGACCCAATGATGGTACTGTAACTGTACACAGAGTGAACTGCCTTACAGTGCATCACACAACCTGTAAGGCAGAGGCATTTGTCTATCTGCTTAGTCACTTCCAATTTTTAAGCTTACTGTTAATGTTCTGTGTCCTACAGACACATTGAAAGTACAGTAATTAACCCAGGAAGAAATGTTCAATATTCTAGTAATGTGATAAACAACATTTAAAAATTCTTACCAAAATACATTCTGCTTCTTAGCTGAGGCTGCCATTACATTTTAATTCTCACACAGCAACTTGGTAATAAATTACTATATTTAAGAACTGAAGTTGAAGGATATGTGATGGCATATCTGGCCTCATAATATGTCAGGATACAGTGTATCACATATTTTACTAACAGGACTTGACAATTTTCAACAATGTGATTTTCAGTTTTGCACATAATCAATTATGAACAAATACTGTGCCAACAGAAGTGCTGACTGAGAGTATCCAATTTGACCATTGGTACTCTAACCCTGTTGCTCCTTGAAGGATTTCTCTAACCACATATAACAGCTGGCCAGAACACAAGCACTGTTTAGTGACTGTAATAACTGGTAATGGAACCAGAATATTCAACACCACTGTAAAAACTGGACCACATTTAGTCCAAATCCCAAGGGAGCTTAATGGAGGCCATGTACTCATACTTTGTTACACTTGTTCCTACCAGTTTCACTGTGCATGGTGTCTTCAGAGGTGTGAAGTTGTGTGTGTGTGTATCATTCTCATGTCTCTGAAATGTTTTTAGTCTACACAACAGGTTGGTTAAGCTTCCAGGTTTTTTATGACCATGCATCATCTTGATAGTTGAATAAAGAGAGACCAACTTGATGTCACTTGCTTTTTTATTTCATATTTAATCCTCAACGTGTTTCGGATGTTAATACATCCATCCTCAGGAGCTTGCGACTTATTTGTTGAGTTATTTAATGGGTTGTATTGCTCTGTAAGGATAGAGGTTTTTGCATTAGCGTACTTATTTAGTGGCGAGTGTTTAGTCGCGACGTGTGTGGTTGTCTTAGAAAGCGTGTTTCTGCAAATATTGGCTGCTGTGGTGCTCCTGAGGATGGATGTATTAACATCCGAAACATGTTGAGCATTAAATAATGAAATAAGAAAGCAAGTGACTTCAAGTTGGTCTCTCTTTATTCAACTTCCAGGTTTCGTTTGTTATTGCAAAACAAGTAAGATATTTTTAACTGTGCCCACAAGCTGGCTTGGCAACTGCTTGCAATTTGTTACTCAACATATCCATGGTCATCCTCCTTACATGAAGGACCTATCATTATTCATCCTGGAGAAGTTTTGCAGAATAAATGAATGGATATGCGCAACTCTAACTCTACAACAGTGCTCCTTTCATTACAAATTCTTACACACTATTTGCTGATGGCAGTACAAGGCCAGCTGTCTATCATATTACAGTTGCAGCATACTTGTGTTGGACATGATCCATTGTCAGAGGTTTACACAATATTCTGCCTGAACTCCCACCTGCATGTGAATGGTTGTAATTTCAGTGATATAGTGGTTTTGTAAAAAAATTAGTATTAAAACAGTTCTGAGTTTCATCCCGACTGCTGCCAGTAGCATAAAAGGAATCTGTCTTTACACAACAACCTGAAAATGACAGTGGACTCAACTTCTGGAATGCTGTATACAGTAAATTCATTTCAGACAATAGACAGTGTCCAGCATAATCACAGTATAATGAATCAACCACTGCTGTAAAGAATTAGGGAATCAGACACAATGGTTATGGTATCTTACCTCTGGAAAGCACAGAATAGCAATTTTCCAGCTTTCTTGGCTTGTTTGTAACAATGGTCAGCACCTGAGATGCTCTCTGCCACTGGTTTTTCACAAAATACATCCTTTCCATGTGTCAGTGCTCTGGTCACAATCCACTCATGTGTGTTGGTAGGGGTTGCTACCAATACTGCTTGCACCCTGGAAATACACTGATATGTTCATTTTATTTCTGTTTAAAGGATTACGTCCAGTGGCCTATTCCTTTTCATGAATATGGGTTGTGCATAATTCATATTTTTCTTCCAGCATTTCCTGTTCCCTGTGGGCTGTAATTCAGATTGCTCTAAGTCAGTGATCTTGCCCACTTTAAGGTATGTTTTCTTTACTTGCAGGATTAAAAAAAAAAAAACTTTAAAATCCTTGTTACAGATACATATTTTGCCTACCAATATTTGTACTGGGCATCTCCCATGCCAAATTTAGACATATTACAAATGAAAAATCTGCTTGATGCTGGTGCAAGTAGAAGATTATTAGACTATTTAGAGAAACTCGATTGTTTCAAAATGTCAGTTTTCTGCATGACATGAAGTATAAGTTCTTAGAAGTATGACACAGTGGTACTCTCAGTGACAGCTTTTCAGTTAAGCAAACATTACATTCCCTAAAAACTGCAGCACTAAAACGTGATTCATACTAGCTAAAAATGTAACTTAGTTCCTTGATATTACTGCAAAAGCCTCAAATCTTGGCACTTTGAGGCATGCCTACATAGATACAGGTAAACTGTTAGTAATTTATGCTATATGCTATTAACAAGACAAGTACATATTTTATATGGCACACATTCACTCTTGCAGCCCTTATTTTGTGACCCTTACCAATGATCACAACTGTAGTCCTACCTGGGGTCCTGGAATACTTTGTCAGCATCACTGCTACAGAGAAACTGAGTGTCATCCAGTTTCCAGTATTGCTTGATGGCATCCCACTTATCCTGCACATCATCTACAATGTACAACCGCTTGACCCGGGGATTACAAGCCAACCCACTCAGGTGAATGGAGCCTACATTGAAGCCCACAGTTCTTGATAGTGAAAGTTCATTATTGAATTCATTGCTACATGTGTTCAGAGAGAAAACTGTTAATATATTTAAATGAAGGCAGGTATGGACCAGATAAGTTGTCAAGTTAAGGAAAATGGCACATGCCGGATTTTAATGGAGAAACTTCCTGGTACATGGTTATGGTAGGACTTGGAGGTGGTAAGAGACAATATTAAAATGAAGCTTAAGAAAATTGGTTATATTAGTGGCTCCCAAAGTGCGCTCTGCTGGCTGATCCCAAGGGACCAGTCACCATGTATACATTTCTGAAATGGATGCTTTGAAGTTTATTTATTCTTCTAATTAAAGAATAATGATTTGTTATAAATAAATGAGGGCCTTCTTTAACTAGCAATCTGTTCATTTTGTGTGATCGTTACAATATTGAAATAAGATACCCCCTGTACCCACAAAGTGAGCAACAATCAGAGTAGTTAAGGTCAAATTAATGGAATGCATTTTTGCATATGCTTCTGGTACATATTCATAGGTATCTAAAATCAGTTCTGAGATACACATTTTCAATTTTGGATAACTACAATCGAGCCATTCTATATTTACATGAGCAAGGATATGAGGATCCGTGGTTCTTTTGAAGACAAAAGGCATCCATGAGCAAAAAACGTTTGGGAATCACTGGGTTATAATGTTCTGGACTGGACTGGCTGGGCTCAGGATTGGGTTTGTGTGTTCCCCAAAGTGTGGAATATTTGGATTCTACCGCCAGAGATTTAATGTAAAAGGGTTACTTTCCAAGATTTTTTATTTAACAATACAGCGAAACCCACTTAACATAACCCCACTTAAAAAGTTCTTCAGAATAATGTGTCACAAAAATTTAGTATCAAATTTCTCCCGTATGACTGGCATACAGAATATTCCACGAAACATGTGCCAAATTTTGGGATGTTAGTACATGAGTAATTTTGAGTAAACAATTTTATCACACTGCTACAAGTATTTTAATGTACATACATGGCTGCAATTGGAAATTTTATGGTACATCATATGGATAATTTCATCATTTTGCCTCTGCCAGTGTTTCCCAAACCCTTTTGCTTGCAGACCCCTTTGGGCTTCAAACAAAAACCACGAATCCTTGCTCATGTACATGCAGTGTCCAGATGAGAGGTATCCAAAATGAAAAATTTAGGCTCGTATTTCAGAACTGTTTCTATTTGCCTACAAATACATACCAGTAATATTAACATGCATTACATATCTTGAAAAAGTCATATTGAAATGATGACCCCCATATTAAATCAAACTTGTTTTATTATTAGAATAACAAGATCAATACTATCACTAGAATCAATAAAAATGATTTATTGTGCTTTTTTCATTCAATATTAACACATGGACTTATTTTGGGGGGATATTCCACACAGAATGTCAACATATTTAAGCTTCAAAAAAAGGATTATTCGGATAACAATGGGCACCAGACTCAAAGACTCTTGTAGAGAATATTTCAAAACTTTACAAATATTACCTTTAGCTTCACAATACATATTGTCTATAGCCTTGTTTATGATACAGAACAAAGATTTGTTTAAAATGAATTCAGAAAAACATAAATTCAATACAAGGGTAACACTAATTTTTTCCAGCCAATGACTAACCCAAAGATATGTCAGAAAGGGCCTGCTACTCCAGCATCAAGTCTTTAATAATCTTCCACTAGAAATTAGGAGATTGTCAGATAATGTTGAACAAGTTAAGAAGCTTTGAGCAAATTTTTATTACAATAATCTTTTTATATGTGTGATGAATATTTTAGTTATAAACCCAATAAGTTTTAAGTGTAGGAATGTAGTTTAAATAATTTAAACATTAATATAGGATCTAATTGTATATACATTATTTTAGTTTTGGGCTTATTATCATTACATGTCTGTTTGATCAATATATATTGTTACATTAAATGTGAAATGGATTAGAATTAAGGATTGAATGATATCTTGTATGACACACTCTATGAATATATACTGTGGCTTAGTTGTGAGGGACAGACATTGCTATGTTGTTGTAATGAGACATGTTCTAATTTGATATTTAGAATGATGTATTGTTTCCAACTGCTGTATCCAGTGGTTGTGTACTAATCATGGATTATGAATGTAAATAAATGAATGAATGGGCATCAAGAATCAAATTAAACACTGCTAATAGTTATTACAGTTTATCTTTCTTTTTTTTTTCCGAAAATATGTGGGACTAATAGAAACTAACCGGAGGCTGTATAATGATACTTTCATGATTCTACTCCTCACCAAATATTTTTTTTGGTCATGGATTGACAGCCCTTGTGGACCGAGGCATCATCATCGTCGGGGTGTCGAGGTCACACTCTGATACGACTTCTGTGTGCGAGAGATAACGACGTGACACCACACAACATTCACAACAGACATCCAAGCCCCTGGCAGGATTCCAACCCACATTCCCGGGATGCAAGCGGCCGCTGACCCTCGCCTTGGACCGCGCCGCTAGCGGGATCGGTTCCAAACATTATTTGGGGGACGCAATTCATTAATTTAGTCAGTGGATGCCGCCATATAAGTGTTGCTATTGGTAGAATCGAATAAACGTCCCTATCTTCGCGACTGATTGTATTTGGTGGTCTTACAAGTTCATCTTAGGTTGCATCATTTTGTAACCCTAATCGTGCCCACCACGGATTAGACATAGTGAGATGTAACTACGTTTTAATCTGAGGAAAGTTGGGGCGGGAAATGACGTCACGTTCAAACTACGATGTCATCGGTTCCCACAAAGCATTTCGTGGTGCGTGTGTAATGAAAAGCGCGAAGAAACGGTGATTTAATGGAATGCGTTGTGACTGGAAGCGTTTTACTTTAATTTCAGTAATATTAAGTATCATGTGTGCAAAGTTGTGCTTCACATTTGTGTGTGTTAAATACGTACAAGACACTGTACTCGGTTCTAAGTGAACAGTTTTATCGCTAACAATTCGGCAAAATGTGGTGAAGTAGAATCGGCATGTATGAAACAGTTCCGCCAAAATGGGCAGTTCATCTACCAGTTGTGCGTGTAGAAAAGTGGGGTGTCTGGTGTTCAAGAATGTGCCAGAATCACCAAAGGTAAGCATTAAAATGTTGGTTGATAAGGACAATGGATCATGAAATCCAGAATTTATAATAGTTTTGAAAAGTGAATGTCAATTTCATTACAGAATTACAAATTAGTAGCATTTTCAGGTTATTCTTCTAAGAAGTTTTCCCGTTTAAATAGCCTAATTTTTTAATTTTTCCAAAAACATATTGCGAGGATTTCACCATATGTTAGTAGCTGATATTATTTTGTGCCATTGGTGAGAAATGTAAGTGTACATTGTTGCACATATTAGCATGTTGATATGTAGAACTGTCATACCTGCTCGGCCTACACCAAATAACGCCAGCTGAACAATATCTCTGTCTGTCAACTGTAGTTCAACGTCTCTCAGGAAACTGCAAGGGAGATAACGTGATCATTATGATAATAATTATTGGTATTTGTTTGTCCTTGGAAGTACAAGGACAAACATATGCAATTATATACTTGGCCATTCAATTATGATCTGTAATTTTCAGTGCTTTACTAAAGACTTCTCTGACAATCCACATGTACTTAATGCTGCATTTAGTTTTCATAACTGAAATGTTGACACTTTTCTGGAGCTAGTAGTATTATTTATGTACCATGATGCTACATTGCAGCTATTCTTACACATATAATATGAGTTCTGGTGCAGCTGTGCAACTGCTCTATTACTTCTCATATTTTCAGTATATGGATGCAGACTTTCAATGCTGCCTTAGAAGCTACATACATCAGATGGAACTGACAATTCAATTTTCTTGAAAATCTTAGGTTATAAAAAATATTTTGTGTTTATATACAACAACTGTTATAATTACTTTTTTGCTCTGAAAAACAGTTAGTAAATGACATTTGACATGTGCACAGGAAAGTAGGTACGGTTTCATGTAAAGTGTCCTTTATTGTCATCTGATTTTAAATAGGCCTGAAATCAGTCACCAAATGTTATTATGTCTCCATTGGTTATATGTGAACAGACAGGCTGGTAGTTATGGTTTCTTAAAACATGTGTTAAAAAGTCTTTAAATTTTTCCAGATTATGCAATGATGCACTTTTTTATGTACAACTGTGACAAGATAATGTACCATGACAATGCTATTATTATTGACATTTTTATTATCAATCTGATATGTTCTTTTTTCTTGTTTACAACTGCTATTTCTGTGCTTTAATTTGGTACTGTTCCATACCTAGAACAATGAAAATGTAGTGGGAAGTCTCTGCCATCTGATGATTAATGCTGTTAGTCAGACACTGAGAGTTTCTTATGAGGTGAAACATGAACATTAGATATAAATATACAATACTAAAACATCTATGTTGTAAAACTATTTACAGCTGTTAAATAACCTCAGTCTTTATGTGTTACTCTTCTGCTCTGCAGAAGGTCTTCGTTCCCCCTCCCCCCCAAAGTTGGTGCTTTATGTTTCACTAAATACACGCTTATTACAGTTTGACCACATTGCAGTATGCAGAATATACTTTTCTTGGCAGCCACTCATTTTTATTAGCGTGAATTTTATTTGTTTTTGTCCAGATGCTGTAAAATTATGAATGGTATAAAAGACACAAATGAAACTGCAATAGAGATAACACAAAAGAATAAATGTGCCAATAAGAATGCAGGTAGAAAACACAAGCTAGAACCTGCAGAAGAGTGTGTAATGACTGCTCTTTGCACCTGTGCATTGATATGCAATGAAGCCATTCTAAAGTTTAAGTGAGAGAGAGAAAGAGATTATTTTTAATGATTGTTATTTGTTAAACTGGGATTTAATATCACATTTATTAAGACTTATGTTCAGGTTATTTCAAAACAGCAAGTATACAAAAAGCCCAGTGATGCAACACAGCTGTAACAGGCTGTATGAAGTGCTATCACTTGATAATTGTGATGGTCAGTAGTGGGTTAAACCTTTTTCAAAACATCACTGTAGTTTAGTGATGGAAAAATAGCTTTAACTCTGAACAAGAAACAACACACTGCTGGAACAATTACAGATGAATTTGCTTGGCATCAGTCGCATACCTAAGCACACCTAGATGACACCAAACCCATAGTCAATTTCATGAATGAATTCCCCCTCATAATTCTCAATACAGGAGGAAAGAGAATAGTACCTAACAGTATCTACCAACTGGTTTAGTTTTTGGCGAACTATGCAAACTTCACAAAAACAATGCACTCATAACCAAGGCATGGTATGTTTCTCTACAGTCTATGTTGTATTCAGGTCACTTGAACCTCTCCTTCTGTGCTCTGAAAAGTGACAGACGTGATGTATGGAGTACAGAAGGTTATAAGTGAAGAAAGGTTTTAACAGAATAGGATTTGCACCACCAGAAAGCAACTTTAGTATAAAACAGGAAGGATGAAAATACAGCTGAAGCAAAGGTCTCTGAAACATTAAAAGTTTTAAATTTTGACCTAGTGAGAACACATGCCACACCATCTGTATCCTTAACTGTAGCCTATATCAAGTGTCAGATGTTGACATTTTAACCTTGGAATTTATGATACAGTGACTGGAACTGGGTACATGAATGTTTGGAGTGATAATGTAGCTTCTCAAGGTGCACATGAGATAGGATCATGCCTGTTGAAGCATACCAATAATTTCAAACCACCACCAGTAAAACATCTGACTACATACTGCCACAGTTGTGGGGATGAAACAATGAAAAGTACCCACTCTTCATCACATATCTTGCAGAGATCATCAATGTTACAGTTTGTTTATCAGAAATTTTGTATTCCTGGACATAGTTCTAAGAGTTGTGACCAAGAATTTGCTGTAATAGCGAAAGCTAGATGCGTTCACCCTAGGACCTTTCTACTCGTACCAAGCCACTGGATTTTAACAATTAAAAGTTCTAAAAAGACACAGCAAAAATTTAAGGTCACAGAGATGACAAAAGGTGACTTTTTCATTACAATTCCAGTCAAAAATGTCAAAATAAATACGTCTCCAGATAGCAAGAAACATGAATGGCTTAACGCATACTGGATTTGGCATGACAGAGAGTATTCTCTAGTACTGACAGCGAAGCAACCCCATAATGAGGATTATGAATTTTTTACCCTTGACCTGAATTCACAAGTAATGGGAAGAAGACAGGCTTTCAGCAATATAGTGGCTTCTGACACATACGAGAGAAAGTTTTCTGTAGTCCCAGTGTGTCTCAAGTATGTCAGGCTTTTGGTGACAATGAGGTGGGAGCTTTTGCAGCCAAAAGATAATAAGCCATAAACAATTAAATAAAATTATGGAAAATATTAATAATTCTTAACAGAGTTTTGTTTTGATAATTCTTCATTTATAATTTCGTTAAAAGTAATCATTATTCATGTACTTGAGTTATTAAATGTAATTCAGTTTTCTTCGTCTATCATGGCTAACCAAAACACCAAGCCCTTGTTTTATGCCTCAGTTGTTTTTCTAAGAAAGTGGGTGCAAATAAAAAATGATATTCCCATGAGAACTAATGGAATAGTAGGAGTAATTGTAATAGAGGGCAGCCAGCTAAAGGGTGTTAAAACAAAAATGAGAGGGCAGATATTAAAAATTGGGTGTATATTGGCTACAGGCATTCAAGCAAAAAGACGTGTTAAAAGTGAGGTGGAAAACAAGGGCTACATGTACTTATGTCCGAAGTAAGTAATGTAATTTTCATCCATGCATTAATATTGTTCTGATGGCTGTGTTACTAGTGGTTTGGGATAATGCTTATTAATCTCTTTATTATGTGTTTTTGTTGTGTGTTGACTGTCTAAGACAACTGTTGGAAAATTAAATTCCTCCTCCTCCCCCTCCTCCTCCCCCCTCCCCCCTCCTCCTAATATGTTACGGGTTAGTGACCGGTGGCTTGTAACCCTTCAAATCTTACAAGAATTTAGTTTACAACAGTCATTTTGGAATTATGTTTGTGAAACATGTACTAAACAGAGAACCGCCAAAGTTAAAATACATATATCAAAACAAGATAGCACTAAATATTTATAACAAATACTCTCTTCATAATTCATAATTAACTTTAAGAAAATGGAAGAATTATGAGCTTGAAAGTTACAGATCAGGATACAGCAAGCGTGGTTCTCTGTTCTGTTGATATCAGAGTACGAAGGGATGCGGATCCAATCGAAACTTACACTGTTCCCTCCATACTGTATAGTAGTATAGTGTGAAATTGGTCTTATTTTATGGAAAGTGAATTAAAAAGAAAAGGTAATAGACAGCAGGAACAACAACATTTGTGTAAACAACTGAATTCATTTATAACATTAATACATTATTATTTGAATTGAATGTAGGTTTTTTGAGAAAACCATAAAGGGAGGAGATCATATGTGGGAAGATAGTATTAATATACATCTTAAGGAGAAATAGTGCTTGGATATGGAATAGATAGGATGTCTTCAAAATAGGGTTCTGTACTGGACACTTGAGAAAGTATTAATGAAAATTTTGGTATAAGCAAACACAGGGGAATTTCTGATTATTTCAGAAACTATGAACTTCTCTGTAAAGTACCTGGCCATGGAGTTGGTCTTTTTTAATGATTAGAGCAGTTTGCAAATTGATTTTTCAGTTCCCCTTTTGTGGGATCTAGGATACTGCAGTCCTTGCAAACTTTTTATTAAACAAAACGTCATTTATCGTCTGAAGCATTTCACTTCACTTACAGACTTCATGACATATAAATTAGTTTGGCAAAGCCTTAAAACTACTTTTCCACTGTAGACAAACAAGCTTATATAAAACCCAAAACAATACTGTATGAACTTTATATACAAGGTTTGTGTTTCTCATGACAGAGGATTGTAGGATTAAGGGTTTTTTGGTTTGACGCCGTATAGTCTGGTAGCCAGAGTACATGATGTCTCTCAATATCATAACTTGGATTTTAAATGTGATTTTAAGTATAAATACATTTTTAAAGCCATGTGTAAGAAACTGACTTCACACAGTACTGCGCAGTTTCAGTACCGCGAAGGATATTCGTACAGTGTGGGGCTTTCTGCCGCAACACGTACTTTGATTACTGCAACAGCTCCCGGTTATACAAAATCTCGTGACCGAACAACTGGTTCGTTAAGTATCGTACATTAAATGAGATGCAGGATTTGTTCATACCTAATTTCACCATTTCTGACTTCTTCTTGAAATAAGAGTAACATTACAGTTCCACCTTTTTTGGGTCATCATGATTAACAGAATATATCACTTGTGCACTACTCACCTGGAATACAGGAAATCTACCTCTGGTGCTTTAGGGCGCTCCTGCTTGTAGGATGAAGGTTCCGTGAACTTAAAAGTAGCCATTACTTGGAACACAGAGAGTTACTTGTATAGTTAAAATGACATATACGTAAATTAGATACAAGAAGCAGCAAGCCACAGAACTGCAAATTGCCACGTAAAAAGTGTGTTATCACCTGGCTGGTAAACTGCAAATAAATATGGCGTGCCAGCAATCACTGAGCGAGCAGCATTCCGGACTGGCGCCAACACACCCGCACATAAATAAGTAGCTCATTGAACCAATAGTAAGGGAGCCATTGCGTTTGACTTTCTAGACTTTTCCTGCTGCTGATGCAGCTGTGCAGTACTCCGTTGTATTGAATTGCGATCCAGTATGTGTCAGTGACGTGTCGACGTTTGGAAAGCAACATGTGTTGTATTCTTGATTTTAAGCTTTCCGAGTTTTAATAGCCGACGTTTCGGAACTCTCTATCGGTTCCATCTTCATAGGCAGAGTCGATGAATTATGTTTCATCGACCTGCCTATGAAGATGGAACCGATAGAGAGTTCCGAAACATGTGTTGTAAATGTGAAGTTTTTATTGCTTCCATTAAGTGTCGCTTAGAAAGGAATACGTAGAGGCAGTGTAGGTCGGCCAGACGTACTGTATCGTTTTAACCCTGCTCTGGTACGTACCATGGGGGGGTCTATGTGACCCCAGTCCTCTTTGACTCACGTTTTGTTTTGAAACTGTCACG
>Ga0209755_10006249_pt1 | contig 13272 bp, 12 predicted proteins | sample TergutCo191P1_FD_187301 | JGI IMG/M metagenome (GOLD analysis project Ga0209755, IMG submission 187301) | Cornitermes sp. P1 segment gut microbial communities from Petit-Saut dam, French Guiana - Co191P1 (SPAdes) (version 2) | ecosystem: Host-associated > Arthropoda: Insects > Digestive system... | reverse complement strand
GATTATGACGCCATAGGACTAAATTAATGAGCGAATTTATAGACAGACCGCGCAGCACATGCGCGCTGGGCGGAGCGCTTGCAGCAATAAGCTCTCTTCCAGATGTTATTCCGATTATCCACACGGCGACGGGCTGCGGCGGAAACCTGATGAACGCAATTTCATTCGGCGCCGGTTACCTTGGGTCGAGTTACTGTTCAAATAATTCCGCTCCGACTTCCGCTGTTACAGAAACTGAAATTGTTTTCGGCGGCAACGAGCGGCTCAAGGAACAGATCGCTTCCACATTAAAATTAATCGAAGGCAAATTGTACATTGCCGCGACAGGCTGCATGACAGAAATGATCGGCGATGATGCGGGCGGTATAGTAAGTGAATTTGCAAGTGAAGGCGAACCTGTGCTTGCCATAAGCACGCCGAGTTTTAAAGGAGACTCTTATACAGGCTATGAGATTCTGCTTGAAGGGATCTTTAACCGCTATCTAAAACCGTCAAATGAAAAAATCAACAGCATGATAAATATTTTCGGCATTATTCCCGGTTACGATCCTTTCTTTCGCGGCGACCTGGAAGAAATTGAGCGCATAGGAGAAAGACTTGGACTTAAAGTAAATACATTTTTTTCTCCGACTCAAACTTTTGAGAATATTACAAATGCGTCCAAGGCAGCGCTTAATATTATTTTTTCAAGGACAAGATGCCGCGCCTTTGCAGAAAACTTTGAAGAAAAGCACGGAACGCCTTTTTGGATAAGCGATTTGCCGATAGGACCTCAGGCAACAGATGAATTTATCCGCGAACTTGCAAAGAAAATGAATCTTGCGGATGCAGACAGCGTCATCAAAAAAGAAAATGAACTTTACTACCGTTATTTTGAACGTACAGTGGACAGTTACAGCGACGCAGAGCTGCGTTTTTATTCCGTGGGTGTTACAAATTCCAACTATGCGATTCCGCTTGCGAAATATCTGCATAACGAACTTGGCTGGGTTTTGCTCGATACCTTTGTTACAGATAATTTGAATGACGAACAAAAAGAAAATTTATCACAAGGTTTTTCCGAATTGCCTGTAAAGCCGGTATTCGAAGGAAGCGCGGCAAAAATAGCGCAGATGATTTCTCTGAACCATGCAGAATACAGGGGTGAGCGTTATTTTGACGCCAAAACTCCTTTGTTCATTGCAGGAAGCACCTATGAAAAACAAACGGCTTTAAAAAGAGGAGCAAAATTTCTTCCGGTGAGTTTCCCTGTTTATGACAGGGTCATCGCTTCCTGCGGATACGCAGGTTACCGCGGGGCTTTGCGTTTATATGAAGATTTAATCGGCGCCTTTATGTCGGCGAAAGGATAAGGATATGAGTTATTATGATCAAAAAATACCGCCTGTGCGCGATCAGCGTTTACAGTTAGCGGATTCCTTTTCGGGCTGTGCAGGAGAACTGTTGGATTGCGCAAGAGACGGCTGTCTTCTTCAGAAGAAGCGATCTTTTTGGCAGGCAGGCGCGTGTCAAATGTCATTGACATTGATGATGGCAGCAACAGTTTCAAACTCTGTAATCATTGTGCACTCGCCGGGCGGCTGCGGCGCGGCATTGCTTTACATTAACGTACAGTCCAATAAGGGACGCGCTCAAAGAGGCATTGCGCCGTCAGGTTCAAACTGGATTTCTACCAATCTGACGGAAGCTGACGTAATCGGCGGAGGAGAACGCAAATTAAAAGATGCGATTGCCTATGCCGACCGCGAGTTTCGCCCGGAAATTATTTTTGTTGTATCAACATGCGCTCCGAACATTATAGGCGATGATGTCGCGGAAATTGTTGAGCAGGCAAAGAAAGATGTAAGCGCGAAAGTTGTCGGTCTCCACTGCCCCGGGTTTAAATCACGCGTTGTCGCAAGCGCCTATGATGCGTTCTATCACGGTCTGCTTAAAGATATACCGCTTGAACCTGAAGCATGGAAAGATTATGTTCCTCTCGATCCTGTTAATCCGAAATACGAAATGGAAATGGCAAAAGAAAAACACAGAATTGCGCGTACGGTAAATTTGTGGAACGCGACTTCCATCGGGTATCAGGATGAAGAAGAAATCGTAAGACTGTTAAGCGCTCTCGGGCTTAAAGTGCAAATTTTCGCGGAATATTCCAATGTCGATGAATTCCGCAAAGTTTCACAGGCAGCGCTTAACATAAGCATGTGCGATGTACACGACGACTATATGCTTAATTTTCTTAAGGAAAAATACGGCATGCCTTATTACATAGCAGGAATGCCTATAGGTTTTAAAGACACACGAAGGTGGCTTTGCGGAATTGCGGCGCATTTTGGTCTTGAAAAAGAAGCTAATGCCATTGCCGATTACGAGGAAAAAATCGCGCGTGAAGCAATCGAACCCTTCCTGACAAAACTGAAAGGCAAGCGCGTTTTAGTTTGCGGCGGAGTTATGAGAGCTGGAACAGAAGCAATGGCGCTTGCCGATCTTGGAATAGAAATTTTAGGCATTAAAGCGTACCACTACGACGAAAACGCGCAGAAACTTTTTGAAACGCTTTCCGGCAATTTGCCGAAAACGCATATCGCGGTAAGCAATCAGATTTTTGAGCTGATTCATCAAGTTAAAACGCATAAGCCGGATTTGGTGATCACGCACGGCGGAACTCACGGATATGTGAATAAACTGGGTTATCCAAGTTTTAACCTTTTCTCCGTTGATGGCGCTTTCTTCGGGTACACGGGTATTTATCAGATCATTCGCCGTATGGATTTTGCTTTGAAAAATACGAACTATCAAAAACAGCTGTCAAAAAACATTAAACAGCCGTACAAAGAATGGTACTGGAATGCTGATGCGTTCAGTTTCATAAAAAATTAATTATTTTTAAGGAGATTAGTATGAAGAATTATTTAACAAAACAAATTGCAGTAAAAATTGCAGCTCTTTTTCTCGTTATATTTTGCGCGTCGGTTTTCATTTCTTGCAAGAAAAAAGAAGTGCAATTGGAAAGCGCACTTAACAGAACAATACGTATAGGGTTTGACGGAAATTTATGCCAAGCTGCGGTTGGGATAGCTCATTATAAAGGATTTTTCTCAGATGAAGGGCTAAAGACAGAGTTAACAAGATCGGGCGGCACCATGGACAATACCCGCGACGCTCTTGCGGGAAGGAAAATTGATACTGCCACAGGAATGATCGCAGGCTGGCTTAAACCTGTAACAAACGGCATTGATATCCGCTTTACTGTCGGACTCCACACAGGATGCACATCCGCATTCGTACTGGCAGGTTCCAACATAACCAAATTTGAAAAAGGTCAGACCATCGCAATTACAGGAGGCATCGGAGGAGTTAATCACAATATCGCGTATCGTTTTATAGCTCATGACGGTTTTGTACCGGATGATTTTTCATGGAAGGATTTCCCGGGCGATCAATTACTTTTGATAATGCAGAACAAACAGGCTGATGTCGCAGTAATAGGAGATCAGATTGCGGAAAGGTGGGTTATAGACGGAACATTAAAAAGAATTCGTTCACTTAACACTGACGATGATTTTAAAAATGAAGCCTGCTGCGTAATGGGTATTGCAGGCTGGTTTTTTGATGAAAATCCTGTTACAAGCGAAAAAATAAGCCAAGCTGCCTATAAAGCGTCTTTATGGCTTGACGCAAGCGACGAAAACAAACGCGAAGCGGCAAGAATTCTTTTAGAGAACGGTTATATCTCAGGCTCGGAAGAATACGCTTTTCAGCTCTTAAAATTGTGGCGCTTTGGATTATCAAACGAGATAACTGAAAAATCGCTTTTTGATTCTGTCAGTGAATACCAGGCTCTCGGCGTTATAAACAAAAATATTGATCCTGAGGATTTTAAAAAGCAGATATGGCGTCCTCTTATTAAAGAAGAGAAATAAAATGGGTCAAAATAAATTGAATCCTGAAAGAAAAACTCTTTCTATATGGGATTTAAGACAACTTGAGGCAAAGCCAAAAACATTTCTGCAGAAAGCAATCGACAGAGGTATTTGTTTTCTGCCGTTTTTGGTTACGATGGCGATCATTCTGGAATATAAATTTGCTCCTAACTATAAGAACTTTACTGCTCTTGATCAAAACAAACCGACAAATGTCTATGCATGGTTTATAGGCATTTTTGCGTGCATTTATTTTGCCCAAAACATTGCCGCCTTTTTTTCAAAGAAGGTGTGCGAAAAGTTAAGATACAATGCGCCGATATACGCAAGCGCTTTTATTTTGCTGCTTGTATATGATATTGCAACTCTTAAAACTGCCGCATTGCCTCTTCCGTATTTTCCGTGGCCTGACGCAATCCTGAATGCGATAATAATTGATCGCGTAATACTTTGGAAATCGATATGTCATTCGCTGCTTTTGCTTTTTACAGGTTACTTCACGGGAGCAATTATTGGTCTTGTTACAGGCATTAGCGCAGGCTGGTCGGAAAAAGCGCGTTACTGGATTATGCCTCTGGTAAAAGTGCTTGGACCAATTCCTTCCACAACATATCTTCCGATTATTTTAATCGTGGCTACAAGTTTATTCGGAGGGTCGGTATTTCTTATCGCTCTTGGAGTTTGGTACCCGGTAACAATGACAACGATGACAGGTGTTAACAATGTACCCAAATCCTTTTTTGAGGCGGCAAGAACTTTCGGCGCAAAAAAGTCCGCGCTTATTTTTAAAGTGGCAATTCCCGCAGTTTCTCCCTATATTTTTCAAGGATTAACGCAGGGAATGTCTATCGCGTGTATCGCGCTTTTGGTTGCGGAGATGATGGGTGTTGAAGCAGGACTCGGCTGGTATATTAACTGGCAGCGCGGTTGGGCTGAGTTTGCAAAAATGTACGCGGCTGTAATTATTATTTGTCTTACATTTTTGACTGTTAATGTCATTTTAACTTTAATTAAAAAGCGCGTGCTAAGCTGGAAAGACGGCGGTGTAATATGAGCAAAAAAGGTAAAATTGAAATAAGAAATTTAAATAAAACATTCGCGCGCCTGGACTCTGGCAGCACCTTATGCGCGATTGGAAATATCGATCTTACGATAGAACCGGGAGAATTTGTTTCCATTGTCGGAGCTTCGGGCTGCGGCAAGTCTACACTCCTTCGCATTATTGCGGGGCTTGAAACTCCCACGCAGGGAGAAATTTTATGCGACGGAAAAAAAATTGAAGACACAAATCCTGACAGGGGATTAATGTTTCAGGAACATACGCTATACCCTTGGCTGACAGTCCGTAAAAATATTATTTTTGCTCTTAAATCATCAGGACGATACGAAGAATACAAAGATGATATTGATATTTTTTTGGAGAAAGCAGGATTGCTTGATTTTTCAAATTCATATCCTCATCAGTTATCGGGCGGCATGCGTCAAAGAGCCGCTTTGGTTCGCTCTCTCGCTGTTTCTCCGGATGTTCTTTTGCTTGATGAACCGCTTGGCGCGCTGGATAGTTTTACGCGAATGACGCTGCAGGATGAAATTATTCGTTTATGGAAAGAAAGAGAAAACACAATGATTTTGATTACCCATGATGTAGACGAAGCGGTTTATTTAAGTCAGCGTATTGTAATAATGACTCCGCGCCCCGGTGTTATCACAGAAGTTATAAATGTTCCGATGACATATCCGCGCAACAGAGGCGCATCAGATTTTGAAGCATTGCGGATTCATCTTTTAAAGCAGCTTAATTTTGCTTCTGAAGCGCAGCAAGATTATTATTTGTGAGTTATATATGAAAATCGCGCTGGCTTCGAGCGATGGAAAATTTGTATCGCGCCATTTTGGAAATACTCCTTTGTTTTACATTGCCGAAGTTGACAGTAAGGGCTGGAGCATTACAGAAAAAAGAGAAAATACTCCTGCCTGCGCAGGCAATGACGCGGGTTGCGGCGAAGCCAGTACTGTCGGAAATAAGCACAATCACGAGAGATTTACGGAAAGCGTAAAAATTATTTCCGACTGCGGCGCTGTAATCTGCGCGCGCATTGGAAACTTTGCGCAAAACGGTCTTAACGCGATTGGTATACAAGCGCTGGAAAAACCTGGCTTTATCGAAGACTTGTTAGACAGTTATGTAAAATACATGGCGCGTACAGCAAAAAAGCCTCACCTTGCGGCAAGCGATTCTGAACACCCGTGTTTTAACAGCGGCGCTAAAACCCAACACGGACGCATTCATCTGCCTGTCAGCGCTAAGTGCAATATAAAATGCCGCTTTTGCGAGCGTAAAATAAATGCGGACGAATTATGCCCCGGCGTTACGTCAAAAATATTACAGCCTCAGCAGGCGGCTGAAACAATTACAAAGGCTCTGGAACTATGCCCTGAAATTAAAGTTATAGGCGTTGCAGGACCCGGCGATCCGCTTGCCGATGATGCGGCAATAGAAACTTTTAAATTAATCGGAAACAAATTCCCGGGTTTATCAAAGTGCATTTCCACAAACGGACTTGCTCTGCCTGAAAAAATCTATGAATTGGCTGAAACCGGAGTAAAGCACATAACGGTTACTGTCAACGCTGTCGATCCTGCAATAACAGAAAAAATTGTTTCTCATATCGAATATAAGGGCGAAGTTATAAACGACATTAAAGCGGCGGAAATTCTGCTTTCCTGCCAGCTTGAAGGAATCCGCAGAGCTGCGGAAAATGACATGGAAATAAAAATTAACACAGTTTTAATACCGGGTGTTAACGACAAACACATCGAAGAAATCAGCAAAACAGTTGCCGCGCTTGGGATAAAATATCAAAATATACTGCCTTTAATTCCGCGCGGCGAATTAGCAAACATAAAAGCTCCCGATTGCGCAATGCTGGATACGGCAAGAGAAAAAGCCGCGTTACACGCAACTGTTTTCCGCCATTGCGCCCACTGCCGCGCTGATGCAATCGGCATTCCCGGCACAAATGATTTTTCCAAGGAACTTTACGCGGACACATCCTCGGATTTTAAATGCAGAAATAACTGCGGGTAGAATATGAAAACGGCATTGAGTATGTATCAAACGTGGTATTGGAACAGGACTTGCAGGGATTGTATCCTTGCTTATACCTACCGATACCCTTATCGGCGTGTGCAGAAGCGTAACAATGCATTGCAGAATGGGTTTTTCTCAGGCAGTTACCTCGTTGAGTATTTTATTTTTAACAGGTATTATATTAAATATAATCTTTCTTAAAAGGAGAAAAGAAAAATGAAAGTATTATTAATCAATGGAAGTCCGAACGCAAAGGGATGCACCTTTACAGGCTTAAGCATAATCAAGGAACAGCTGGCAAAACACGATGTTGATTCTGAAATATTTCAAGTCGGCAATAAGCCTGTTGTCGGCTGCGTTGCATGCAGAGCCTGCAGACAGGAAGGCAAGGGAGGAAGATGCGTCTTTGATAACGACATTGTAAATACGGTAAGCAAGGCATTGGATGAAGCAGACGGTATGATAATCGGTTCGGCGGTGCATTTTGCAAGTGCGACAGGCGCCGTAACTTCATTTTGCGATCGTTTGTTTTACAGCAGGTTTGGAATGAACAGATTAAAATTCGGCGCATGTATTGTAAGCTGCAGAAGATCAGGATCCACCGCAACGTTCGATCAATTAAATAAATATTTTTCCATTTCGCAGATGCCTATCGTATCATCATGCTATTGGAATAATATTCACGGCAATACGCCGGAAGAAGTTTTATCTGACGAGGAAGGCATCCGTACATTAAAGATATTGGCGGATAATATGGCATATCTTATCAAATGCAAACATCAAAGCAATATTGATCTGCCTGAAATGCCGCCGCCTGTTTCTACAAATTTTATTCGTTAAATTGCAAAATCAAAAAATTCTATATTTTGATTTTTGTTTAAAATATCCTGCAAGGTAACGCTGTCAAGATAATCGGCGATAACTTTATTCAGCTCTTTCCATACGAATAGAGTTTTGCAGCTTCCTGCTATCTCGCAGCGGTTAACATCGCCTTCCAGACAGGCAGTAGACGAAAGGTTTCCTTCGGTAATACGCAGAATATGACCGACAGTAATTTCCGACGGCTCTTTTGCAAGCATGTAGCCGCCCTGCTTCCCTCGATTCGCGCGAAGAATTTTCGAATTATTTATTATCGTTATTATTTGTTCCAGATATTGTTTTGATATATTTTGCCTTTCGGCGATTTCTTTAAGCGCTATAAACCTGTCATTTCTATGCTCCGCAAGGTCCAGCAGCATTTGCAGAGCATACCTGCCCTTTGTAGATATTTTCAACGATTTTACCTCTTAACAATTTTATATCATAGTTATATCATATGTTTAGTATGTATTTCAAGTTAGAAAAAGAGAAAAACCTCTCTGACAATGAATTAGCCGCTCTCCTGGAAACAAACATTTACGACAACTCTCTCTTTGAATCAGCAGACCGGGTTAGAAAGAGCGTTTACGGAACCGATGTATATCTCCGGGGGCTGATAGAGTTTACAAATTGCTGCAAAAACAACTGCTATTACTGCGGCATAAGATGCGGCAATTCCACCGTATCACGTTACAGACTGAGTCAGCAGGAAATAATGAGCTGCTGCGAAACCGGGTATAAATTGGGTTATCGCACTTTTGTCCTTCAAGGCGGTGAGGATGATTTTTTTAAAGATGAATTACTGTGCAGGATTATTTCAGAAATTAAAACAACTTATCCTGATTGCGCCCTTACGCTTTCTATCGGAGAAAAATCATACAAAAGCTACAAGGCATATTTTGACGCGGGCGCGGATCGATACCTTTTGCGCCACGAAACAGCCGATGATGAGCATTACCAACAACTGCATCCCAAAGAATTAAGCCTGCAAAACCGCAAGGAATGTCTTTGGAACCTTAAAGAAATCGGCTATCAGGTAGGTTCGGGATTTATGGTCGGCTCCCCATTCCAAAAAACCGAGCACCTTATAAAAGACATAAGATTTTTGCAGGAGCTGAAGCCTGAGATGATCGGCATAGGTCCCTTTTTGACCCACAGCGATACTCCGTTCAAAGACCAGAAAAGCGGAAGCCTGGAATTGACGCTGCGCCTTTTAGCGATACTTAGGTTAATGTTCCCTCATGTGCTGCTCCCTGCCACCACCGCTCTCGGCACTATATCGCCGGATGGCCGTGAGCTTGGCTTAAAGGCAGGCGCCAATGTGGTTATGCCGAATCTGTCACCTGTACAGGTAAGGAAACAATATTCGCTTTACGATAATAAAATTTGCACAGGCGAGGAAGCTGCTGAATGTAAAGGCTGTCTTGAGCGCCGGGTAAATTCTGCAGGCTACCAGATTGTCGTCTCGCGGGGAGATTATAAAAAATAAAAATATTCTCCCCCCCTATTGACAAATTTTTGATTTTTTTGTAAAACATAGTAAACACATATGTGAAATGTGCAAAATGTAAGGAGTAGAATTATGAGAGCGGAGAAAATCACAGACCTTATTGGGAATACGCCTATTGTTAAACTCAATAAAATTAACATGGGGGAGGCGGAGGTTTATATCAAACTGGAAAGCTATAACCCAATGCACAGCGTTAAAGACCGCATTGCTCTTGCCATGATCGAAGCGGCTGAAAAAGACGGACATCTCAAACAGGGGACTGTTATCATTGAGCCGACAAGCGGCAACACTGGTATCGGGCTTGCGTATATCGCGGCAGTTAAGGGGTATAAAATTATCCTTACCATGCCCGAAACAATGAGCATAGAAAGACGTAAATTGCTTAAGGCTCTTGGCGCAGAACTTGTGCTTACAGAAGGAGCAAAGGGCATGAAAGGATCGATTGCGAAAGCCGAGGAGCTTGTCGCGCAGACTCCCAATTCCTTTATGCCGCAGCAATTTGACAATCCGGCAAACCCTGCGGTTCATGAAAAAACAACAGGTCCTGAAATCTGGAACGATACTGACGGGAAGATCGATATTCTTGTCGGCGGAGTCGGAACCGGCGGAACATTAACCGGAGCTGGAAAATTTCTTAAAAGCAAAAAATCATCGGTTAAAATTATTGCTGTTGAGCCTTCATCGTCCCCTGTTCTTTCAGGCGGTCAGCCGGGTCCCCACAAAATACAGGGTATAGGCGCGGGTTTTATTCCCAAGGTTTACGATGCGTCTGTTATCGATGAAATTTATCAAACTGACGATATCAAAGCCGGAAATGCAGCGCGTATTCTTGCCAAGAATGAAGGAATTCTTGCCGGCATTTCATCAGGCGCCATTCTTGACGCCGCGCTCGAGGTGAGCAAAAGAGCGGACAGCAAAGGAAAAACAATTGTTGCGGTTCTGCCCGACACAGGCGAACGTTATCTGTCAACATGGTTGTGGGAAGAATAAAGAAAAGAGAAATTTACCACGAACCTCACGAACTTGTTGTTAGTGCGGTTTGCGGTGAATCTCTTCCTCTGTTAATATTGTAAAACACTATCGAAATCAATTATAATAATTAATATATGGATTATAAATTGAATTGGGCTTTGCAGGACGGAAAGCTTGATTATTATACAGGCAGGATAATTGTATACGAAGGTCTTGGAATGGTAGGCAACGGACCTTCATTGGATCATAACGATTTAATTGCCGCTCTTTCAAGAAGGAATAGAATAGACAGATCTTTAGTTATGAGCGGCGCTTACCGGTTTTATTGGAGACCTATAACGCTGGAATTAATCAATATCAGCCCGGTCAGAAAACTTGATGAAGAATGGGTTGTAAATAATGTGGAAGAATTTGATAAAATAATTGATTTCCTGTTTGATCCGAAGCAAAATCATCATTAATACAAGCCGTTTTTGCATCTTTACAGAATAATAAAAAATTGATAATGTGCCGTAAGGAACCGTTATGTACAAAGATGATTTTTCTTTAATGATAAGTGCGGCAAAAACCAAAGCGGAATTTTTTAAGAAAAATCCCGGCGGTTTTTTTGTCTCCTCCATGCTGGCAGGTGTTTTTATCGGCATCGGCGTTTTTCTTTCTTTTACAATAGGCAGTTTGCTTGAAGGTCAATCTCATGCAAGAATTGCGATGGGCATGTCGTTTAGTATAGCGCTGAGTCTTGTAATTATAGCGGGTGCAGAACTGTTTACAGGCAGCAACCTGGTTATGACTGCAGGAATTTCTTCTAAAACAGCAAGCTTGAAGCAAACGCTTATACTGTGGATATTTTGCTACATTGGAAATTGGTTTGGTTCGATTGTCATCTCTCTGGTTTTTTTAGGCACAGGATTAGAGGCTGGTCCTCTGGGAACTTTTATAGACACTGTTGCGGTACAAAAAACATCTCTCACATTTGTTTCGCTTTTTTTTAGAGCCGTTCTCTGCAACACTCTTGTTTGTCTCGCTGTATGGTCATCCTTTCGCTGCAAAAGCGAAAGCGGCAAGCTGATTATAATTTTCTGGTGCATGTTCGCGTTTGTTACAACCGGATTTGAACACTGTGTCGCAAACATGACATTGCTTACAATTTCCCTTATAAACAACGGAATCAGCATAGGAGCATATTTTTACAATATATTAGTTGCAACTTTAGGCAATATGGTTGGCGGCATATTATTTGTTGCGCTGCCTTATTGTTTAATTACAAGAAAAGATTGAAACTGGTTTTAATTTAATATAAACAGCCAAAATAAATTACTCAACTTTAAATCGTGATACTTCTTTGATTAAAATGCCAATGCCGTCGCGCGTCTTCCCTGTCAAATCGTTTACTTCGTTTACTGCCGCGTTTATCTGCTGAGCGCCGGTGGACATTTCATTGATACCGGAAGTGATTTCCTGCGTTGCTTTTTCAAGATTATTGCTTTCCTGAATTACTTCTTTTGCTCCTTCAAGCATTTCATTACTGCTGTCATCTACAAGACGGGTTATTTCATTCACTTCAGAAACTCCTTCCAGTATCTGCTTGCTTCCTTCCCCCTGTTCTTCCATTGCGCGCCTGATGTTCTCTTCCTGTTCCGCTACAATTTTAACGCTTGAATCAATCGCTTCGAATTTATTAAGTACATTTTCTGTTGACTTTGTTATCTTGTCGATAGATTCTTTTATCTTTTTAAGTACATCACTGATTGTCTTTGATTGTTCGCTGGAACTTTCCGCAAGCTTGCGAATTTCATCGGCAACTACGGCAAAACCTTTTCCCGCTTCTCCGGCATGAGCAGCTTCTATTGCGGCGTTCATTGAAAGCAAGTTTGTCTGGCTTGCGATATTTTGCATTACGGAGTTAATTTCCATCAGCCCTTCGGATTCGCGGGAGATCTCCTGAATATCCGAAGAAACTTCCTGTAATCCGTTTCTGCCTACTTCAGAAGCTTCCTTTAATGATGATACATTCTTTGAATTTTTAACGAGCGTATCGGTAACTGATTGTATATTGGAAACCATTTGCTGTATAGCGGAGGATGCATTTGCTACATGCTCGTTCTGGTTATCAACATGACCATCGAGTTTTTTAATATTGACGGTTAGCTGATCCATTGTTGCGTGCGTTTCGCTTACGCTCGCGCTCTGGTTCATTATACGTTCTTTAATGCTTTGTATGTTGGAAGTAATTTGATTTACAGCAGCGGCAGTTTCATTCATATTACTTGCAAGATTATCGCCGATGCCTGATAAAATCCGCGCTTCATTTCTTATACTCAAAACAAGGTTTTTTATTTTATCCAGAGTAGTATTAAAGAAACGGGCAAGCTCTGTTGTCTCGTCATTGCCGTCCAATGGAATGATTCTGGTTAAATCGCCTTCGCCTTCTGAAATATCCTGGAGGATATTTGCGACATTGACAACCGGTTTCATGGTATTATGAAGGACAAAATAAACTATTACCGCCGCCGCCGCGATAACGAGTAATGCAAGTACGAGTGTCAGCCGGGTTGCCTGTTTAACATCCTGCAATATATAATCTTCCCTTGTGGCGATCATTACCGACCAATATGCGTCTGAATTGCCGATTTTTAGGGGCGAAAAGAAAAATTCCAGCCTCATATCCAAAATTGAAGAAAACGCTGAGCTAAAATAATCCTCTCCGTTGGTAACAGCACTGATTGCACCGGGTAAACTATTGCTCAAAAAAATTTCTGTTTCCTTCATGTTTTTCCCAATGCGTTCGGGGAAGGTATGCGCCACTACCGTTCCATCGCTTGCGAAAATTCCCATCACATGAATTTCTTCGTTGTCCCTTTTGGTTTGTTCCAATATTGGCTGCATTTGATCTATAGTCACTAAAAAAGCAACCGCTCCGCCAA
>Ga0209755_10006248_pt1 | contig 13276 bp, 14 predicted proteins | sample TergutCo191P1_FD_187301 | JGI IMG/M metagenome (GOLD analysis project Ga0209755, IMG submission 187301) | Cornitermes sp. P1 segment gut microbial communities from Petit-Saut dam, French Guiana - Co191P1 (SPAdes) (version 2) | ecosystem: Host-associated > Arthropoda: Insects > Digestive system... | reverse complement strand
TGTATGGCTCGTTTTGCAAAAGAATCTTCCCCGGCGGAGCGTGATATTATTTTTGCGTACACCGCCGGTTTTTTAATGCACTATACCGTAGACTGCCACGGACATCCCTATGTATATGCCAACACATTTGAAAAAAATGCGCCAAAAATAGCCAACAGCGCACGCCACCGTGTGTTTGAAACCGCAATAGACGTTGCCATGTTAAAACTACTTAGCGGCAAAAAGCCCGCCGGTTTAAGCCAGTGGGAGCTGATTAACGCCCCACGGGATGGCTTGCAAATTTCTGCCATTGCGGCAAGCCGCTGTATTTCAGAAATCTATGGCAGAAATGTGTCCACAGGCGTGGTGCGCCGTGCAATGAAATTTACGATTAACGCCACCCGCTTCCTGCAATCCAAAAACGGACGGCGCAAGCGTTTTATGGAACTTGCAGAAAATCTAACCATTGGCAAGCCCCTTATCTCCGCCATGATTCACGCACAAGAAAACGACGAAACAGATTATCTGAACATAAAAAAGACGATGTGGCAATCGCCCTGGGCAAAAGAAACGTGTTGTTCCAGCTTCACTGAATGCTACGATAACGCCGTTAACGAGGGCATAGACCTTATAGAGACAATGCACGCATATGTATACGGAAAATTATCGCCCGCTGTTTTGGCGGCAAAGCTAGGCAACCGCTCGCTAAAAACGGGACTCGAATGCGCTTGACTGTAATCGGCGGCGGGCCGGCGGGAATGATTGCGGCGGGTACTGCGGCGGAAGCCGGCGCAAAAGTTACCCTCTTCGAAAAAAATGAAAAGCTGGGCAAAAAACTGTACATTACCGGCAAAGGTCGTTGCAATATCACAAACGACACTGATGTGGACGGGTTGCTTGCAAACGTAGTAACCAACCCCCGCTTTTTGAACAGTGCGTTCCGCACCTTTGATGCGCAAGATTTGATGGCGTTTCCGGCATTTTTTTGCGTACCATTCAAAACGGAACGGGGCGGGCGGGTTTTCCCCCAAAGCGACAGAGCCGACGATGTAAACCGTGCTATGGAAACATGGTTGCGCAACGTCGGTGTCGAGATTCGGCTAAATACGGCTGTTTCCGATATCACCCGTAGTGGCACCGGATTTGAAATACGCACGGGCGAAAAAAAACACGCCGCAGATGCCGTAATCATTGCCACCGGCGGGTTAAGCTATCCCTCCACCGGCTCTACCGGAGACGGTTACGCTTTCGCAAAAAAATGCGGGCATAAGATTACGGAAACATCTCCCGCCCTTGTACCCCTCGTCACCGCAGAAAGCTGGGTGCGTGACCTGGAGGGTCTTAGTCTCAAAAACGTGCGCTGCACGGCGTATGTAGGTGGAAAATCCGTCTATTCCGACCAGGGCGAGATGATTTTTACGGCAAAAGGCGTTTCCGGACCGCTTATACTTAGGGCAAGTTCGTATATCACAGAAAACGCCACCATCCGCATAGATTTGAAGCCCGCCCTCTCACCGGAACAACTTGACGCACGTTTGCTCCGTGACTTTGCAGAGACAAAAAACAAAAATTTTGCAAACGCATTGGATAAACTGTTGCCCAAACGTCTCATCCAAACGATTGTGTTGCTATCTGCAATTCCGCCGGATACAAAGGTAAACGAAATCACTCGTACACAGCGGCAAAACCTTGGCAGTCTTCTCAAATCACTGCCGCTAACAATCACCGCCGCCGCAGGCTACAACGAAGCAGTAATAACCCGTGGCGGCGTAAATGTGCGGGAAATCAACCCGTCAACCCTAATGTCAAAACTTGTACCGGGTCTGTTTTTCGCCGGAGAAGTCATAGACATAGATGCACTTACCGGCGGTTTTAACTTGCAAATTGCGTTTTCCACGGGAAGATTGGCGGGGATGTCTGCGGTTAACGCCCTAACAGCTCGTCCATAACTTTTTTAACCGTGCTTATTTCTTTGATTTTGTCGGCATTTGCGCCGCAGAAGATTAGCCCGTTTTCTGTGTCGCCTTTTGCGGCGTTAATTAGGGCACGGCTTATGCAGTACGGGGTAGTTTGCGGGTTGCAGTGAGCAAGGCAGTTTATGCACCGTATCTGCTGTGGCGGGCGGGTTTCAATCCCCTGTACGAATGCGTTATTTAAGGCACGGCCGGGCATTCCAACGGGGCTTTTTATTATGACGATATCTTCTTTTTTTGCGGCAACGTATGCGTTTTTGTATGCGTCTGCTGCATCGCATTCTTCCGTGGCAACGAAGCGGGTTGAAACTTGAACGCCCGCAAGCCCGAGGGAAATGTAACGCATAACATCCTCATGGCTGTAGATTCCACCGCCAAAAATCACGGGGATTTTGCGTCCAAATTTTTCTTCGTACAGCGAAACTTCTTGCAAAATTAGTTTAATTTCGTCTTCGTAATTGCATTCGTTTTCAAGCTGTGCGGGAGAAAATCCAAGATGTCCGCCGGCTTTGGGGCCTTCGATTACAACCATGTCGGCAGTGCGGGAAAATTTTTTGTCCCACAGTTTTAGCAAAACCGCAACGGCTTTTTTTGACGAAACGATGGGAGCAATTCGTGTGTTTTGCGCAAGTGCGGGCAACTCGGACGGAAGCCCCGCCCCGGAAATAATTATATCTGCCCCGTTATCTTCACAGCATTTTACATAGTCTGCATAATTGTTAATCGCACACATTATGTTTACGCCAACAAGACCGCCTGCGTTGGTTTCTTTTGTGTGCAAAGAAACTGAATCCGGCTTCGAGAGAATGCGTGCGCTTGAAGATGTGTCCTCGGTTTTCGCTGCACGCCGTGCGTGCTTTTTTGTTTCGCAGGAAACGGAATCCGGCTTCGAGAGAATGCTTGCGTTTGAAGATGTGTCCTCGGTTTTCGCTGCACGCCGTGCGTGCTGGATATGAAATGCGAGGGCTTCTAGGTTTGCTTTTAGTGGATTCGCAAGAAAGTTTTCATGGTTGTAGCCCGGCACGGCGGCAGAAATTACGCCAACACCACCTTGCGCCGCAACTGCGCCTGCAAGCCGTGAGAGCGAAATGCCAACGCCCATTCCACCAAGAACTATCGGCACTTGCGCAGTTAGCCCTCCAATTTGAAGTGGTTTCATTGAAACATCTTCGGCGTTCATTGCGGCACCCCCAGCTTTCTGAAGCGGGCATAACGGTTTTCCGTAAGCGTATCGGGCGAAAGGGTTTTGTTCTTTTGGATTGTTTGAATAAGCTCCGTTTTGACATAGGCAAATTTTTTGTCACGTTCGGGGAGTATTTTTTCTATTACGCCTAGGCGCAGTAAGTCTTCCGCCGTAAGTTTTAGGCATTCGGCGGCTTCCTTTGCACGGGACGAATCTTTCCATAGTATGCTTGCGCAACCCTCGGGCGAAATAACCGAGTACACCGCATTTTCCAGCATCCACACTTCGTCTGCAACAGACAGCGCAAGCGCACCTCCGCTTCCGCCCTCGCCAATTACAATGGAAATCACCGGCACTTTAAGCGTCATCATTTCCATAAGATTTTCCGCAATTGCCTGTCCTTGGCCGCGTTCTTCTGCGCCTACTCCGCAAAATGCGCCCGGGGTATCCACAAAGCAAATTACAGGCCGCCCGAATTTTTCTGCCAGTTTCATTTGGCGCAGTGCCTTGCGATACCCTTCCGGGTGCGCCGAGCCCGAATTTCGTAGGCTACGCTCCTTTATGTTGCGCCCTTTTTCTATGCCAATTACCGTAACGGGCAAAGTATCAAGCCGTGCAATTCCTGCGATTACGGACTTATCATCGCCAAAACGCCTGTCGCCGTGCATTTCTGTAAAGTGCGAAAAAATTTCCCGGATGTAATCTGCCGCTGTGGAACGCCCTTTTGCCCGGGCGGCGGTTACTTTTTCGTAGGCACTCATGCTTTCAGCTCCTTTTCGTAGCCGTGCAGATGCAAAATTTTTGTGAAGTATTTGCGATGCTCTTTGCGCTCGATAATGTCGTCAACGAAGCCTTTTTCCAGCAGAAAATTTGCACGCTGAAAGCCCTCGGGCAGTTTTTTTCGAATGGTTTGCTCAATTACACGAGGCCCGGCAAAACCGATAAGGGCATCCGGCTCGGATATAATTATATCGGCTTGCATGGCAAAGCTGGCGGTTACGCCGCCGGTTGTAGGGTCGGTGAGGGCGCAAATGTATAGCAGTCCTGCATCGCTGTGATGTTTTACCGCCCCGCTTATTTTTGCCATTTGCATAAGCGAAAGAATACCCTCTTGCATTCTCGCCCCGCCCGAAACCGTGAAACCTACAACAGGCAAATTCTCTTTTGTCGCAAGTTCAAAAAGCCGTGTTATCTTTTCGCCCACCACGATGCCCATGCTGCCCATCATAAAAAACGGCTCCATTACGAAAATTGCCGTTTTTATGCCGTTTATTTTGGCTGTGCCGCAAATAACCGCATCCGATTCCGAACCTGCGAGTTTTGCGTGTTCCAGTTTGTTGTCGTAGTCGGGGAAGTTCAAAATGTTTTGAGACTTCATTTCTGCATCTGTTTCGGAAAAACTGCCCCTGTCGCAGAGGTAATTCAAACGCTGGCGGGCACGTTGTCTAAAGTGAAAACCGCAGTACTCGCACACATTTAAGCGGCTGATTAAATCGCCTTCTTCAAGATTTTTTTTGCATTTTGGACAGGTCACAAGAAAATCTTCCGATGCACCCTCAAGCCTGTTGTTCGGATTTTTGAATATGAAAAACGGCATGGTTTCCTCCTTCTAAGGGCTTCAGTAGTGAAGACAAAGCGGGGTTTTCGCCCCTACCTCGGGAAAAACTTTTCGGATGCGGGGGACGCGCACAGCACTGTCCCCCGCATCCGAAAAGTATTTCCCGACGGGGCTTTGGCTTCTGCAATCATGTAATGAATTTTGTATGCAGTCTCAAGCGGCGAAGTCGCTTTATTTTACGCTAGGAAACTGAACCCGGCTTCGAGAGAATGCGTGTACACGCACACGTGCCCGCTTTATTTTTTTAGCATCTTTTCCAGACTTGCGGTGGTATAGATGCCTTCGGCAAATTCTTCGCAACCCATGATTTGCATTTGCAGGTCGGAATTGTTTTCTACGCCTTCGATTACTAGTTCTGCAAGGGCGGCTTTCATTTTGCGAATCGCACCTTTTCGCCCGGAGCGTGACATTACAATAAGTTTGCCAATCATGGAGTCGTAAAAGGGCGGGATAAAATAGCCGTTGTAAATTGCAGAATCGAAGCGCACAAGGGGGCCGCCAGGCACGTGCAACATTGTTATCCTGCCGCAGGATGGCTTGAAATTTGCGTCCTCGGCATTAATGCGGCACTCGATTGCATAGCCTTCCATTGTGATGTCCTCTTGTTTCATTTTAAGCGGCAACCCTGCCGCTATGCGAATTTGCCATTTCACCAAGTCTACGCCCGTTACAAATTCCGTTACGGGATGTTCTACCTGCAAGCGAGTGTTCATTTCCATGAAATAAAACTCGCCGGATTTTTGGTCGTACAGGCACTCGATTGTCCCTGCACCTCGGTAATCTACCGCCTTTGCCGCCGTTACCGAAAGATGCTCAAGTTTTTTTCGCAAAGTTTCGTCAACAACGGGTGACGGGCTTTCTTCCACCAATTTTTGGTTGCGCCTTTGCATGGAACAATCACGCTCGCCAAGGCAAACTACACTACCGAAATTATCCGCCAAAATCTGTGCTTCGATATGTTTTACGTCCGTCAAATATTTTTCCATGTAAACAGAGCCATCGTTAAAGGCCGCCTGTGCTTCGTTTGTTGCCAGGTTGTATTGCGTTTCCACTTCTTCCGCCGAATTAACAAGGCGTATTCCTCGCCCGCCGCCGCCCGCACGGGCTTTAATCAGAAGCGGAAATCCAATCCGCATAGCTTCCTCTTTTGCGTGCGCCACATTTTCTACCAACTCGCAACCGGGAATTATGGGAACATTTGCGGCTTGCATGGTTTTTCTCGCCATGTCTTTGTCGCCCATTTGCGCAATAACTTTGCCGGGCGGCCCAATGAAAGTGATTTCGTTTTCTTCGCAAAGGTCGGAAAATGCAGGATTTTCGGACAAAAAACCATAACCCGGATGAATTGCTTCCGCCCCGAATTTTTTTGCCGCCGTGATGATATTTCCCATATTGAGATAACTTTCCGCAGATGTTGCCTTGCCGATACAGCAACTTTCTTCCGCAAGGGAAACATGAAGTGCGTCTTTATCCGCTTCCGAATAAACCGCAACGGTGGCAATTCCCATTTCCTTGCAAGCACGAATAACCCTAACGGCAATCTCGCCACGGTTGGCGATTAGAATTTTTGAAAACATTCGGAAAACTCCTCACATTTTTACATAATTGCAAATGAAATTTCCGCCGCACAACAAATTTCGCCGTCAACAGAGCCTGAGCATTTTACAAAGTAGAAAGGGCCTTTTTGTTTAACCAGTTCGCTTTTTAACGTAATGCAGTCGCCGGGGACTACTTTTTTCTTAAAACGCACTTTTTCCATGCCGGTGAAGTATGGCGTTGGAATGAAGTGGTTGGTGTCACTAACCGGTTCGTTTTTTGCGCCCACAAGAAAACAGGATGCTTGCGCCATCATTTCGCACTGGATTACGCCGGGAACAACGGGATTTCCCGGAAAATGCCCTTGCAAAAAAAACTCGTCACCCTTTACCGTGTATTTACAAGTTGAAACGCCGTCTGCCAGTTCGCCCTCTTCTATAAGAAGCATTGGCGGACGATGCGGCAAAATTTTCATAATTTCATCTAAGTTTGCCATTTTGTTTCCTCCTTCAATGGGGGCTCCGCCCCCAAGCCCCCCCCCCCGCTATGAGGGGAATGAATCCCCGCTACGCTTCCTCGCTAACGCTGCGGAGCCGCACTTTGTGCGGCGATGTAGCTTACGAAATATTGAACAAAACCTGCCCAAACTCAACTACATCGCCGTTTTCCGCACAGATGCTTGTGATTTTTCCGTCTTGTTCGGCGGTGATTTCGTTCATTAATTTCATGGCTTCCAAAATGCACAGCACGTCGCCCTTTTTCACAGTGTCACCGATTTTTACGAAAGGCTCGGAATCCGGGGAGGGTGCGGCAAAAAACACGCCCACCATTGGCGATTTTATTTCCTTGCCGCCGGATGCCGGTGCAGACAGCGCAGACGATTCTTCCGCTTGCGCATCGACAATTTCCGATGTGGCAGAGTATGGCGCAACACCCGCATTTTGCACCGGAAAAAACCCGCCGCCATATGCGCCGTTCTTTGTCAAATGAATTGAGGACGAATTTTCGCTGTAACTTACTGTGTTAAGGTCGTACTTATCCATTAACTTTGCCACATTTTTTATTACTTCCATGTAATTTTTCATATTGTCACCTCAAATTTTTGTAAACAACACGCCGGCGTTATGTCCGCCAAACCCAAGAGAAGTTGAAACGGCTTTGTTGATGTCAACTTTTCGGGCTTCGTTGGGGATGTAGTCGAGGTCGCAGGCGGGGTCGGGTTCTTTGTAACAGATTGTGGGAGGTGCAATTCCTGTCTCAAGGGCTTTTATACACGCAATAGCCTCGACGCCACCCGCCGCCGCAAGCAAATGCCCCGTCATGGATTTTGTGGACGAAATTACAATTTTGCGTGCAATTTCCTCGCCCAGCCCTTTTTTGATAGCGAGGGTTTCCGCCGCATCGTTTAGCGGCGTAGATGTGCCGTGTGCATTAATGTAGAGTTTTTCATCCGGCTCAAGCCCTGCTTCTGCAAAGGCGTTTTTAAGCATAAGCGAAGTTCCCTCGGCTTCCGGGTGCGGGGCGGTAATATGGTGCGCATCGCAAGTGTTTCCGTATCCGCTAATTTCGCAATAAATTTTCGCACCTCGCTTTTTTGCGTGTTCGTATTCTTCCAGCAGAAGAACGCCTGCGCCTTCGCCCATTACAAATCCGTGGCGGCGTTTGTCAAATGGCATGGAAGCATTGTCGGGGTCGGTGCTTGTGGAAAGTGCCAACGCACTTGTGAATCCGCCAACGCCTAACTGATTAATTGAAGATTCTGACGCACCGGCAAAAATTGCATCTGCGTAACCATGCTTGATTGCACGAAACGCCTCGCCAATGGAGTGCGTTGCTGTGGCGCAAGCCGTTACAATTGGCAAGTTTATGCCCTTTGCGTTCATTTTTATTGCCACAAGCGCACTTGCCATATTCGCAATCATCATCGTTATCGTAAACGGCGATACCCTGTCTGCGCCTTTTTGCCGCATTACATCGGCTTGCGCCACCATTGTGTCCAAGCCGCCTATTCCCGTTCCGATGTACACGCCAAGGCGAGCTGGGTCGATGTTTCCGGAAATTTTCGAGTCTTCCGCCGCCTGCGCCGCCGCCGCAATTGCGAAAATCTGGTGTCGGTCGGTTTTGCGAACTTCGCCCTTGGCTACATATTCGGATGCGTCGAAATTTTTCACTTCCGCCGCAACCTTTGCTTTCATCTCGGAATTATCGAAACGTCCGTCGATATGTGCGAAGCCGTGTCGCCCTGCGATAAGGCTTTCCCAGTACGACTCCACGTCATTTCCAATTGGCGTTACTGCGCCCAATCCCGTTACAACAACACGCTTCATCATATAAACAGCCCTCCGTCAATTTTTATGACTTCGCCCGTGATGTACGCCGCCAAGTCGGATGCGAGAAACACAGCAAGCGATGCTATTTCAACCGGCGTTCCCATGCGCTTTGCGGGAATGTGCGCCAGGGTTTTTTTACGTGCTTCCTCGGGCATTGCATCCGTCATTTGGCTGCTGATAAAACCCGGTGCAATTGCGTTTGCCGTAACTTTTCGGCTTGCAAGCTCCTTGGCAACGGATTTTGTGAATCCGATTAGCCCCGCCTTAGATGCGGCATAATTCGCCTGGCCGGAATTTCCGTTTACGCCAATCACGCTTGCCATATTGATAATCCTGCCGCAACCGGATTTCATAATCGGCTTTGTAAGATGCTTTGTGAAATTAAACGCACCTTTCAAATTTACAGCAAGTACACGGTCAAAATCTTCCTCTTTCATGCTAAGAAGAAGCCCATCTTTTGTGATGCCGGCGTTATTTACCAAAATGTCAATTTTGCTGTGCTTTGCCGAAATTTCTTCGCAGGTTTTTTTTACCGCATCAAAATCGGATACATCGCAGATGAATTCCGCATTTGCAATATCCACAGCGGCAACGGTTGCACCCGCCGCTTCAAAGGCATTTGAAATTGCAAGACCAATCCCCTGCGACGCACCTGTTATTACTGCGGTTTTGCCTTGCAAAATTTGTTCATTGTACATCTAACATCAAACCTTTCACGCTACGGTCTATAATACCATTTACGCATCCTTCCAAAGTTTCCGCATCGTACACGTTAAACGTGCGCACGTTTTTGTCGATTTTTTTCACCATGCCCGTTAGCGTTTTGCCCGGGCCTGTTTCTATGAAAGTATCGAAGCCGTCTGCAATCATGTTTTCGATAGTAGCTTGCCAGCGGACGGGGCTGTTTATCTGCTTTGCCAGAAGATTTTTCACATCTGCGCCGTAGGGCTGTGCCGTCACATTGGAATACAGCGGAAATTCGGTCGCACTCCATTCGAAAGGATTGCTTGCAATTTCCGCCGCAAATTTTTCTGCCGCTTCATTCATTAGCGGGCTGTGAAATGCACCCGAAACCGCAAGGGGCAAAGCCTTTCCTTTTGCGGCCACGATTGCTTCTTTTAAGGCCGCTTCCGCTTCAATTTCATACGCAACCACAATTTGACCGGGCGTGTTGTAATTTACCGGCCATGCGTTTCCCACTTCCGCACAAGCGTTTTCAATCTGCTCCGCAGTCAGTCCCAAAATCGCCATCATGCCGCCCTTATGTTTTTTTGCGCATTCGTCCATGAAACCCGCACGGCTTTGCACAAGCAAATATCCCGTCATAATGGGCATTACGCCTGCAAACACAAGCGCAGGCATTTCCCCAAGAGAAAACCCTGCCGCACCAGAAACCGGGGACACGTCTTCAAGTGTACACATTCTCTCGAAGCCAGGTTCAGTTTCCTGGCGTACAAGAATTCCCCGCTTTTGCAACTCATCATCCAAGGCGCAAGCCGCCGCCAAGTCTGCAAGAAAAAGTGCGGGCTGGGCGGTTTTTGTTTCCATGAGATTTTCTTTTGTGCCGTTCCACACGATGTCGAGTTCCTTGTTTGGCACCTCGCACATTTCATAAACATCCCGAGCGGCAGGATATGCGTCGTATAATGATTTTCCCATGCCAACATATTGCGCCCCCTGCCCGGGGAAAAGGAATGCTATTTTGCCCATTGTTTAATCACTCCGTTTGCTTGCGTTTGCATTTCCGTGAAAATTTCCGCAATAATTTCCGCCGCCGTTTGCTCTTTTTTAAGCATTCCGGAAATTTGCCCAGCCATAAAACATCCGCTTGCAACATCGCCGTCTATTGCGGAACGCTTTAGCGCACCCTCGCCAAATTTTTCAAGCTCTTCGTTTGAAATATTCGAGTCGTATTCTCGCTTCGCAAACTCTCGTGAGAACGTGTTTTTCAAGGCACGCACAGGATGACCCAGGCGTTTTCCCGTGGCAATTGTGTCTATGTCCTTGGCTTTTAGCACCATGTCTTTGTAATTGCGGTGGACAGAGCATTCCGTTGCAAGCAAAAAACGTGTACCAACTTGAATGCCTGCCGCACCAAGCATAAACGCCGCCGCCGCACCACGTCCGTCACCTATTCCTCCTGCCGCAATTACCGGAATGTCCACAGCATCCGAGACTTGCGGCACAAGAGCCATTGTGCTTAACTCGCCAATATGCCCGCCGCTTTCTGCACCCTCGGCAATTACCGCAAACGCACCGCTTCGTGCCATCATTTTTGCAAGCGCAGTTGACGCTACTACGGGAATAATTTTGCTGTGCCGCCATGTTTCCATGTGTTTTGCAGGGTTTCCTGCGCCGGTTATTATTACGTCAATTTCTTCATCGGCAAGAACTTTTGCTACATCTTCCGCATGGGGGCTTAGTAGCATAATGTTTACGCCCAGGGGCTTTTTTGTTAAAGATTTTGCAAGCTTGATTTGCTCTTGCACGTATTCGGCAGGGGCGTGCCCTGCGGCAATTACGCCAAGCCCGCCCGCTTCAGAAACAGCCGCCGCCAACTTCGCATCTGAAATCCAAGCCATTCCACCCTGAAAAATCGGATACGCAATTCCCAAAGCGGAACACAAATTATTTTGCATTCTTAATGACTTCCATCAGTTCGGCAACGGTTTTTACGGGCGAATCCAGCGTGATTGTTACTTCAAACGCTTCTTCCACATCCATTATCAACTGAACCAAGTCCAGCGAATCCAGTTCCATTCCCAGTTCCTCAAAAGTTGAAGTTTCCGTTACCGTAAGCGAATCATCGCCTTTGTAGTCCCTCAAAATTTTTGTGATTTTTTCCAACATCTCAATCTCTCCTTTACCATTCTAGTACCGCAGTTCCTGCGGTCATGCCTGCGCCAAAACCCAAAAGCATTATCGTGTCACCTTTTTTTATGCGACCCTCTTCCGCCATTTCTGCCAAAAGCACAGGAATTGAAGCGGCAGACATATTCCCGTATTTTTGAATATTCATCGGAAATTTTTCTGCGGGAAGTTTTAGGCGAGAACGTGCGCCTTCAATTATTCGGGCGTTGGCTTGGTGCAGTATGAAAAAATCTATGTCCTGCGGCGTAAGTTTTAATGCCGAAAGAGCCAGATTAATTTCCGTTTCAATTGTTTTTACGGCAAATTTGTAAACGTGTTGCCCTTGCATTTGCAAGAAACCTCCGAATTTTGTAAACAGCGGCTCTATCTGCGCATCCGAAAAAACACGGATGTACTTTAATAAATCGCCCTCCGTTACAACACAAGCCCCTGCGCCATCTCCAAACAAAATGCAGGATGCTCGGTCTTGCCAGTCCACCATCCGTGACATCATTTCCGCACAAACGATAAGAATGTTTTTCGCCTTGCCCGCCTTTATGAAAGAATCCGCAATATCCATCGCATAAATAAATCCCGAGCAAGCGGCGTTTATATCAAATGCGGGGCATTTTGCGGCTTCAAAGCGTTCAAGTATGCAGCACGCCATAGATGGCATAAGGTAATCGCCCGTAACCGTTGCGCAAATAAGCATATCTATTTCCGAAATAGAAAGCCCTGCGTTTTCAAGCGCATTACGAGCCGCCGCTTCAGCTAAGTCCGTAATGCTTTCGCTTTTGCAGATTGTACGTGAATGTATTCCCGTTTTAGACGTAATCCATTCATCGCTTGTTTCTAAAAACTTCGCCAATTCCGCATTAGAAACTGTGGTTTGCGGCAACTTTTTCCCCGTACCGGCTATCTTCATTTAATCACCCACCAATATTATTGACAGAAAAACAAAGTACAAGGTTGCATTTTTTGTAAAAATTTTTTTCTCGGGGAAAAACATGGTATACTCTCAACAAGTGTTGCAAGGGATTCCCTGCCAAATTCGACTTTTGGAGGTTGCCTTAATATGAACGGTTTTGCAATTGCAATCGACGGCCCCGGGGGCGTTGGAAAAAGCACGTCGGCACGGCTTGTAGCACGGGAGCTGGGCATGGCGTACATAGATACCGGTGCAATGTACCGTGCCGTTGCGTTATATCAGCTCGAAAGCGGGCTGGATATGCACGATGAAGTCTCGCTTTCTGCCTCGCTTTCGGATATTCATCTGGAAATTGAAAATGAGGACGGCACGCAAAAAATTTTGCTAAACGGGCGTGATGTTTCGGATGCGATTCGCACACGTGAAGCAGGCGTTGGTGCGTCAATTGTAGCGTCAAATTTATGCGTACGAGAAAAACTTGCCGCACAGCAAAAGCAAATGGCGGCAACCGGGCGCATTGTGATGGATGGGCGTGATATTGGCTCAAAAGTTTTGCCATGGGCGCAGGTTAAAATTTACTTGGATGCGCCGCCCGAGGTTCGTGCCAGCCGGCGCATTGCGGAGCTTGAAGAACGAAACCAGCCCGCCGATTTTGACCAAATCCTAGAGGAAATCATCGCCCGTGACAACCGTGACAAAAACCGCAAACACAGCCCGCTAATACAAGCCCCCGACGCAATTTATCTGGACACAACTCGCTTCAAAACCCCCGAAGAAACCGCCGCCGCCATTGTGGAAATTTATAAAAATTTCGAAGACACGTCCTCTTAACCCCTAATACTGCAAGCTGTACACATACAAATTTCAGTTTTTTTGGAG